>Ga0099850_1001290_pt1 | contig 11679 bp, 15 predicted proteins | sample CB_VirMetaG_5_FD_79182 | JGI IMG/M metagenome (GOLD analysis project Ga0099850, IMG submission 79182) | Freshwater to marine saline gradient viral communities from Chesapeake Bay - CB_1508_1D Viral MetaG | ecosystem: Environmental > Aquatic > Marine > Coastal | place: USA: Chesapeake Bay...
CACATCCAAAATTGGGAGCACAGTAAGTCCCACCACAGTATTGTGCATACGTCACACACGAATCATCCCAAAATCCTGATGGATTATCTGTTCCATCTGCATTTAATCCACAACAGAATCGCAGTTCATTTAATAATGCTAAAGCACCTTCTGGAGAAAGGGGGTCGATAGAGGTATTGTCAGCTATACACTGAACAAAATCTGTATTTGTCCAAGCGTCCCATCCAATTTTGGTGCCATCTGCCGAGGAGTCATATTCCCATTCACCATCAAACAAATTTGGTACTATGTTAAGTTGACAAATCGTATCATCACATAAACCACCTTCATCTTCGAGTAATTCTGCACCACATCCTACTCTTCTTTCTCCTTCTGTACGATCACAGCAGAATGGATCATCAGGATCTCCTTCTGGACCAGTACAGGGTGGTTGCCAATCTTCACAGCAACATTCTGGATTTGTTGGATCTTCTGCACAACTTGAAATACCCTGATCACATTGAAATGGTTCACCCGGAGTTCCACAGTCTCCATATAAAGGAAATGAACCCGCAGGAAGCCCATCAAAAGGAATGCAACAAGCACCTGTTATTCCGGCTCCTTTTGGATCATAAAAACTTAATGATTTTTTAAATATTCTATAGTCTTGTTCTTCTCCATAATCTACAGGAGGAGGTAAAATTCCTACTTGCTCTAAATATTGTGTTACCCTCGGATGCATTCCTACACCAACTGAAATACAGAACATAACATGAGCAGCAAAAGAATTCATTTTCCATTGAATTATGTTTCCATCATTATTAGGTGCCTTTACATATTCTCCTATATCACCAAGATCCCTAAAATAGTTTTTTCCATTGTCATCTTCATCTAATTTTTCTACTAATTCGTGTGTGAATATAGGAACTCCAGCACATCCTTGTATGACATGTCTTGGGAATCTGCATTGTGATGCCAATCTATCTGGATAAATTCCTAACTCTTGTGCTTTGTCATAATTTTCATATGGATTAGGGCAATTTAAAAATTCATCACTGGTTTCATCGTTTGGATCCCAATCTGGATTTCTTTCACACACATCACCTCTATACATACTATTCCAATATCTTTCCCACCATTTTTCTCTGTGCATTACTCCCCAAAAAGTAAATGAAAGAGGCCATAAACCATAAGGCCAGCGGAAACAATCACCAAATCCAATATCAGGAACAACAGATGCCTCATTTCCTTGAACATAAGTTATGAGATTAAAATTTCTATAGAGTCTTCCAGTTCCGCTTGCTGGACCTTGACTTACTATATCTTGTAAGTACAGATATTCACCACCCCGTTCACAAAATCCTGCATATCTTTGTCTGTTTAAGGGATTACCCGATTCTCCTACATCGCTGTCAGGACACCTTTCTTTCATTCCTTGAACTACACCCCAGTCACTGGTTCTCCATCCCTGACCGTCAAATGGACTTCCAATTAATTTCATTTGGGTTTGTGTTAGGTAAGAAAATGATCCATTACCCTCTTTCCACCAAAACCACTGATCAAAGTTTTCATCATATCCACATAACCAAAAGTAATTTTCTTCTCTGCAATAATAGTCATGACCATATGCGACAGATTCTTCAAATATATGTGTGTCTGAACAGCACGGATATAACCAACTCGGTGGTTTCAGATTTTCTCGGGAAACAGATCTCCAAAAATAAAGATAAGCATCTCCAGTATCAGCATCTTCCTCGAATTGTGGTGGAACGGGTAATCTTTGCGTCCCATCATTTTTCATATGACGATACCAGGCATATATTGGTGGCTCTCCTAATGTGTAAGTAGTAACATCAGGATTAGGACAGCAGTCACAGTCGCAACCGATATTGTCTCCAAACGCACTAGAACTTACAAATCTTTCTTTAGTTCTTTCTGAATAAACTAATAGTTCTTCGTTTTTGTCATGAGCACAAAAACTCCAGTTATCATAGCGATTAAAATCAGTAGAAACTGAATCTACTCTACACGCATCAGGAATAGGACTGAATGGAGTTTTTGGGACAGTACCAAATCCATTAAAACATATTCCTGGTGTTTGTGCATCACAACAGCATGAAGATCTGTATCTATTAGTCATATCAACCTTTCCACTTCGTTCCGGTCATATTGTGGTTTAAATTATCATGGTATCTATCTGGAGTACCATCTTTAATTCGATTCATTATTTCGTTCCATTGACCGCCAGTTTTCTTATCAGCGGTCAGAGTGGTATCAATACCAACAGAAGGAAATCCTCCTACATGCTTTTTAACACCACCTTTTTTCTTACAGTGTGGGCATTTTTCACTACAAGGTGCTTCACGATTGGAAACACTTAGATTTTCTTCCCATATCACATTACACTTTTCACAACGATAATCATATAGCGGCATTTTATTAACTCCTGTATAATTCTATATATTATAGTAAATGGGGGCATACTAATGCTATACAAAAGATTTAAAGAATTTATTGCAGAACAAACGTCTACACAAACTATAGCAAGAAAATTTCGTGTCGCTGGTACAAACTGGGAAAAACAAGGCGGGGCAAAATTAAAAAACAAATGCTCTCAATATACCGATGGGTCTGATAGACACACCGCATGTATGTACGGTGGAAGAGATAACGACAGAGGAAACTAATTCATGTTCAACAGAAAAACATTTATATCACATTTAAGAGAACAGAATCTTGCTCCTGCTGGGGAGGAAGAAAAAGCCAGACAAGAAAGAATTAAAAAGGCTCAAGAAAATCTTCAAAAAGCACAGGATGAAAGAAATCAAAGAGACTTTGGCACAACTACCCCAACAGAAGCCCAAGTATCTGCTCGTTCTGCTGCAATCCGTGAAAGAGACACTACAGTTTCACCCGAAAGAATGGCAAGAAGAGCTGAAAAGGCCCGGCACCGAGATAGTGTCAGGGTAGAATTAACAAATAGAGCAAGAGCCAGACGAGGAATGGGTAAATTAGATCCATCTGCCATGATCGGAACAGAAGCAAGTAGACAGGCTGCTGCAGATGCAGCTGGTGTTGCATATGTTCCTAGATGGGAATATGGCAGAGGTGGACAGAGACTTAAAGTAGCTGGTGGCGGTGGTGCTGGTGGCGGTGGTGCTGGTGGAGGCGGTGCTGGTGGCGGGGGATTTATGGATACTCTTAGAGATTTAGGATTAGGATTTAAAGATGCAGCATCATCTGCATGGCAAGGTGTAACAGACGCTGCTTCTGCTGCTGGTAAGGCTGTAACACAAGGTATATCGGATGCTGGTGCTGCAGTAGGAAGAGGAGTGGATGCTTCTGCAAAATTTGTGGAAGATGAAAATTTATTGGGTGTTGGTCGTCCTGCGGCACAATTTTGGGCAAATTTCATTGGAAGAAGATCAGGTCTACCAGGAATGGCTACAGCATTAGGAGCGAATAAAGTCTACGATTTAACTAGAAAAACTCCAACTGGACCTGTAGTTAATCCACAGGCAGGACCACAAGGACAGGCAAGTCAATTTACCCAGCAACAAGTACAAGCAGACCAAACATTAGGACAAAGACTGGGTGTTACAAGAGGAAGTGCACAAGAAGTAGCAGCAGCAAGAGGAGAAGTCGGAACTTCAGAAGAGAGACTTGCAGCGATGGAGAAATTAATGGCACAGGGAATGTCGGCAGAACAAGCCAGAGCAGAATTAGTTCGGCGGGGAATGATTCGAGCGACACCAAAGACATGAAATCATATTTAGATTATTACAACTTAAGAGAGGAAACAGATCCGGTTCCCGTAAAAAAGGAGCCGGATACTGTTTCGATTGATTTGAACGGGACTGAATATAAATTAGAAATCGCAAAGACACCCGAGAAAATATACAAGGGAATGTCTTATAGAAAACACATCCCAAGAAAAACGGGAATGTTGTTTGATATGCCAACTGAAATGATTCAATCTTTTTGTATGAGAAATTGCGAATGTGATATGGATTTAATCTATACAAACTCAAAAGGTAAAGTGGTGGGTCTTCATAAAATGAAAAGAGAGCCAAAGAAAACCAGTCGGGAAACCGATATTCAATATAACAATAGACTTAAAAAGTATGAAAGCGACGAGCCAGCAAAGTATGTAATCGAAATACCAGCAGGGGATATCACTCGTTTAGACTTAAAACGAGGACAAATTATAAAAATTCCTAAATAATCCAGAGGAAATATTATGCACCCACAAAGATCAATTATAGATGATTGTCATTCAATTATTAATGAACAAGTCTCGCCTAATCGTCTCAATTCATATGAAAGAGGTCGTAAGCAGGGTTTGGATACATTAAGATATCGCCAATCATGGGATAGAATGTCAGGTGGTATGGCTGATATCGGTCTTGCTATACACCCAATGACTCTAATGGTTAATCCTCTTGAGCGACTTAAGACCTTTGGGCGTGGTCTTGGTAAAGTAGCAACTGGTGCAGGTAATGTGGTTGCAAATAATTTATGGCGACCATCAACCCGTCAACAAGTAAAAGATGAAAGAGGAAGATATTTTACGTCTGGACAAATGGAAGCAGATAGAATGCAAAGAAAGGCTGCTGGTGTCCAAGGAGTAGTGAACAGAATTGATCAGATGAGACAACAATCATTAGATAATATTGATGCAACGATTCGTAACAGCGAAAAATTAAATGCGGCAAGAGATGAAACCCATAGAAGAAATATGGAAATGAAAAATACTATACACCAACGAAGAATGGATAATACCGCTAAACAAATGGGAATCACAAGACAAGAATTGGATCAAGCAATAACTCCAGAAGGAAGAGCACAAACCAGAGCAAATGTAGCAGCAGGAGATCAAAGACTTGCTAATTCAATGTTTGACAGAGGCAGCCTAGAAGACGATTTAGCTAGAATACGACAACCAGCAAGACAACAACAAGTAGGTGAAATTGGTAATGCAACTGGTGTTTATGTAAGAGGAACCCCAGCAGAAAGACAAAGATTAGCAACACAGGCTGGTATAGGTGCGAATTCTTCCACATCTACACTGGAAAGAGAAGCAGCAAAAACCAGATTAAATAACAGAGAACTTGGTGGTGCTTCTCTCATGCCAGGTGGTGTTCCAAGAGATAGGCAAGGAAATGAAGTGGCAAATACTATAGCAAACCGTGAAGCAGAAATGAGAAGTCGCGTGGCTCTACCCGGACAAACTCGAACTGCTACTGGCGAAAGAGCCGCCACAAATGAAAGAGATACAAGCAGAAGAATGTACAGAGATGATACAAAAGAATATGCAAGAATCCAGAGAGAAGAAGAAAGACGAAAGAAAGAAAAAGAAGAAAACTCTGTAGATGCTCAAGTACAACGAATTCAAAATGCATCACCTGAAGAAAGACGCGAGATGATAAGACAACTTAATATTGATGCAACAAATACTAGAAATAGCTCTGCCCCTGCTTCTTCGCTCCCTAGTCGTGTTGACCAACCTAGATACGGTGTTAATGCCACACCTAGATATGGGGATTCCGCCGTGGTAAGAGCAGATAGATTTAATAACAGAAATTTTAGATAAATTAAAACCAGGAGAACGAAATGTTCGATAAAACCTCATTTTTTTCACACATAAAAACCGCAGACAATAATTTAAAAATGACCCGTGCGGGAGTCAAAACCTCTTTTTATGAGGAAAGAGAAGATATTCAAGAAGCAATTCCTGCTGTGTTGGGACTCGCTGCTAGGGGTTTAGGTAAACATGCACTAAAAGCCGTAGGCGGATTTTTGGGTAAAAAGGCTATTGGTCTTGGTATGGCAGCGATGGGTGGTGCAGGGTCTGACCACAAGCGTATGAAAAACTCAATACTAGGTCAAGAAGAAGAACCCGTTGTGGAAAACACCCTTAACGATCCAGTCCAGCCAATTAGATACGGGACAAAGATCGGAGGAAAACTTACTCCTGGTGGTGGTCCATTAGCCAGAGCAAGAAGTGGTGAACCAATTGAAAATATTCTTGGTAGACCATTAAAGGATGGTGAAATTGCAGGGAAAGCAGTTACAACAGATGTAGCATTAAACCTTTATGACAGAATGCAAAGAAAAGGCGGACAGGGTGTAGATCCAAATAAACTTGCAAATGCCGCATTAGACATGGCAAGCAGATCAACAGCACAAACAACTCCAGCAAGTGAAGTCAGAAGAAAATTTGTAGAAAAAGAAAAAGGTAAAGAACGCATTCAAAGAGAAGCAGGAATGAATGATTCGTATGATCCTACTTCTCCCTTACTCATTGAAGAAAGAAAGAAAAGAATTACAAAGTCCCACGGAAAAGAATATCCAAAGGGCACACACTACTGTGCTACCCATGTAGAACATGCTGACTGGGGCATGGGAAGAACTGTTCATGGAGAACATGCTGCGCCAGATGCAGAAGGAAACATTGAATGGTATAATGTAATGTTTGAGCATGGAGTAGAAACTGTAGATACAAGTGATTTGATCATTCATCTCGCAGAAGCACATGAAAATCATGAGCATCATGATCAAACTGGATACAATCTCACAGAGCAAGGTCTTCGTGATATGATCAAATTAATGGTAATCGGACGAGAAACAGAAGAAGCAGGTGAAAAAACTCCAGGAAGAGGCAGTAGCCCAACTGATCACAATTCAATTGGAGGAAAGCCAAGAAGAGATACTGGAAGAGTTGCAGGTAATCCAAGAAGACCGGGCGACGATAGCGTTTTGGGTAGAATGGGAAGACAACAGGTAGCAAAACAATATAGAACAGGAAAAAGATTTGATCCTAACTATAGAAGAAGCGATGCTGAAAAGGATCTATTCCGAAGAGATGACACGGAGTTATTCTGATGAACCATTCTCTTAAATATATCATAGAAAACCATTTAACCGAGTCTCATTGGATTTCTCTTATCAGGAAACAAATTCAGGAGAAAGTTGTGAATATTTTAAATGAAGCAAGTGAAGATGAAAAAGAACATTTAATCCGAAGAGTGAGAAGACTTGCAACGGCATCTGGACTTGCTCTTGCAAGGGGGATGTATGATAAATCTAGAGATCATGACCGCAGAGCAGGCGATGTGCTTCATCAAGTAGCAAGAAAGTATTTCTCAGACGAAAAGGGAAATCTTACGCCCAAGCAATTATCTGATGTGGAAGGAATGTATCGAGATAAAGAAGCAACGATACGGCGTGTGAATACAACATCATATGGAAGATATAACAGACAAAGACCAGGACAAAATATAGATCTGAAAGCATAAGGAATAGAAATGTTTAATAAAGATGCATTTTTCAATCACCATGCGGTTAACGCACGGACAGGATTTGATTATCGTAAAAACATATACGATGGATATGTAACAGATGCAGAGGGTAAACAGTGGGGGTGGATATCCACAATGAATCTGTATGAACAACCCGAAACTGGTATACAAAAAAGTCCTGCTCAATTTCAATTAATGAATATTGATATACTTGGGTATTCATCCAACGATGGCGGACCTCCAGGAGAGGGTAGAAACATTCTATTCCAGTTTACTCGTAACTCATTGGTGTACGGACAGTTTACTGTTACTGCACATGCCTCTAATACATTTACATTAACAGCACTCGCAAACAGTTATTATACTCGTGGTTTCAATACAAGACATCAATCACCTGACTCTCCATCAAGTGATCACCTTGAGATTGACAGTGCTTTACAGGCCACACTTCAAGTTGGTGGTGATGCATTCGCCGGTCAATTGACACTAAAGGAAGAGGGAACTACTGCAGACTTTGCCCAATACAAAGACGAGTTCACTGGACTTCCATCCGGTGATAAATCAATTAGATTCTATGTACCAGAGAATGGAATTGATTTTACTTTACCATTGAACGACCCAGGTACTCCTACGATTTCTGGTCTCACGGCTCAGATTTTACAGGGATTTGTTGAGATTGGCACAGCCGGTGATGAAATCTTTACTCAACTTCATTCTGTACTTGGTACTGGTGATACTGTATACTTCCAAGTTGGTCTTAATTTAACCTGAGGAAACACAAATGAACCCAGATAACTCACAAAGAGAACGATTAATTGCCGCACGAGAGAACCCACAGAACAGAGGGTTATCAAAGAAAGGTGCAGAAATTACTCGAATGGCAACCGTAAGAGCACTCGAAGGGCAACAGAAGAGACAAGAGCATGAGAACATGCATCACTCTTCAATGACCGACATGATCAAAGGTGGACTGAAGAGAACCATAAGAGGAGTACAGTCAACTGTATACGGACCCGGTAGTCCATTCCAGATGTACCCCGGATGGAATGCCTCCATGAGAGAACGAAACCCGAAAACGGGGGGAGCCTGGTGGGAGGCATAGATATAAAGGGAGCATAGGCTCCCTTTTTTCATAAGGAGTATATCATGCCTGTGATTATTGCATGTGACCACTGTGGAAAGGAATGTGAAAAGTCCAATTACGCAATAGAAAGAGCCAGTAATAACTTCTGTTCTCGGGATTGTGCATCGGCATTTCGTAAAAAGACATACGAATACACCTGTTCGAATTGTAAATGCAAATTCATAACAGAGAAGTACAGAAGAAATAAGATGAAATTTTGTTCTACCCAGTGTCGAAATGAAGGATTGTTTGAGTATAGGAGTAGCCGAGATAAGTATTCAGCCTTTCGAATATACACTCATGTAAGAACAAAAGAAAGCAGTAACCCACAGAAAGTCGAAGGATTCGATTTGGATGTGGAGTTTTTATATGAACTGTATCACAAGAAGCAAAAAGGCAAATGTGCCATTACAGGGCTTCCTATGATTCTGTTTCCGACCTCTGAGGTGTCTAAGCGTGAGAAAAGCCCGTACAACGCCTCTCTGGACCGTATAGACTCATCTCAGCCGTACTGTAAATCTAATGTACAGTTTGTTTGTCTTGCAATTAACTATGCCAAGAACACATTCCATCAGGAAGAAATGGAAGAGTTCATTGAAGATATTCGTTTGAATAAATAAATTCAAAGGAATATACATATGCACCCACAAAGAGATGTAATTCATGCTGCACAGAGTATTCAAGAGAATGTAGCAGGAAGACAACACGCAAGAGATAGAGTAAATCTTCTCCAGGATACAGGTGTCGCAGATAACAGAAGGCAAGCATTTGATATCTACAGAACATCACTCCTTACACGAGCACACCCAGAGACAGGAGAAGTCAAACTCCCAGGTCATGTGGACGATGTAAATCCTATTACATTAAAAGTCAGTAATAAGGAACCAAGAACCACAAATCTGAAGAAAGAACTGGGTGCAGCAAGAAAAGGTACTGAGGATAATCCTGGACCAAGAAAAGTCCGTGGAGATAATTTTGGACAAGAATATCCCACATGGATGTCATTAATACAGGCTCATCAAAAGTTTCATAATCAAAACAGACAGCCAAACACAGAGGATAGATGACATGCACCCACAAAGAAATGTAATTTCAGAAGCAATGAATATCTTTCTGAACGAAGAGGAGAAGAAAGAGTTTTCTGTATATGATTTGCACCCAGATCATCGTAAAATAGTAATCAGAAACCATCGTAAGATGGTAACGGCTGCTGGTGTTCAGGGAATAAAAGATATGGATGAACTTACAGATCAAGAAAGAACAGATTCATACAACAAATATAAAAGACACGCCACAGAGTTCAACCATGAGCCAATCTCATCAGAGAACTATTTCGCTTCACTTAAAAAGGCATTTGGATAAGGATACCAAAAATGGACAGAAGACTATTCCTACAACACTTAAGCAATAGACAAAAAGATATCACAGATCAGATCAAAGAAGCCCGTGATGCTCGTCAGGGCGAAAGAGATTACGAGAAAGAAACTGGTCGTTTCGGTCAACCAAAGCCACAAGACAAACCAGAAGAATGGGAAGATCATAGTGAGCCATCAAACCGCACTGTATATGCAGCAAAGCACCCAGAGCATGATGATTACATTTACTCCCAACTTCCATCAGGAAGAGGAAAGGCAAGGGGTGTAAAGGGATCTGATGGTAAACCAATTAAATTCCCGAGACTCCCAAAGGGAGCCAGTATAGGTGATAAGATCACATCAGTCAAGCACCTTGGGCATATTAGGGGTAAGTTAAGAGAGGAAGACTGATGCATCCACAAAGAAATGTAATTCACGCAGCACAAATGATAAATGAAATCGCCCTCGTCACACAAAAGGATGAGGGTCCAAAGGATTATGATTATGATAAGCATGAGAATGATCTACATGAGTATAAATCAAGTGATGAATATAAAGAGATGAGAAGGAATGCATTCAAAGGTGGACCCAATATGGATAAGATCAATCAGATAAATTCAAAACTGAAAGAGATTCATCCAATGGGATATCATGTAGGAACTGCTTCTGCAGAGATTGATAATTATCGTTTAGGAAAAGAATATCAGAATCATTCAGGTGATGAGAGACTGAGTAATATGGTAAAGATTGCAGATCGACACTTTGATGATTATAAGAAGACAATGACAAATCATCCTGTGTATGGATCAGATGTAGATCATCATAGAAGAACATTTATAGATAGACTAAGCGAGAGAACGAGTAGGTAGTATCTTCGTTTTTAGGCTCTTAAGGGGGGTTTTATACCCCTCTTTTTTATTGTATAGAGACGGTATATGGCGGATTGTATATTAATTTAAGAAAATAGTATATAGGTGGGGGAATGTGGGGCAAAATGGGGTATTGTGTGGATGATTTAAGAAATGTTAAGACCCTTTGCAACCTTAACTTTTAATTTTTTTTAAGTCAACTAAAAATCCCAAAGATTCCCAAAAACCCTCAAAGACGTTCCCCCTCCCCCAAATAGAAAACCTCAGAGTAACCCTAAGGTTCTCTGAGGTTCCCCCTGCTCCCTCGAAGGTTCTCTCCGCCCCTCCGACGTTCCCCCTCCTCCGACGTTCTCTAAGACGTTCCGAGGTTCTCTAAGAAGATCTCTACGACGTTTTCGGATGTTTCGAGAAGTTCTTCGAGAGTCTTACCTTTTCTTAAGGTTCTTTCAGCTTTCACCCAGCCCTTTGGAATCTTCTCCAGGGTACTACACTGATCGTCCCCCAGGGTTCTCACCAGGGAGATCTGTTCCTTATCGGACCTTACCAGATACCCTACACTGTGCATTATCGGACAGGGATTTCGAGACTCTGTTAAGATATCGCTAAGATCATTCCAACCGATTTGACCGACTTCCTGTGCGTCAACCCAAACCACTTCGATTATGGTTAAATTATCGTAAAGATATTGTGTGGGTTTGGTTTTCGCCATTCGCGTCCGATAATATGTGCCTCCATTATATAGTCCGATAACTAGGACCTGTGTCAAAAAAAATATGTTTCGGAATAAATCTGGGAGGTTTAACTTGACTGAAAGGTTCTTAAAAGCCTGTGTTTTTTGTGTGAATTTTGGAGGTTGAGGTTGACCTCCGAGGTTGTTAAGGTTCTGTGGGCGGACGTTGACGTTCTCTTAAATTAACTTAAGGTGGCTGCGCGACTATCATCGCCGCCCCCAGGCGGCGATGATAGTCGCGCAGCCACCTTAAGTTAATTTAAGAGAACGTCAACGTCCGCCCACAGAACCTTAACAACCTCGGAGGTCAACCTCAACCTCC
>Ga0099850_1001293_pt1 | contig 11658 bp, 20 predicted proteins | sample CB_VirMetaG_5_FD_79182 | JGI IMG/M metagenome (GOLD analysis project Ga0099850, IMG submission 79182) | Freshwater to marine saline gradient viral communities from Chesapeake Bay - CB_1508_1D Viral MetaG | ecosystem: Environmental > Aquatic > Marine > Coastal | place: USA: Chesapeake Bay...
AAATCTTTGTTTTGCACTTCCAACGGTTCGGATTTTCTTCTTTTTCAAATCTTCAATACCACCAACCAAATCTACAATTTCACCCCTATCAATATCATAAAAAAGGGCGTTGATGGTTAAATCTCTCCGTCTAACATCACCTTCTATATCGGTATAATCAACTGCAGATGGTCTCCTACCCTTTCCTATATCTTTTCTAAATGTAGCAATTTCGTGTCCATCTACTACTATAACACCAAATTGTTTTCCCACAGGAACAGTTTTTAGTCCGAATTTGGCTGCAATAGCTTCTACTTCATCAGGTTTGGCATCCGTAGCTAAATCAAAATCTTTGGGGTTTTTTCCTAAAATAGCATCTCTGACTGCTCCACCCACTACATACAATTTTTTACCACTTTGTTTGAATGCTTTGTGGATTTTAGAAATATCTTGTGGAATTTTTAATTGAATACTCATTTTTACTTTCTGTACTTAGCATGAAACTTCTCGTAGTTTTCATTGTATTTTTTTTTCTTTCTCTACCCTTACTTTCACTTCTTCATCAGTTTCAAGTCTGTAACCAACTACAATTAGTTTTACTTCATCATCTGCATAGTGTTCTGTATGTTGAAAATGAAACTTCTCATCATCTTTCAAGTGTTTACCTATGTCATTAAGTGTTAGTAGCCCATCGGGTAGCTCTACTTCTCTTTGGTATCTAATCTTTTGTGGTTCATAATTTACTTTTATTTTGCTTGCGTATTGCATAATATTCTTGGTTTTAAAACCGGCCAGTTGCTAACAATGTGTATAGCAAATAAACTAGTCAAGTTATTGTTTCAATTTAAAGTTATGTGCGTGGCTTACTTGCCGTACACTCAACGTTATAGTTTTTTGTTTCACTACATATAAGTATGAAGTAAAATGAAAAAGGGGATACCACATTTTATATTGGTGACTCCGATAGGGTTCGAACCTATGGCCCGCGGCTTAAAAGGCCGCTGCTCTACCAGCTGAGCTACGGAGTCAAATAGAGAGACGAGTATTGGAATCGAACCAATCTAAAAGGATTTGCAATCCTCCGCCTAACCATTCAGCCAACTCGTCTTTATAGTAGCGGGAGTATGAATCGAACATACCTAAACCGGCTTATGAGACCGGTGAGTTCACCAGAACTCTACCCCGCAATTCAGTATTTCAAAGAACTCATTCACTACATATGTAAGATAATGAAAAGTTCTATCAATGTCAAATCTTTTTTTCAAAGGGAAAAAAAACCTTTAACCCGAATCAACGGATTAAAGGTTTGTGTTTTGTGGTTTACTGCATCGTGTGGTATTATTCCCCATGCCGAGGAATTAGGTTATCTATTCATATAATTCATAAATACCAATCCTTCCATCATACCTTGTGGTGTATATCGGAAGCCCTCAAAGGTAAACGATTTACCTTTAACTTTAGTATATGCTTGTGCAATTTTATTTGGATTAAACTTACCCAAATTCATTATCGTTGAACCTGATTTTGATACCAATTCCACTTTATCGCCAGTATCGGAACCAGAGTAAATAATAGCATCTTGGTCATACTTTTTAGCCATCTTTACTGCCTGTTCCTTTGTTATATTTGGAACGAATAGGGAATCTTCTACTACAGGTACTTTCATATCATCTGGACAATCACTATACTCTAAACTTGAATCCTGGCATTCCACCCAATATCCCTTTACTTTGAAAAAGCCCAATCCCATTGAACGAACATCACTTTGTAGTTTTTTGTTTCGTTGGATATTCTGTTTCTTTGTAAAACCACCTCTAAATGCGGTGAGAATGGCAAAACTACCACTTGCATCTCTTTGGATATGTTGATATACTCTACCCAATGATGCTTCATTGATTCGGGTTTTATCACCAGATTTAATAATTTTGACCAATTCTTCTAATGTGATTTCTTTCATATTGATTTGATTTAGTTTTATACCTTTTCTGCATCAGGATATGTTTTATCTATAAATTTATTACCATCTTTGGTAGGGTCTTCAAACTTAATTTTTGCCCCCGGAAATTCTTTTTTTAGAGCCTGTACCATTTTTGTATTGATGGTATTTCTTCTATATTGGGGTCTCACCTTCATAAACGAAATATATATTTCATCTTTGCTTGTATAACCTTGGATAAACCCTATAATATGTTCGTGTTTTTTCTTGCGCAATGCATTTTGAAATGGTGAACGAGAACCATATCTACTACCCGTAGGTAAGATTAACATAGGAAGTTTACCGTTTGATATTTTTTTGGCATTCTCTTCACTATCCATAAAATATACAAACGTCATACCTTGTGGTAGCAAACTCATAGGACTATCTTCCCTAAATATAACAATGTTATCTGTAACATCTTTTAGTTTAAGACGTTTTAGAGGTTTATCGTTCCCAAAGGCAGTTTTACCTTTGAGATTTATTTTAGGCATTTCAGATAGTATTTTTTTTAGCTTCATACCTATAAATATAAGTTGTATTATTTTTCAAATGAAATAGATATACCCCACTTCAAAAACCATGCATCAACGGATAAGTAGTGAAGTTTATTAGTTCTACAATTCCTATCTGTATAAATAGAAATCGTTGGAATGATGTATGTAGTATTGTATGAATGTATAGATTGTATTGACATATGTGGATTGTTTTAGGTTTGGATGTTTAGAATCTGTGCTTCTTCAATCTTTTCTACTAATAAAAACGAATTATCATTTGTCTTAACTACTTTATCGCAGTTTAGATTTTCAGTAATTTCTTTTATACCCCATTGTTTTATTACCTTTTCAAAGTTTGAATCAAACTTTCTTTTTACAATATAGGCATCATTCCCAATATGTATAATTTTTCCTTTCATTGATATTGTTCTTTCAATACCAAATTGTAATAATTAGTTTCAGTTCCATCACCTGAAGTATAGGTAAGTGGAAACTTCTCTTTACACTCCTTAATACGTTCTGATTGGGATTTTGATTTATCTGTCCTCAATTCATAATATAACCAAGCTTCCCAATACTGATATTCTTCAGGTGCTTCAACCATAACAGCAATCTGATAACCAAAAAAGACAAAGGAAATAAGTGGTGCCCATTCAAACCTGAAATCATCATCACTCCATTTGATTTTCCAGCCCAATCCCACCACATCAAACCCTACTTTCTTTGGAACTGATATTTGACCGTTTTCACTCTTTACCCACTTTCGGGGAAGAAAGTACGGTGTTCCAATTGCCACTTTTCCAAAATACCATTTTAACCCAAAGGGTTTGAATGGAGAAAAAAGTGCTTTTAAGTATCCGAATTTGTAAAATAAGTATTTCATCAATCCCACCAGTGTCTAATGTTATGTTCGACAAACTCCCATAAGAGTTTATGAGCTCGTTTTTGTTTTTCTCTACTAAGTGTTGCTAGTTGTTTTGCAACTTCATCAATTTCTTTTTGATGTTGTTCATCAACCGCTCCTTCATTCCTTATTACAAGGTTATAATAAGGTTCACCAGTTTTATCCGATACCTCTTCTGATTCAACCCAATCATAATGAGTTTTCCCATATAATCGTTCTATTTGTTCCATATACTCCATTCCGTATTCTTCATCATAAACCTTATCCATCAATCGGATTGCGGTTCGGATTCTGGATGCAGTATGGGTTGCGGATACAGTTACTGCCTTTTCAGATTCCATATGGTCAGCCATCCTTTCCAATTGTTTTTTGAAAAGGTCTAATGCATATCTGTAATCAAAATCAAACCCATTCCAAATAAGGGGTAAGAAATCAATTACTCTTTTAATCTGTCTTATCTTTCTTCGTATCCAATACATAGTTTTATAGTTTGGTTGTTTACGATGTTAGGGCAAATAAGGCGTAAAGTAAAATCAAAATAACAAATCCACCAATTGAATAATCTGCGATTTGATGGTTTGCCTTTACTTGTCTTTCGGTTCTACCTTGCCATTCGTTTTCGGTTCTTCTTCTTTGCATGATTCTGTTTTTTCTTTTTTACCAAATAACATATCCCAATTTCGTTCATACTCTTCTCGCGAAACTGATAATGGTCTTGGTTTACTTCCCTTTCCGTTCATATATCCATATATATTTGTTTAATACTATTAAATATACGAAAAGAAAAAAACAAAATCAAATTTATTTTTGCAAATAATCAATCCAATCGGTTCCTGAAGTATCTATGTTTGGAAATAGAAATTCTGCGGTTTTATCATCCCATTTCATTGTTTTTTTGAAAAACGATGGAACTACGGCTCCGGTTGCAAGGCGTTGACTGTTTTCATCAAATATAACATCTACTCTAACCTCAACGGTGTAGAAATTTGCAAGGTCTCTTTCAAAGGCTTCTAATCGATTCCATATTCCCCTATTCAAAGATTGGTGTTGTAGGGCGGAATTAAGGTAATTAAAGGTTTTTCTTAACATTTCTTTGTTACAATTAAAGGCGGCAGCGGGTGCTAAATGTCCTTTATCCCATACATTATTTTCGTAATCTTCATCATCAGAAGTATGAATTCCATCAGGTTCCCAAAAATCCATACCACTTCTACTTGCATCACCATTGGGACATAAAACGGTATATTCTACCCATAGGGGTTGTTCTTTTTCTGCGGAGTATGAAACCCTAAATATATCGGTTTGAACGATTCTCTGTCCAAATATAGAAGAATTTAAAGATAGTAATAATAGTATAGTTAGTAAAATTTGTTTCATTTCATTGACCTGTTTTTTGATTTGGGGATTGCAGTTAAATTTTCGGAACTATTATCACTGGTATTTCGGTTTCGGTGGTGGACATCTTTCCCATCACCTTTCTTTACTTTACCCAATCTCTCCAACTTTCGTCTTGCAGCATTTCGTTGTGCTCTTCTCTTTTTTTGTTCGGGTTTGGATTGATACTGCTCGTATTCTCGTTTATAATCCCTACCTTCAAAAATAGATTTAATTTCCTTCCGAATATATTCTCTTAACTTACGTTCACTCATTCTATTTATTTATATATAAATATAAACTTATTTAGAAATCAAAGAAAATTTACCATCTTCAAAAAGAATATAAGAATTATGTTCTAACCAATCACCACAATTTAAGTAATGTATTTTTTGATTTCGAACTTCCATCCATTTTTCGGTTGGTCTATGTATATGTCCACAAATTACACCTTTACAATTATTTTGAATTGCTTGATAACCCAATTGTTTTTCAAATGTGGTCATAAATTTTACAGCACGCTTTACCTTTTGTTTCAAAAAAGAACTCAAACTTCGTTTGCATCCGAATTTTCTTAAAAACGTATCAATACCAATAGCAGTTTCATAACCAAACGCCCCCAACTTCCCTAACCACTTTAATTTGACTACACCATCATACAAATCACCGTGTGTAATCAAATAATCGTTCCATACAATTTCATCTACCACTTTGAAATTTTCACCAAACTGAATAGGGGTAAACTGTCTCATAAAATCATCGTGATTACCAGTAACCCAAATTACCTCTACACCTTTTTTTGTGTAAGATAGGATTTTTCTAACCACATTTGTTTCGGTTTGTTTCCAAAACCATCGTTTTTTTAACAACCAACCATCTATAAAATCACCTACAATAAAAAGTTTATCCGGAGTTTCATCCTTCAAAACTTCAAGCAACTTTTTAGATTGACTGCCCTTTGAGCCTAAGTGTATATCAGAAATAAATAATACTTTCAATTTCGCTTTTGTATTACAGGTTTCCGTTTTCTTTTATCTGTAGTAGGTTTTTCTACTTCCGGCCTGTAATTTGAACGTGGAGTTGAATTTTCATCTTTTTTTGGTTCGTTAGCTTTAAATGGTTTTGCATCCAACCAAATATATTCAAACGATGTATGGCATTGCGTAGGAGTTTGAAACGGATGATAATGAAACGGTCTATGTCTGTAATTAAAGTGGTGTGGATATACCATCATCAAACATTGAGTTGATGGAACTTTATATACAACTTTGTATCGGTTGTTTTTGTATTGTGGAGTATCCAAGACAATAAATTGACTATAACAACCTGTTAGTAAGAATAAAAGTGATGTGAGTAAAATTTTATATAATTTCATAGTATTTAATTTTATGTTAGTATCAATGAATAAATATCCCATTTTTTTATTTCCAATATGAACTCTTTGTTAAGAAATGAATCCTACCCAATTTATGATAACTCCATAAATTTTTCAGTAAGTGTTTCGCCATTCCAATATATCCCATTTTTTCTATTCTTCTATTATCCTGCCCTATATACCTATCCACAACCAAAAATTCAGATGGTTCAAAGTATTGAGATGCCAGAAAATCTGATGAATTATCTACCCCTTCATCAAATCCACCCCTATGTCTAAATACTTCTGTTTTAGTCATAAAAAAGGCACCGATTGCAAAGGGATATTTTTTAACCAAAATCTGATGAAAAAAGTTATAGAGTGAGTAAGATAGTTTTGTAAGCAAGGGTGAGTTATAGGCCCGTAACTTACAAGTGGTTAAGTAAATACCATCATTGGATAAGGTTTCCATTGCGGTTTTGATAACATCGTTTTGAAAAAACCTGATATCTGAATCCAAAAATAGAACATAATCAGAGTTTACCAATCCTAAACCCCTGTTCCTTCCAACTGCGGGTGTTCCACCTTCAATGATTATGATATCCAATGATTTGTATTGTTCTCCTTTTTGACGAATCAACTCTCTCGTATTATCGGTTGATGAAGCATCCGCAATAATAATTGGAAATTTATCTATACCTACTTGAATAGATAAATCATCCAATAGATTCTCAATATATCCCTCTTCATTCTTGCAAGGAATTACAATAGATAATGATTTTGTTTCCATATTTGAGAGTTTATCCGTTTATAAAAAACATCTAAATCGTAAAGCGTTCAACCAAATCGTTTTCTTCTATATAATCTTGCAACTCTTTTATTTTTTGTGATAATTCATAGTATTCGATTTCGATGGATTCTTCAAAAATTTTACTCAAACATTCCATAACATCTTCTCTGAAAACATACAATCGTATAGTCAAATATCCAGTTTCAAAAGAATCATCACCAATAAAGGTTGTAGGAATTGGTAAATCTTCAATAACCGAAATATCCAAATCGTGTGTTATATCAATTTGGGCTACCGCAGATTTATCCCTATCAAAGTCCACAATGTATTTACAAGCATTGTAACTTTGTTCTACCAAATCAGTAGAGTGTCTTTCCATAAAATCTTCATAGTTGGTGAAGAATTCTATATCCTCTTCAAATATTGGTATTTCCTTTCTATCTTCCATTTTAATAATCCATTTGGACTTCTAAAACGCATTGAACAAAATTTTGATGATTAGTATCAACCGATTTGATACTTTTGATTTTCCAGTTCATATTTTGATACTGAATTGTTCCGCCGATATTAAATGATGGCCCACCTTCAAAATCAAACATATTTAATTCACCATTGTTATTTGCTGAACTTCTGGTGAACAGAGATTCACCTGATACTTTGATTTTATCGTGACCTATTTTTTCAATTGTTCTATCTGCGCCGTATCTATTTTTAATGATTTCCATATTTTTATGATTCGAATAACTTAATTTTATAGTTGTAATAATACCATAATTTATCGGTATAATCTTTGTCCTTATACATATTAAAAAAATTATTTATTAGGTTTTCCAAACTGCCATTGAAAAAGTGATGGTAGTTTGCGGTATGGATTGTATCCAATACCTTTTTGTAAGCCATATATTCATTCATAAACCTTTAGTTGAGTTTCTACCTAATTGAATTGCGATTTCAGATGGGGTTTGACCCAACCCCAACTCTTTTTTATACCACCAATATAAATCTTCTACACTACCATCAGAAGATTCCATTGCCCGTTCCCATAAATCTTTTTTGAATTCCCGTCTCAACCCCTTTCGGAGTTCTTTTAAGATTCGTTCTTCATCTTCAAAGAAATCTTTCATCAAACGATTGTATCTACGTTGATATTCATCAGTAGCACCAAATATGTTTTGATAAGTAGTTTCTGAATTGAGATTGAGTTTTTTAGAACGTGATATTTCTTTTTCTCTTAAAGTGGTTAGAGTTTTCATCTCCACCATAGCTTCCTTCAGATATTGAGATGTTTCAAAATCCCCATTTCTAATACGAAGTAAAAGTGGATATGAAGTTGGTAGTGTTTTTCTTTTTTTATTTCTACGCCACCAATTGTAAGTACTTCTAGCCATCTTTATTCACAATTTTTTTAATTTGAGATTCTTTCAAAATTTTTGTTTTTCGGTCATCTTCTTTTGGAACTGAATAATTTTTGATTAAATCAGTAATCCATTTATCTTTTTTTTCTTTCATCTATAAATATAGTTTAGAATGTTTAGTGTTAATTTTTGAAATCCACTTAGTTTATTTTTATTAAAAAATGATATATCAATTAATTTACTGTGATATAACTCAATATACGAATTTAAGAATAAAAAATCAAATTTAATTTTCATCATCTCACTTCGCACGTTAGGCCAACGCACACAAAATTCAAACAAAGAATAATCGTTCATTTCATATTCTAGTTTGAAAAGGGAAAATCCCCAACCATAAAACTCATCGTTGAGGTATAAATCTAATAGTTTAATAGATAGTGGTTTCATTTTTTCAAAGATTGTAAGTTAAAAAAAAAGACTGGGGTCACTCCGAATTGAGTGCCCCAATCTTACCCTTAACCCTAAAAGGTTGGAAATTCTTCTTCCACCTGTTGTACGTTCTCATAGAGTTCATCGTTATCATCTTTTTCAAACTTTTGAACCAATTGTTTGATGTAGGTTCGTTCACTATCAATTCCACCGTCTGGTGAAAAGAAAGGAAAGATTGAAATTTCAGCGGATTCCAAAAGTGTGAACCCATCCCAAATCAAACCAGCCATTTCAACCGATGATCGGGTGGAAATTGAGTTTGAGAGTTTGGAATCTTGTGATTGAACCTGAGTTCGAGTGTGAGAGGAGATTTCTGCGATTGCTTTCAAATCATACTCATCAACTTCTGGAAACATATATTGTAGAAGTCCAAACTCTTGTTCTTCACTCAAAACATCCATTTCAACGATTGTGAAACGATCCATCAACGCACGGTCCATAACCCGTGTCGATGTATATTCATTACCAATGTTGGCGGTTGCGATGAAAGTAACTCCATCAGCCACTTTTACAATCGGAGAACCATCTGCTTCATCCAATCGGAGATATCGTTGACCCAAATCCAAAACAGTCATTAAGATGTTCCAAGCATCAGGGTGAGCTCGGGAGAGTTCATCCAAAAGAATCACTGCATTTGGGGTTTTGATTGCATTCACAAACGCTGATTCAGAAAAGAACGTTCCACGCTCACTGTCAAAGTGAGTGTTTCCAATCAAAGTTGCACGAGGGTCTTGAGTTGCCCCCAAGTTAAAGTAGAAATCAGGCCGTTGGAGTGATTTCACAAGTGCCTTTGCAGCCATTGTTTTACCACAACCAGCAGGGCCGGTCATCATAATGTTTTTGGCTCGAACCGCTGAACGAATCAAGTATCGCCATTTCAAATCACTCATCACCAATTGTTGTGGTTTGAGTTTCACAGAACCGGTGTGAATGAAATCTTTGATGGTTTGATGTTCATCAGTTGAAGAATCACTTTGAACTTCACCAGATGAAGTATTCATAGGAACCACCAAATTATTGTAAACATCCATATCCACACGCCGATATGTTTTTTTACCAGCTTTGGTAACGTAAGCCTGAAGGGCCTGTCCGTTTTCAAACGCGTTTTTTCGATTGTAAGTATTGATGCCCAAAGTACCAACTTTTGTACCGTTGGTATCAATGAGTTTGAACGAATTACCAAATTGTTCAACTTTGTAAACTTCAGTAGAAATGTAACCTTGAATTGTATTTTCCATAAGATATTGTATTTAGGAATTAAGGGATTAGGGATTAGTGTAGTGGGGTTTCTCTCTCACTACATAGACAAGATAGGAAAAATTCCTATCAATGTCAAGTGGTTTTTTTACTTTTCCAAAAATAAATTGTTCATTGTTTTGGAAATTTCATTTACATTCGTCACATCAATGAATTCGGCTGATTTTCCATACATTGTTTGGAAATCTGCTTTACCTGTTCCATAGTAATAATCTGATGGCTGTGAAACAAAGTAAGATAGAACTCGGATTCCCATAGAACGTACTTTTTCTACCATTTTTCTGGTGTGTTTCAGAGCTTCATCATTACTATAGTTGATTCCGCGTCTGTGATTTCCATACCAGGGCATCCCATCGGAAATATTGATAAAGTAACTATCCATATCATTTGAAACCGGAATGAATTTGTCCATAATCGCTTCAAAGCAAAGGCCTTCAGGAGTGGTTCCATTGGAATCCAAATATCGGAACATTTTTTTGATTTTCACAAATTTATCTTTGTTTGAATCATACGCCAGAACAACATATGGAAGTGGGTCAATACTATCTGTGGTGGTTCGGAATGAAATCTGAATCGAAAGGTTTGGAATCATATCAACTGCTTGGGCCAAAGCCACAATGTTTGTCATTGTTTCCAACCACTTTTGACCACTCATAGAACCACTGGCATCTACTGAAATGTGAAGATTTGCCTTTTTGTAGGAATCGGTTTCCAAATATTGAAATACATTTTCGTTTCCAAACCCAAGTGAAGCAACCATTCTCTTATCAATTCTTCCGTTTCGTTGGCGGTTGAAAACGGTGGTTCTTTCTTCACTTCGAACTTTCAACTTTTTACCCAACATCTTTCCGATTCGGATTCCTTTTTGGATTGCTTCATCCAAATCATCTGATGTCCAAATTCCACCATCATAACTCATTCTGGTAAGTGGAAATTCATTACTTTCCAAAAGTGCCTGAGTCATATCGTTGACAACCACGACATCAACTCCGTTTCCATTGATAGATTTTCCAACGGTTGTGAGTTCCGTTCCACTTTCTTCAATCACTTCCAATTCTTTTTCTTGTTTTTTGGCGATGGAAGTTTTACGAACATCGCCATTCAGAAAATCAATTTGTTTTTGGATTTTCTTTGCCATTGATCTCTTTTGGTTATCGGTGAGTTCTTTCAATTCAGCTTCTTTGGATTGAGAATCATCAGAATCACTACCTTCCTGCATTGATTCTGAATCCATATCCAAAGATGTATCGTTGCCAGAAGTATCTAAACTCTCATCAGATTGAGAACCACTATAATTATCGGTAGGTTCTCCACCATCGGAAGATTCTCCTTCTTCACCACTTTCTGAATCTTGTGATTCGGTATCAGCAACCGGAAGGTTTTTTAGCATAATTCCAAAGATTTGAAACGCCACATTTTGTGCATCTTTGGTACTTTTCAATCTATCAATCGTTGAGAGTGAGATGGTAGTGTAAATCTCTTTCAACCCTTTGAGAGCGTTCAAATCTGTATTTACATTGTGAAGGTTGATGATTCGGAACATATAAGATTCCACAGTTTCATCACGATATTCTGCACTTTGAAGAGCCTTATCAATCACTGAATCATTGAAGTATTTATCATACATACTTCGATAATACTCACGATAACCAGGTGAGTTTTTGAAAATATAGTAATCAATTCT
>Ga0099850_1001294_pt1 | contig 11655 bp, 12 predicted proteins | sample CB_VirMetaG_5_FD_79182 | JGI IMG/M metagenome (GOLD analysis project Ga0099850, IMG submission 79182) | Freshwater to marine saline gradient viral communities from Chesapeake Bay - CB_1508_1D Viral MetaG | ecosystem: Environmental > Aquatic > Marine > Coastal | place: USA: Chesapeake Bay...
AGCGTGAACACCGTTGCAGCCACCACGGGTGGCTTTCCTGTGGCTGGGCATGTGGTGCAGGATTTCGGTGGCACACCCAGCATTCTCAATTTCGGCCTGGGTGGGCTGACCATTGGCACTGATGAAGTGCTTAGGCTGTACTGGGATCTATCCGTGCGCCCATCCTACACAGGCACACCCTGGCAAGCAGTGGGTAGCTTTAGCAAATACCAGTTTCCAGACCCTCCCAAAACAGGCGTGGTGGATGTGGCTACCAGTGCAGATGTGTGGGTGATGTACCCGGAATGGGATGTGACCAGCAGCCTGCTCACAAACTTTGTCCCGGTGCCCGGTCAAGGGGATTTCAACACCAATTACACCGGGGCACGCTATGGGAATGCATTGCCGGACTGTGAGGCCACCACGGTGATACCTGCCTGGGTGCAGGTGGCATTTAATGCAGTGGATGGCTCAGTCTCAGCACCCAATCTGTATGACAGTGGCATTGGATGGCGTGGCGTGTCTGGTGCCTGGCACTACGTAGGAGCGCCCACCACGGTGTATGGGATCCGGTGGATCATCAAGGGGATCCTGCACCCTGAGCAGGTCACCAATGTTAATTATCTGGGCTTTGATACCGTGGCGGGTGGCACTGGCACTGTGCAGCTGGAGTACACCAGTGGCAAGGCGCAGGCGATGATCATGAGGCTGGGCTGATGGCGTACACCCCCCCCAATACCTTCACATCCTCAACAGTGCTCACTGCAGCAGATGTGGAGGGCAATGCTGAGGCACTGCGTGCATACCTGCATGAGACTGTGAACACTGCGGATTTTGAGGCATCACAGTGGATACAGACCCGGCACATCCAGCCCCCCACTGTGGAGCCCTATACAGGCACTCAGCACGGGGTCAGTGGGCACCAGGCTGGGCAGGATGCAGGTGGCCTGGGTGTGCGCCTGAGCTTCTGCACAAGCTACCTCACAGGCAACGGCCTGCAGGGTGCAGATCCACAGGACTGGGTGGTGATCCCAAACACCAGCTTTCAGCTGCGCATGCACAGGCCATTCCGGGGATTCTTTCACTGGTGGATGGAGCTGGAACACGGCCCGGACAATGTCCCATACGTGGCAGGACACAACTACCCAATTAAAGACAGGCTCAACTACATCGCGCCTTATTTCGGCAATCCAAGCGGTGCAGATGTGACTGCAGCCCAGGAAGGGCAGAACCACCAGGGCCCATCTGGTGTTTACTGGCAGACGGCCACACCAGTGGGTGCAAAATTCCCGTACACAATCGCTGCTGGGTATGGGCAGCGTGATGGGTGCATGCGCTTTGAAAGCGGTAGCCTGGCGACGGTGACAGCTGGGCTTTGCTACTATGGGCAGATTGATAGGGTTGGCATTGTGAATTGGGGCATAGCCTTGGAAGCCTGGTACATTTAGGGGGGATCATGGATCCGTTGACAATTGCACTCATCACTGCAGGCATCAGTGCTGCAGGCTCTGCTATAGGTGCGGGGATTGAAAGCGGGCAAGCAAGCACTGCAGCACGTGAGGCATTCACAGAGGATGAGGCACGCAGGCTGCGTGAGCTGCAGCAGATGCGTGAGGCAGGTGCACTGGGCTTGACAGAAGAGCAGCAGGCAGCACTAAATGCCCAGTTTAGACAGCAGGGTGCGCAGCAGGTGATGGAGGCACAGGCGCAGCAGCTGGCAGCACAGGCTGCACGGCCTGCATCTGCACGGGATGTTTTCCTGCAGGAGGCAGCAGGCCAGCTTGCACAGCAGCAGGCCATCACTGAGCAGAATCTGGTGCGACTGCAGGCCGATGAGGCAGCAGCAGCCAGGCAGGAGCAGGAGCTGCAGCAGCTGCTCATGCAGCGCATGCAGGCACAGCAAATCGCAGCAGGTGCACCCTCTGCAGCCAGTGCTGGCATCTATGGTCTGGCAGCACAGGCTCCTGATATAGCTGCAGGCTTTGCAGAATCACAGATGGAGCAGGAGCGCCTGGATGCACTGCTGGATGCATACCAGCCCAGCAGCACACAGCAGAATCCATATCAAGACTACATCGCCTGACAGGGGATCACAGTGCCATCAAGAGCAGACAACATTTTCAATCGGTATGCACGTGCTGTGGTGGCACAGGAGATGATTGCGCAGTCCTTGCAGGACTATGCCTCTGCAGAGGAGCGTGCGCAGTACCTCGAAACACTGGCAGCAAATGAAAGAGCCACGCTTAGTGCTCTCGAGGAGAGCTTTGCTGTGCCTCCTGTGGATCTGGGCAGTGCTGGGCAGACCCTGCAGGAGCAGTATGCAGTGCAGCGTGCAGAGCAGAGCGCAGCTGCAGCAGCCCGTGCCTCACGCACACTGAATGCGACACAGCGTGCAGCGATTGAGCAGCAGAACAGGGATGGAGCACTGCAGGCGCTCACAGAGCTCACTGCAGATCCATCTGTCACTGCAGAGGAGCTCAGTGAGGCACGTAGGCTTTTCAATGCACGGCACACACCACTCACACAGCGTGAGGCAGGATTTCTGCAGCAGGCTGAGCCACCACAGCGTGCACAGGCACTGCCTGCACGGCCTGGTGAGCTGACAGCAGCAGAGCGTGGCACTGAGCAGGCACTGCAGGCGCTGTACTTTGCTGGGCCTCAGGGCATTTATGGTGGCTTTGAAGGTGAGGCCGAAATCACGCAGCGCAGGAATCGTCAGGCACCCCGTGGCAGCAGATTTACCAGTGGTGAGGATGCATTCAATGTGTACCTGCGCCTGCTGGATGATGGAAGCGCCACAGCAGAGGAGCTGGCACGTGAGCTGGGACATGAGAGCGCACAGGCTGCAGCAGCAGATTTCGCTTTTGCAAAGGCGCAGTATGACAATGCGCGTGCAGTGGGCGCTTTCACAAATGACCAGCGCAAATACTTTGAGCAGCGATGGCTGGACACTGCTGCGCAGTCCAGGCAGCTGCAGGAGCGTGCAGAGCGTGCACGTGCACGTGTGCCTGAGGATCCACGCCGTGCAGCCATCCGTGCAGAGCTGGTGCGCCGTGGCGTGGATGTGGATGATCCGTACCTGCAGTATCAAGGGACACCACTGCACGGGATCCTCACAGAAGCAGACAGACTTTACCAATCTGGTCAAGTGTCAGCAGGTGAGGACAAAGACCTGATGAAAGTGGAGGAGCTCCTGCGCCAGTATGAGAAGACTGGCACGCGGTGGACTGTGGACGCACTGGAGCAGCAGCTGCGCAAGACCCTCGACGGTGAGGATCTGCAGGGTGCTCTGTCTTATGCCCTGGCATGGCAGCGCCAGCAGAATGAGGGTGCAGCTGGCACGGATAGCCGTGTGCCACTGGCAGAGAGAAAGCCTGCACCAGCACCTGAGCCTGAGCCAGTGAGTGATGATGCCTTTCTGATGGAAAGAAACCGCCTTGATGATCTGCGCCGTGAGCAGCAGCGGATTGAGGCAGAGCTGCGTGCGCAGGCACAGCAGCAGGCACGCACACCAGCACCACGGCCACAGCCTACACCTGAGCCTGAGCCTGAGCCTTCACCACCTGCAGCACTTGCACAGCCTGCAGCACCACCTGCACAGCCTGCACCACCTGCAGCACCGGGCAGGCAAGCACAGCAGGCAGCGATGTCCCCGATGGTGTCCGCCCTGGGGCTTCCATCCGTGCAAGTCCAAGCCCCTGCACCGACCCCTGCAGCTCTTGATGTGAGCCCGACAGAAGCACAGAGGGCTGCTGCACAGCAGTCTGAAGTGATCCGTCAAGCCATCATCGATAAAATAGAGGCCGCAGTGCTTGCAGATGACTACCAGGAAGCGGAGCGCCTGAGGGGATTTCTGCCATGAGCCTCGATGAGCTCAAAGCCAAATATATCGAAGCCCTGAGAGCTGGGCAGGATGATCTGGCTGCATCGTACCTGCAGCAGATCCAAGCTGCGCAGGCTGCACCTGAGGCAGCACCTGCCATGCGTGCGCCTGTGGAGCCGCGGCCATTTGCCCCCCCTTACACCACGCGTCAAGGGATGGAGGCAGAGGCAGCAGCACAGGCACGTGCACTGACAGAGCGCCGTGCTGTGGGGCCAGTGGAGCGTGAGCAGGAGCGTGAGCAGGAGCAGCAGCGTGCGATGGAGCTGCTGCAGATCGAGCGTGAAAGACCCGTGCAGCCTGGTGTGGGGCCTGTGCGCCAGGCAGAGGAAAGCATCATACCGATGCTGCGCACCACACGCATCGTGCGCCTGCCTGTGTACCGTGATGTGCCACCTGCACTGAAAGAGCGCCTCACGCCTGAGGAGATCGCCAGGCTTGAAACGAGTGAGCCCCTGGCAGGCTCAGATGCTCAGCCCATCGGTGAGCGCCTGTACTACCGCACCCCCACTGGTATACGTGAGCCCACACGTGGTGAGCAGCTGGTGGAGACGTTCGCACAGCAGGAGCTGCTCACAGAGGCACAGGCACGCCAGCAGGCACAGATGCGCAGTCCTGAGCTGCAGGCTGCACTGCGTGGTGAGGGTGCACTGCCACTCAGCAGCGTGCCTGGGCTGGCATTGGAAGCGCTCACACAGCAGACCACGGACACAGCACCCGGTGTGGTGGAAACCCCGTTAGCAGCTACCCTGCGCGGTTTCTCATCGCTGATGAGCGCCACAGTGGGTGAGGCCATCGGCACGCAGTATGAGTATGCAGGTGTAGGCACCCGTCGCAAAGAAGCCACCACGATGGATCCTGAGGCACGCAGGCGTGCATCCAGTGACCCGGATTTTGTGGATCGTGTGCTCGAAAACCTCGCCACAGGCCGCGGGATTGCCGATGAGATTTATGATGCAGACGTTTTCAGGAATGCCGCAGGTGATCTGGCTGCTGGCGTGGTGGGTGAGGAATACAGGCAGCAGGGTGAGATGGGCGCTTTCTATGCTGGCCTGGGCTTGGATCTTGTCATGCCTGGCTATATCGGCACAGCAAAGCTGGGCAGCAAAGCTGCTGCACGTGTAGGCCAGCCACTGCTGCAGGCTGCACGGCCTGAGGCACAGCGCCTGATTGCCAGAAACATCATCAATCAAAGCCCACTGGATGAGCCTGATAAAATTGCAGCCCTGCAGGCCATCCGTGCATCAGATGGCAGTGAGGCAGGCATAGCTGCAGCAGTGCAGCCACACCTGGGTGCACTGGGTGGTGATGCTGGTGATGCATTTGTTGCAGAGCTTAGAAGCAGGATCCCTGCTGACTACGTCTTTGTGACGGATTCACTGGCAGTGCCACGGCCTGCAGCAGCACAGGCAAGGCAGGCCGCACAGCAGGCACAGCAGCGTGCCACACAGCGCACCACCGATGGGCAGGCAGAGTACCTGCGCACCCTGGCTGCACTGGCTGATGATACCGCACCAGATGTGAGCACACGCATGGGTGCACTGGCTGACAGGCATTTTCCTGGTGCAGCAGGCCAGCAGGTGCGCAGTGCAAATCTCAGTGCTGTGCAAGGTGACACCGCACAGCAGCTGCGCCTGGCTGCAGATGCCCTGGAAAAGAAGCCCACTGCAGCAGCACGCACTGCAGCAAATAGAGCCCTGCAGCGTATGGAGCAGGAGAGCGGTATGCAGGCAGGCACGCTGCAGCGACGGCTCACAGAGCGTGCGCCTGCAGAGATAGCAGACACCCTGCCTGAGTCTATGAGGCAGCAGGTGCGCCAGGCTGAGAGCTGGGCTGCACTGGATGCACGGGTGCAGGATGATGCTTTTGATGCACTGCGCAATCAAGCTGCCATCGATGCAGCCCGGTCTGCTGGCATCACACCACGCACTGCGCAGGAGCTCACCAATTTGCAGGTGGCTGTGAGGGATCTGAATGACTGGGTGGCTGCATCACAGCGTGTGAATGATGGCACCCTGGCACGCTGGATCCGTGCAGTGACCAGAAAGCAGCCACTGCCACCTGCCAGCGTGGCACGTGCTGTGGATAAGGTGCGCAGCACAGCACAGTCAGCACTGCGCAGTGCAGAGCAGCAAATCGTGAACACCACCCGGCAAACTGGTAGCGTCAATCGTGGATATGAGGAATTCTTTGCACGCAATACTGCAGATATGAGCGGTGAGGAACAGTGGACAAAGGTGCTGGAAACGCTCATCGGTGGCGAGAATATGAAAGCCATCATGGTGCAGGCAAAGAGAAAATTCCCGCTGGATAGTACGCCTGTGACTGTGGAAAACGTGCGCCAGCTGTATGCACAGCTATCAAAGGCCGGACTTGCCACGGGTGTGCCCATCACTGCCACACCCATCAGAAATAGCCTGCTGAAAAGCGCACTGGATGAGGGTGTGCGCCGTCGCCTGGTATCTGAGGGCATCGCACTGGAGACACGCCTCGCCACACAGGCTGATGAGCTGCTGGGTGTGCGCACGCCTGCAGAGGGCTTGCCGCGGTGGTCAACCCTGGTGCCTGACAGTCAAATCCCAGTGCAGGTGCCAGGTGGCGTGCGCGTCTACTCAAGCACAGCCTCACGGGCTGAGAGGCAGCTGGCAGAGCTCGCGCAGGAGCTGGTGCCGTACCTTGCCAATGTGCAGCCTGCCTCACGTGCATCCTGGCGTGGTGCCTTGTCTGATGTAGGCCAGTGGGCTTTTGGTGCAAATCGATCTTTCTGGGTAAATGCACGCTATGGATACGCTGGCCTGCCCAATCTCCCATTCCTGCTGTACAGACTGACAGAGGCACCCATTCTGAGCCTGGCGACTATCGGCGCACAGCGCACGCTCAGTGGCCTGCAGCGTATGACACGCACAAAGCTCACAGAGGTAATGCAGCAGCTGGGCAGCAGGCGCATGGGTGCAGGCATCACCAGCAATGGCAGATACCTCAGCCCTGCGCAGCTGCAGCGTGAGATTGATGAATTTGGTATCGGGATCACCACAGTGGATGCACAGCGTGTGATCAATTTGGCAAATGATTTGGAGCGTGCAGCCACAGCAGCCACTGCTGGCAAAGCAGGCCGTGCACTGAGGAAAGTGACCGACCAATTCAATCCACTTGCACGCGGGTTCTGGCTGCAAGTGGCTGACAGTGTCGAGTACAGCTACAGGCGCAGCGTCTTTGAGGGTGCACGTGCTGCTGGCTACTCAGCACAGGAGGCTGCAGACATCGCCAGGCGCAGCCTGGGTGATTTCGGTGCACAGCCACAGGTAGTGCAGTACATCGGCCAATACCTGAGCACAGCACAGACTGCGTACAATACTCTGAGCGAGATGGTTTTTCTGGCAGCAAAAAACCCAGCATCGATGGGTGCCATCACCCGTGCTGCACTTGGAAAGCAGAAAGCAGCAGACCCGTACAATATCGACGGGGATGAGGCACTCACACGCCTGGGTATCGTGCGTGCAGGTGAGGACACAGATGCACAGCGATTCTATGGCCCCAGGGCTCCACTATTCCTGCCTGTGGAGAGTGCACTGCGTGTGATGAGGCACACTGATGTGCTCATCAGTGATCTGCTGCGTGCTGCCAAATCTGGCGATGTGCAGCAGGCGCGTGATGCATTCATGGAAGGTGGTGTAAAGCTGCTGACTGTCCCCTTCCCTGTCTTTGGGGCTTTCATTGACAGTGCAGGCATCGAGGCAGGTGAGCCGCTCACACTGGCAGATCCTGTGAGTGCTGAGCGTACATTCTGGCTGTCTATGGCAGCAGCACGTGCTGCAGATCCTGATGGCAGTGCAGGCATCTGGGATGCATGGGACAGCATCGCACGGCCACAGGTGGTGCTGCCACCTGATGTGCCTGGTATCAAGCACCCCACACTGCCTGATGTGTGGCTGCGCCAGCCACCTGAGGGGACACCGCACATCCTGTGGGCTTTCGATGTGGATGGCAATCCATTGTACAAAGTCTATGAGCCATCACCACGTGGCCTGCAAAATATTGAGCTGGCACGTACTGCCACGCCTGACAGCCTGGAGCGTGCACTGGGTGCCTTTGCTGCACTGGTAGACCTGCCAGCAGGTGCCAGCCTGCCAGGTGAGAGCATCGACAGCACCAGGCCACCTGTGCAGGTGTATGGTGGTGCGCAGGTGCCTACTGGCATGGGTGCAGCTGCAGGCATGCTGCTGGGTAGACCAGCTGGGCCAGGTGACCCTGCTGCAGCACGCCGTGCACAAATCGAGCAGCTCAGGCAAACACGTGAGGGATCCCAATGAGAAATATCAAACCTCTGCTCATCGATTACGGCCATGGTGGCCTGATTCATGGCGTGTATCAGACACCCGGTGGCAAGCAGTACACCTGCACAGATGTGCAGCCACCACTCACGCTGTATGAGGGTGTGAGCAATCGCATGTCAGCAGCTGCGCTCATGCGCCTGGCACACAGTGCAGGCGTGCCAGTTTTCGATGTGGTGGCTGACCAGTGGATCACTGACATGCCCAGCTGGGAGGATCTGCAGCAGCTTGATGTGAGCCTGCAGGCACGGGTGCAGTCAGCAAATGCGCACCCTGATGGGATCCTCATCAGCTGCCACAGCAATGCCATCGGCACCAGCATCAGGGGGCCATCCCTGGCTGCAAATGGGATCGATATTTACACGTACTACGGTGAGAGCGGTGCAGACCCTATCGCCAGCAGCATCTGGCAGAGCTTCAAAGACAACCAGAATGCACTGCGCGTGCGCTCAGGTGACTGGACTGATGGAGATCCGGACTGTGAGGCCGGATTCTACATCCTGAGGAAAACCAGCATGCCTGCAGTGCTGGGTGAGATCGGGTTTTTCACCAATCTGCACGATGCAGAATATCTCTCACAGCTGGCAAATCATGAGCAGATTGCAGCGTGTTACTGGTACGGTGTGCAGCAGTATGTGGGGGTGCAGAGTGCCTGAGCAAATCATCAGTCCAAAGCTGGCACGGCTCATGCCTGCAGATGTGCTGGCTAAAGTACAGCAGCTGCTGGTGGTGGCCTACACGATTGCAGACATGGATGTAGAGGATGAGCGTGAGCTGGGTGATGCCATCGCTGAGCTCATCGATGATGCTGTCACCTATCGAAATGTCCCCGCACCCTATGGTGTGCTTTTGGAGGTGGCTGATAGGTCAGTGCTGCGCATCATGGCACGCCAGGCCGTGCGCCACTTTAGAAAGAGGTGGGGAAAACTCTCACAGGCTGAGCGCGATGATCTACTTAATACACTGCTGCAGGCAGAGGGGGACCTATGAACACGACCACGATTTACCATGATGCTCTGCAAACGGGCGCACAGACACTGGGGACTGCCTACAACACCACGGACGTGCTTGTCTTCGATATGAATGCAGCCCTAGCCTACCAGCCCAGCAAGGCCAATTTTCACGGATTTGTGGAAGGCATCCACATCCGCCTCACCACGATGGCAGGCGGACCCACAAAGCTCAGCATGAAGCTGTGCCTTGATGCAGACGGGGATTTCACCGTGGTGCCATCCACAGAGGCCACGATTGACCCAGGCATCACCACGGCCACCACGGGCTGTGTTGCATTCAGCGTGCGCCTGCCCATCTTTCAGATCTTGAGTGCACCGGGGAATGGAAACCTCTACTTGTTTGCAAAATTGGATGCTGGCACGGCTGTTTTCAGCCAGGCATGCATCACCTGGAGTGAGTGATGCCAATCTTTCCCTGCTTTGATCCTACCACTGGCAGCAGTGGAGGCAGCACAGGTGGTGGTGGTGGTGGTGGTGCCAGCCTGTATGATCTCGCCTGGACTGACGTAGATCTCACGGATGGCAGCTGGACACTGAGGGATCCAGGATCCAAGCTGAGTGGTGTCACGAATGTTGGCGGCGGATTCATGCGCGTGCAGTGGGCCAATGCTGCATCAGGCGCAGATTACAACTGGACTTCAGGCCCGAATCACCTTGCACCCAGGTGGTATAAAGATCTGGTCATTGATGGTAATACAGTTACCACGGGTGATCTGGCTTTCATTATGTTTCGGATGGAGCTTGACGGCACCGTCAATGACTTTAATCAGGCCATCGTGGCAGCTCATGCAGTGTGGCCGGAACTAGACCCGGCCAATTCCATGAGCGCAGCAGGTGGATACCTGAGCAAAACCACAGGTACAGCAGCCACAAACTACAATTTGGGCGTGTGGACACTGTCCGCAGCCACCACCACCAACAACAAAAAATACATGGTATCGGTCGCTCACCGTGGTGGTGGTGGTGTCGGTGTAGTGTGTGGGCAGGGCTATGATGCGTCAAACGTCGCATCTGGCAATGTGAGCCGGAATGCTAATTTGTTTGGCAGCACTTCCCTCACACTGCGCCTGATGATTGGGGTCGGAAATCTGCAAGATTCAGTGAACACCGTAGCTGCAGGCAATGAACAAAAATTCAGCATCAAATACAAAGCTGTAACAGTGGGGGTGTGAGGTGGCATTTGCACATGCAGATACCCAGCAGGTGAGCGTGGAAACCATCACATCTGTGGATGAGCAAGGTTTATCTTTCAGTGAGGAAGGCTTTGTGATCCCCGTGGTGGTGCCACTCAGCCAGGTGGGTGAGCTCCTGGGTGCCTATGATCCGGCATCAAGCACCAGCCCCGTGGTGGCCTACTCTCGACCACTGGCGCGCGTGATTCTGGATGCACTCAAGCAAGCTGCAGAGGCACCGTGATGGATAAGGCACGCAGCAAAAAGGTCACAGATCCAGACACCGGGCGCACGCGCACTGTGCGCTATGGACAGAAGGGTGCGACTGTGGCACCTGGCACATCCAAAGGCGACGCGTACTGCGCACGCAGCTGGGGACAGATGCAGGAGCACAAGGCTGCAGCCAAGGATCCTAATAGCCCACTGCGCCTGAGCAGGAAGCGATGGGCATGCAGCGGAAAGCGCAGCAGAGGATAATGGCATGCCTTTAAAGCAAGGGAAAAGCCAAGAAACCATCAGCGCCAATATTTCCCAGCTCAGGAAAGAGGGGAAACCACAGGCGCAGGCAATCGCCATTGCGTTACAATCCGCCCATGGGCGCTCATGCAGGAGGTGGGACTGCAAGCCCAAAGGGGGAAAGCGTGGAAAGTATTGAGGCAATTGCACCCTTTGCTGCTGGCCCTGCATCTGCAGTGCTGGTGATGCTGCTGGTGCTGGCAGCTGTGTATAAGCTCATCAGCAATCAGATCATCCCCCTGGCAAGCTCTGCACTCTCACGCCACCTGGCTGCACTGGATAGGCTGGTGGAGTGCAATGAAGAATTCCACAAGCAAAATCGAGAGGATCACCAGGCCATCATACATGCCCTGGTGGATCTCGAAAAGACGATATCCCGGCCTAACTCTGCAGCATAGGCTGCAGGAGCTCACTGGCTATCCATCTGCCAATGACTGCAGCCTGCGCAGGCACCACAGAATTACCTAAAGCCTTTAGCCTTTGTCGATCATTGGGCTGCTTTGTGTGGATCCTGGGTGGTTCCCATTCATATGCAGGCCCTGGTGGGGCTGGCCATTTTGGTGCAGCAATGTCCAACCAGGAGGGAAACCCATCAGCATCTCCACCCACTCTGGATTTAGATTTCCGGTCAATGTCATTGACAATGATATCTGCTTGCCAATTTTCTTCCTTCTTATCACGCACGGATCCGTTGGATTGCCCCGGTTTGTATTGTCTGAGGCGTTGGGTGTTGGCCACACCTGGCGAGCCATTACGGTCTCTAA
>Ga0099850_1001297_pt1 | contig 11647 bp, 11 predicted proteins | sample CB_VirMetaG_5_FD_79182 | JGI IMG/M metagenome (GOLD analysis project Ga0099850, IMG submission 79182) | Freshwater to marine saline gradient viral communities from Chesapeake Bay - CB_1508_1D Viral MetaG | ecosystem: Environmental > Aquatic > Marine > Coastal | place: USA: Chesapeake Bay...
CCAGAAAAAGCAGAAGAACCAATCACAGCAATATCAATCCGCAAACTGAATGGTGCCATGTTGGTCTATGGTTGCGGCGATTATAATAACTACCATGATGATGTTACCTATTTTAAATGTGAAGATGAATGGCATCTCTGCAAAAGATTTTTGGAAGATTGGAAAGATGAATATCCTGATGTAATCTCTGGTTGGAATATTAAGTTCTTTGATATTCCTTATCTCGTTAATCGATTCACAAAAATTCTAGGTGAAGAATATGTTCGTAAGATGTCGCCGTGGGAGAATGTTGCAATCAAAGAAAAGTGGATTAAAGGCAAGAAACAAGTAACTTATGGTATTCAAGGTGTATCTGTATTAGACTACATTGAGTTGTATCGATGGTATGCTCCCGCAGGAAAGTCACAAGAATCCTATCGCCTTGATAATATTGCAACAGTAGAACTTGGTGAAAAGAAAATTGATTATTCTGAGTTTGATAACCTTCATCAGTTGTATCGGTTAGATTATCAAAAGTTTATTGACTATAACATCAAAGACGTTGATTTGATTGTCAAACTAGAAGAAAAACTAAAACTGATTGAGTTGGGTTTAACTCTCGCATATGACACCAAATGTAATTATGAAGATGTGTTTGCACAAACTCGTATGTGGGATGCTCTTATCAATGCTTATTTGATTGAGCGTAATACTGTTGTGCCACCAAAAATCATCAAAGAAAAAACTGAATCTTTTGAAGGTGCATATGTCAAAGAACCACAAATTGGTAAACATGATTGGGTCGCATCGTTTGACTTGAACAGTCTGTATCCTCATTTGTTGATTCAATACAATATTTCACCAGAAACTCTAATTGAACCAGAACAGTATACAAGAGAAATGCGTCAAGTTCTAGGTGATGGTGTTTCTGTTGACCGATTGTTGACTGGCCAAGTCAACACAAAAGACTTAACACAAGCAACATTGACACCAAACGGTCAATTCTTCAGGAAAGATATTCGCGGTTTTATACCAAAGATGATGGAAGAAATGTATGAAGACCGTAAGAAGTTTAAAAAGTTGATGTTAAAGTCACAACAAGAATATCAAAATGAAACTGACCCAATTAAACGTAGAGAACTTGATAACATAATTGCTCGATATAATAACCTACAACTTGCAAAGAAAGTTTCTCTCAACTCGGCGTATGGTGCTATGGGTTCACAGTACTTTCGATTTTATGATTTAAGAATGGCACTTGCTGTTACTCAAGCAGGCCAGTTGTCAATTCGATGGATTGAAGGTAAGTTGAATCAATTTATGAATAAATTGTTAAAAACTGAAAGTGAAGATTATGTCATTGCTTCAGACACAGATTCAATTTATCTAAGACTTGGCGAACTTGTCAGCCGAGTTTTTGATGGTGAACAAGACACCAACAAAATTATCAAATTCATGGACAAAGTTTGTGAAGATAAGATACAACCATTCATCGACAAGAGTTACGAAGAACTTGCTACATATGTCAATGCGTATGCTCAAAAGATGCAGATGAAGCGTGAAGCACTTTCAGATAAAGGCATCTGGACTGCCAAGAAACGATATATTTTAAATGTATACAACAACGAAGGCGTTCAGTACAAAGAACCTAAACTCAAAGTGATGGGTCTTGAAATGGTCAAATCATCAACACCATCGGCCATCCGTGAGAAGATGTATCAGATGATTAAGCTCGTGATGACTGGTACAGAAAACGATGTGCAAGATTTTATTCAACAATTCAAAGAAGAATTTAAGTCTTTGCCTGCTGAAGAAATTTCTTTTCCAAGAAGTGTGAACGGTTTAACAAACTATTCCGATTCTGCTACACTCTACAAGAAAGGCACTCCAATTCATGTTAAGGGTGCTATTCTATACAATGATTATTTGCGCCAACTCAATTTAACCAATAAATATCCTTCCATCCAAGAAGGTGAAAAACTCAAGTTCACATACTTGAAAATGCCTAATCCAATTAAGAACACGGTAATATCTTATCCAACTAGATTACCTAAAGAGTTTAAACTACAAGAGTTTATTGATTACGATACACAATTTGAAAAGGCATTCATTGAACCAGTTCAAATCATTCTTAGTTGCATTGGTTGGTCAACGGAAAAGAAAAACTCCTTGGAAGATTTCTTTGGATGAAATATTGTTTTGTTATTAAAGAAATAAACAAGTTTGACGCTGTTGAGTTTGTCCAAGAATATCATTATTCGAAAGTGATGCCTAAACTAACAAAACATTATTTGGGTATATTCAACGACGGCGCACTCGTTGGTGTTTTAACTCTAGGATGGGGAACTCAACCACTTCAAACAATAAAAAAATTATTTCCAAATTGTCAAACAAAAGATTATTATGAAATAGGTAAAATGTGTATGCATCCCGATATGCCAAGAAATTCAGAGTCACAAATGCTCTCTGCTGTCATAAAATGGATGAAGAACAATTTGCCTACAGTTAAATATTTGTATACATGGGCTGATGGTATTGTAGGTAAACCTGGTTATGTTTATCAAGCGGCCAACTTTTATTATGGAGGATTTATTTGGACTGATGTTTACATTGGACCAGATGGTGAAAAAATACATCCGAGAACTGCTAAAGGTTTGTGTATAGAAAATGGTAAACGGTTGGGTCGAGATAGAGTTTTTTGGTTAACGTTTGACTTTATGCAAGATAAAGGAATCAAAAGAATCAAAGGCAAACAGTTTAGATACATAATGCCTTTGACGAAAGAAATAAAAAAACGTTTGAATAAAGATTCTACAGTCAATTGGAACACAAATTATCCTAAACACTCAGACTTGTTATGGAAAGAAATGACAGGTATTGGTCAATATACAGAAACTACAATGATACCACAATTTGACTTGGGTGTAGTGAACTTAAATAGAAAGAATGTGTTTTCAAACGCAAGGAAGAATACTTTAGAAAATTTCTTTTAATCAAAAAAGGCAAAGAAAAAAAATGAGGTTGACAATTCTACTGATTTAGTGTAAAATTGTTTACTGATGATAGTGAAATTATACCAAAATGGAAGGCGTATTTTAAAATGAGTTTATTGGAAAAATTAAAGAAGAATAGCACGATAAAAGATTCAGCTATTCTTACCAAATCTAAATTCTTTACCGAAAAAGATGTAATTCAAACTGATGTGCCTATGGTAAACGTGGCACTATCAGGCAATTTAGAAGGTGGCCTAACACCAGGTCTTACTATGTTGGCAGGCCCTTCTAAGCATTTTAAGACAGCGTTTGCTTTGTTGATGGCTTCTGCCTATCAAAAGAAATATCCTGAGGCTGTTGTGTTATTTTATGATTCAGAATTTGGCACACCGACCAAATACTTTGAAACATTTAATATCAACATGGACAATGTGTTACATACTCCAATTACTGATGTTGAACAATTGAAGTTTGATGTTATGAAACAACTACAGGAACTGGACAAAGAAGACAAAGTTATCATTGTACTTGATTCGATTGGTAACTTGGCGTCTAAGAAAGAAGTTGAAGATGCTTTGAATGAAAAGTCAGTTGCTGATATGTCACGAGCAAAACAGATGAAATCTTTGTTCCGTATGGTGACACCACATCTGACCATTAAAGATATTCCAATGGTTGTTGTCAATCACACTTACAAAGAAATTGGAATGTTTCCGAAAGATATTGTTGGTGGTGGCACGGGCAGTTACTATTCTGCTGACACAATTTGGATTCTTGGTCGCCAACAAGATAAAGATGGTTCTGAAATCAAGGGATACCACTTTATCATCAACGTAGAGAAGTCACGCTATGTTAAAGAAAAATCTAAAATTCCTGTTTCTGTCTATTTTGATGGCGGTATCAATAAATGGTCTGGCCTACTTGATGTGGCTTTGGAGTCCGGACACATCGTTAAACCAACAAACGGATGGTACTCAAAAGTCAATAGAGAAACCGGTGAACTAGGTAATAAGGTTCGCCTAGGTGATACACAAACCAGTGAATTTTGGAGTGATTTGCTAAATGATGAATCGTTTAAAGAGTTTATCCGACAGAAGTATTCCATTGCCTACAGTAACATTATGGGAACGGATAACATCGATGTTTCAGAAGAAGAAACAGAAGATGCTTAAACAAGATGTTGATTTCACCTTTGTAGATTTTGACAACTCTGATAAAACTGGTATTTGTTTACTAGACGAAATTTATAGTGGTGTAATCTACCATTATATTGCAGCTAGAGTGGTAGAAGAAGGTGAAGTTGCTCGATTAGAATTCGGGTTTACTATCGTACATCCAGGCAAACATGATATAGATGACTTGCAAAATGATGAAAAATTTCATACAATCATGGGTGACATATTAACACACATAATGACTGAACAAATAGAAGATGCAAAGACTTGAACAAACGATTTTAAAGAATCTCATTTATAATGAAGAATATACCAGAAAAGTTCTACCTTTCCTAAAAACTGAGTATTTTTCCGACAGAACAGAAAAGAACCTGTTTAAGGAAGTATTTGAGTTTGTCAACAAATATAAAAATCTTCCGACACACGAAGCTCTTATAATTAACTTTACAGAGAGTAAATCACTATCTGAGCAAGAAGTACAATCAGTTATCACTTTACTGAACGAAATCAAACAAGACAAAGGTGACGTAGTAGAAAATAATTGGTTGACCGAACACACGGAAAAGTTTTGCCAAGATAAGGCAGTCTATAATGCCATCATGGAATCGGTGTCTATCCTTGATGACAAGAACGGCAGAAAATCTAAAGGTGAGATACCAAAACTTCTGTCTGATGCTCTTGGTGTTTCTTTTGACTCACACATCGGCCACGATTATATCAATGACTCCGATGAACGATATGAGTTCTATCATAGAGTAGAGAGTAAACTGGCCTTTGACCTTGATATTTTCAACAAGATAACGAAAGGCGGTCTTCCACAAAAAACACTTAACATTGCTCTCGCTGGCACCGGTGTTGGTAAGTCTTTGTTTATGTGTCATGTGGCTGCTGGTTGTCTATCTCAAGGTTCAAACGTATTGTATATCACACTTGAGATGGCTGAAGAAAGAATAGCTGAACGTATTGATGCGAACCTGTTGAACATTGACCTGAATGATTTGAAAGTCATCAGTAAACAGGACTATGAACGTAAGTTTTCTGTGTTGAGAAACAAAACTCAAGGCAAACTAATCATCAAAGAATATCCAACCGCATCAGCAAGTACACTACACTTTCGGGCCTTGTTGAACGAATTGGCTTTAAAGAAATCTTTCAGACCAGATATTATCTTTGTTGACTATCTAAACATTTGTTCGTCTGCTAGATTAAAACCAGGTGCAAACGTAAACTCTTACACATACATCAAAGCAATTGCTGAAGAACTTCGTGGTCTTGCTGTAGAGTTTAATGTGCCGATTGTGTCTGCAACTCAAACAACTAGGTCTGGTTATACCAACTCTGACCCAGGCCTTGAAGACACATCAGAATCATTTGGTTGCCTGCAACTGCTGACTTTATGTTTGCTCTTGTAACAAATGAAGAACTTGAAAACCTAAATCAAATCTTGGTCAAACAATTGAAGAATCGATATTCAGACCCAAATTATTTCAAACGATTCGTCATTGGCATTGACCGTGCTAAAATGCGTCTATATGATACCGAACAATCAGCACAAGATGACTTAACCGATTCTGGCCAAGATGATCCGCCACTTAATACCTTTGGTAATAGAGAAAGAGGTTTCAATAATAAGTTTGGTGGTTTGAAAGTATGAACTACATTGTTTCTTATAACAATGCCTTAATACCAGAACTTTGTGAGCATATCATTGAGAAATTTGAGGCCTTTAGTAAAAAACATGAACGAACTGTTTTAGACGGACACAGGTCATTTACTGAGCTAAATATTTCAGCCGAGAAACAATGGCATGATATCAATGAAATGTTGCTTGATAAGATGCAAGATTATTTGAAGCGGTATATGAAAGATTTTGAAATTGATGGTGATACATGGCCAAAACAAATTGGGTATGAACAATTAAGAGTAAAAAGGTATTTGCCAAATGATGTTGACCGTTTTGATTTTCATGTGGATGTTGGCGATTATAGTTCTGCTCGTAGATTTCTAGTTTACTTTTTCTACTTGAATACAGTAGATGAAGGTGGTGAGACTTGTTTCACGTTAAACAAAAAGACACCACCACATATAAAAGTAAAGCCTGAAGAAGGAAAATTATTGATGTTTCCGCCATTGTGGACTCATCCGCATATTGCAATGAAACCAATTAGTGGACCAAAATATATTATTGGTGGTTACCTACACTATGTCTGATAAACTAACAAAAGACCAAGCACTTTACGTTGCTAATATCTTTTCAACTTACTTCGATAAGTTTGAAAGAATTGATGATTACATCCGTGACCAGAAATTAAACTCTCTGGCTGATAGGCCTTTCGTTCTGCCTGGCATGGGACCAGAAGAAGATTTGTTCTCAGATTTTACGGTGAATCCAATGGACATGGATTTTCAATTGGTCGAATTGCCACAAGATACTTGGGATATTTACTTGAATATGATTTCAAGTCACTCTAATATGACAAGTATTCCTGGTCGTTGTTATCGTTTAGCAATACTTGAAAAGAATTCTGGTAAGTGGGTTGGTTTTATTCGACTTGGTTCTCCAGTCATCAACATGAAACCAAGAAATGAAATGCTTGGTGGTGTCTTTACACAAACACCACAGTCCGCTAAATCTTTCAATCAAACATCAGTAATGGGTTTTGTGATTGTGCCATCTCAACCATTTGGTTTTAATTATATTGGTGGTAAACTTTTGGCGGCCATTTGTTGTTCTCATTATGTTCGTGAGGCCTTGAACAAAAAGTATGATATGAATACTTGTTTGTTTGAAACCACAAGTTTGTATGGCAGTTCCAAATCCTCATCTCAATATGATGGAATGAAGCCGTACTTACGATTCAAAGGCCTAACTGACTCTGATTTTCTGCCAATGATGCATGGCAAACCATATGATAACATGAAGAACTACCTAGAAGAACATCTAGGTGAGTTTGTGCCTGCTGATGCCTCTAGTCGTAAGTTAAAGATTTCTAATAAAGCCATCTCTATGACCAAAGTGGCACTCAAAGGCACACCAGAAGGCGAGAAGTTTAGTGCTACAATTAAGAATGCCTTAGGGTTGACTGAGAGAAAACGATACTATGCTTCAAACTATGGATTCTCTAACTTTTCCGATGTGGTGATGGGCCGCACAGATAAACTGGTCAAAGACAAAGAGAACTATGACAAATTTGAACTAGAAAATATTATAAACTGGTGGAAAAAGAAGGCTCAAACTAGATACGATACACTTAAATCCGAGGGTCGATTGCGCCAAGAAATAGAGGTCTGGACTGGCGATAAAGAACTTGACATTATTCGGTAAACCTGTTAGCATAAATACTCCGTTAAATTGGAGTGTCTATGGCAAATATCAAATCTGATGCAAGCACAAACAGAAATGAACAAACACAACAGTCTGGTGCTGGCGCTGAGCTAACAGCTTTGGCTGAATCATTACAGGCCTATGCTTGTGCTACAAGACAACATTTAGGAAAAGATTTGACGGACATTTCTCAAGTCACCGCTAAAACAATTATTGATGCAGATTGTGATAGAACTTTGGCACAATGTATGGGCGGTATAAAAGATGAACAATGGTTTTATAGCATTGTAAAAACAGCCAATAAAATTTTTCACGATGTTCCTGGTGCAAAATCTGGGAAAAAATACAAGTTTTATCGTGGCGGAACTCTTGTCGATTCAATTTATGATGCTTGGAGAGTACACAAAAAATCTAGTGGAATTACAGGCGATGATAAATGGAATCCTGCTGACATATGGATGATAAAAAAGAATCACACACATAAAACTAATTTTCCTTCATTGCAAGAATATAATGAATATATGCACAATCTTTTTGCTAATGCACAATGTATTGGTATCTCTTTGAAGAAACTTGGAAAAGGTGATGAACCCCATTCAAAAATCTTTAATGCGGGTAAAGTAGAAACAGCCGATTTTACGGGAATAAAATTAGGCGAAAACATGACGGACTCTAAAGACATATACATTCAATATAAAAGTGAAAACAAAGCTGGAGAAGTTCAATTGAGAAACTTTTCTAGCCGGCCAGTTACATCATCTTGGCAAGGAGAAATCAAAGGTAAGGCTGCTGCAGGTGGTAAAATAGGTGGCGGTGTTATTTTTGAAGGCGCTCAATCAGTAGGGGTTCAAAAAGTTAAATTAAAATTACCGCAACAAACACCAATATTAAATCCATCAGAAAAAGACTTTAAAGAGTTCGCTACTGCATTTAAGACCTTATCTGGTACAAGAAAGGCCGTGGGCGATTTGATTATAGAAGCTAAAGCTGGACACAGAAAAGATAAAACTTGGTGGATGTCAAAGTATATTGGAATCATGTTGGTGAATACTGTTAAGAATGAGGGCAAACTTGGCGATTTATGTTCATATATTTACCAATATGCTTCATCGGCCACAAAGAATAGTTGTATTTTTATAAAGTATAGTTAAAAAGTATTACAGTTGTTTTTTTACAACAACCCGCTTGACAAAACAAAATAACTCTGTTATAATAACAATAGAAAGTGCCAAAAACAGCAAATGAATTTCACAGAATTTTTAACAGAAGCCAAACAGAATAAAAACGTCCACCTTGAACACATTGAGGATGAGGTGTTGAATCGTGGTGTTAATGGGGCTAGAGATGCAATTAATTTTCTGCAAGCGCTCCGTGATATGCTTGCTGGTAATTCACAGACAAAAGTAAATGTAACAACAAAATGGGATGGTGCACCTGCTATTTTTGCAGGTATCAATCCAGAAAATGGAAAGTTTTTTGTTGGCACAAAATCTGTATTCAACAAAAATGCTAAACTAAATTATACAAATGCGGATATAGATGCGAATCATCCATCGGGTGGTTTGAATTCAAAACTAAAAGTTGCTCTCGCATATCTTCCTAAGTTGGGCATTAAGGGTGTCCTTCAAGGTGATATGATGTTTACAAAGGGTGACTTGAAAAAGGAGAACATCGATGGAACCAATTATGTGGTATTCCAACCCAATACTATTGTTTATGCTGTTCCTGCTGATTCTAAACTCGCTAAGACAATGACAGCAGCTCAGGTCGGTGTAGTGTGGCATACATCATACACCGGCCAAAAACTAGAAGATATGACAGCTTCATTTAACATTGATATTGGCAGACTAGCACAAACTAAAGACGTTTGGTTCCGTGATGCAACATTTACTGATGCATCTGGTTCTGCCACGTTCACAAGCCAAGAAACAGAAAAGATTACAAATATTCTTTCAGAAGCAGGCCGAACATTCAAAACTATTCCTTCACTCACAATGAACAGACTTGCGGCAAGTGAATCGTTGTTGACATATGTTAAAACTTTCAACAATGCCAAAGTCCGTGAAGGTCAAAAGATAACCGACACAAGACGCCACACTATGGACCTAATTCGTTATGTGGAAGACAAGTTAAATAAGTCCGTACAAGATGCGAAAAAAGAAGAAACAAAACGCAAAAGAATTACAGAAAAGACCGATGTCATGCGGTTTTTCCGGAGTTCTGCTACGCAATTGAAACTGATGTTTGACTTGATGAATCTAATTGTTGATGCAAAGATTATGGTTGTTCGTAAACTAGAAACTGTCAAATCTATTGGTACTTTTGTTAGAACAGATGATGGTTTCAGAATTACTGCACCAGAAGGATTTGTTGCAGTAGATAGACTAAGAGGCAACGCAGTCAAGTTGGTCGATAGACTTGAATTCAGTCAAGCCAACTTTAATGCTCAGAAACAATGGGACAAATAAATGGGTATCGATTTAAGTAAATTAATGCAAGAATTTGGTGAAGAAGATTTTGGTTTTTCTGGTTTTGAATTTGATGCTGTTTCAGAGGCAGACTACAATTCTGCTATCTCTGAGAAGGCCGACACCGTTGATGAATTGAAAACTAGGCTGGTACAAGTAGAAAAAATTATCATTCCTTTCTTGTTAAAGCTCGTTAAGACTTCCGATAAGGAATACATATATTGGCCTAATAGAAAACCAGTATTAGAGACACAAATAGAAAAGATTCTAACATTAACTAGAGAAAATATGTAATGTTAAAACAGATAGACGGCCGTTGGGCTTTAGTATCAAAGTCCACCCACAGACCTCTAGCCTATTATAAAGGTGAGGGCAAGCCATCTGAAGAATGGGTTGCCAAACAAGAGAAAAGAATTCAATTCTTTAAACATGGCGGCATGAGTGAAGCCGCCTATGTGGGTAACATTGGTGCAATGGAGATGTTTAAGTTTCATCAGAAAGCATCACCAGACCAAAAGAAAAAACTCCAGTCTCATATTCAACAAAAGAGAACTAAAGAAGCCTGGAAGCTAGTGCAGCGAGTCACAGGAACTAAATTGCATAAAAGTGTATATGAGAACCAGGAGTTTGTATCAAAGGCCGGCGCTGGAGAATGGGGCAGGCCTGAACTTGTTAAAAAATACCAAGAGGACACACCAGGTCAAAAGGTTAAAAAATTTAAAGACTACATAAAATAAAGCATTGGAGTTTGTTATGAAAGATTTGATTATTGGCGCCAGTACCAATTACGATTGGTCTAAACTGAAGTATTGGATTAATTCAATTAATCAGTCTGGCTTTGAAGGTGAAAAAGTCCTTATTTTGATGAACTGTGATGCAGATACAGTCAAAAAAGTTATTGACTCTGGTTTTAAAATTATAGCGTTTAACCAAGACGAATCGGGAAACCTGTCTCATCAGTCAAATCTTCCCATTCATGTAGAACGCTTCATTCACATCTACAATCATCTTTCTAAATTAGATTATCGGTATGTTATTACAACCGATGTAAAAGATGTTATCTTCCAAAAAAATCCCATCGACTACATTGAAAAGGTTATTGGTGACAAAGATTTAATCTTTGCATCGGAGAGTATGTTGTACGCTGATGAACCGTGGGGTAATCAAAACCTACTTGAAACATACGGTTCGTTTGTGCATGAACGATTTAAAGAAAACGAAATATACAATGTTGGTGTACTAGCAGGTCGTGCCGAGCAGATGAAAGATTTGGCTATGAATATCTTTGGTGCTGCAATGGGAAAACCAATACCAATTTGCGACCAATCAACATTTAACTTTCTAATTTCCATGCATCCCTATACAAAATCTTCTCATTATCTAAGTTCAGAAGATGCTTGGGCTGCACAACTTGGTACGACAGTGGACCCATCTAAGATTGATAAATTTGGGCCATTGTTACTTGAACCATCTCCAAAAATTGAAGGTGATATGGTTGTAACATCTCAAGGTGAGCCATTTACAATTGTACACCAATATGATAGAGTGCCTGAATGGAAAAACCTCATTGAGGCGAAATATGGCTAAAATGAAAATTGCTTTGTGTTTGTCTGGTCAACCTAGAAGTTACAGACAAGGGTTTGAGTATCACAAAAAGAATCTACTTGACCACTATGACGTTGATGTTTTTATTCATACATGGAAAGG
>Ga0099850_1001303_pt1 | contig 11635 bp, 12 predicted proteins | sample CB_VirMetaG_5_FD_79182 | JGI IMG/M metagenome (GOLD analysis project Ga0099850, IMG submission 79182) | Freshwater to marine saline gradient viral communities from Chesapeake Bay - CB_1508_1D Viral MetaG | ecosystem: Environmental > Aquatic > Marine > Coastal | place: USA: Chesapeake Bay...
AAAACCATCACTGTCAACGGCGTAGAACACAATGTTGACGACTTGAATGAACAGCAAATTGCTATGGTGAACCATATTGCAGACTTAGACCGAAAGCTTTCTAGCGCACGTTTTAACGTGGACCAGCTTGCTTTTGGCCGTGAAGCGTTTGTAAATGCTCTTGCTGGTTCATTGGAGTCAAAAGAAGCCGCTGAGTGAGGAATGAATGCCGCTACAAAAGTTACAATTCAGACCGGGTGTAAATAGAGAAACCACCTCATATACCAATATTACCATTGATGGCCAGTACACGCCGGTCCTGACGTTTGAGGTCGGGGCTCTGGTCAGTGTCATTGCCCTGATGTTGTACCTGTTGATAGTAAGTGAGTAAGATGTGTTATGAGCCGCACCGTTCGAGATGCCCATCGTCGTATAGACGAAATAGAACCTAGAGTTACCAAGTTGGAGACCGAAGTGCGTATCCAGTTTAAGGAAGTGTTCACTCGGATTAAGCGCTTGGAGACCATCTTGATCGGTGCGGCTGGTACCATTATTGCTATGTTAGTAGCTGTTCTTACGAAAATAGGTTAGAACCCAATCCCGCGCACCCGCGCTGCGACATTTCTAAGCTGACACAGGTGGGAATATGCTTGCAGAATTAGCCGCGTTCAACGCGGGGTTTGCCGTAGTAAAACAATGTATCGCCAACGGGCGAGAATTAACCGATGCCATGAATGCCATTGGGCAGATGGTTGGTGCCAAAGAAGACCTCAAAAGACGCGGCGAGAAGAAAAAGAAAAGTGTCCTCTCTATTCTTGGGGGTAAGACGGAGAATGATTTCGAGGAGTTTATGGCCCTTGAAAAGATCAGAGAAACTGAAGAAGAACTTACTAGCATAATGAAACTGTATGGTCGCCCCGGATTGCATGATGACTGGGTTCGTTTTCAAGCTGAAGCACGTAAAAAACGTAGAGAAGAAGAACTAGAAAAACGCAGGCAATCTGCTAAAAACTGGGAGTATTTTGGTTGGTTTTTAGCTACAGCTTTGTTCGTAGGCGGTTTTATCATGCTTATGGTGTGGGTCAAATGGCTAAGCAGTTAGAAGAGCAGTCGCTATACGATCAGTATGACCTCGACCACGACGGGGTTGTTAGCGATGCCGAGATAGAACGAGCGCGTGAAATACGCCAGTTTGAAGACCAATCACGTAAACACATAGCGCAGCTCCGTATAGCTCGTTGGGCGATGATAGGTGGTGGCTTGTTTACAGCTATGCTGTTTATGCCGTTTATCCCGGATGAGCGTATTAAGTTATTGAGTAGTGTGTCAGACATCTTTTTTATCACGATTGCAGGTATAGTAGGAAGTTACATGGGAGTATCTGCTTGGATGAGTCGTAAGTGATCTTTGCAAATCGTGCAATAATCTACTAAGGTGAAGTAGGTAGTATTGTGTGGAGGTTCTAATGCTACAGAATTTAATTGGTCCAGTCACAGGTCTTCTGGACAAATTCATCCCCGATGCGGATGAAAAAGCTAAATTGGCGCACGACATTGCGACAATGGCTGAAAAACAAATGCACGAGCAGGCAATGGGTCAGCTCGAAATAAATAAGATGGAAGCACAGCATCGTAGCGTGTTTATCGCTGGTTGGCGACCATTTTTAGGGTGGGGGCTTTCGTTTGCCATGATCTGGCACTTTGTCCTTGTACCTATGATTACGTTCGGGTTTGCGTATGCAGGGGTTGTACCCCCTGATCTTCCCGCTTTCGATATGGAAAGCCTCATGACCGTGCTTCTTGGGATGCTCGGATTGGGCGGACTCAGAACATTTGAAAAGTCGAAAGGACTAACCAAATGAGTTTTAAGTTATCACAACGTAGCCGAGACAGGTTAGAAGGTGTAGATGTCGGGCTAATCGCAGTCGTTGACTATGCTATTGCTGTCACAAAAGTCGATTTTGGTGTGATTTGTGGTCTCAGAACCATCGAAGAACAGCAAGAACTTGTCGCTAAAGGCGCGAGTAAAACCATGAAATCTAAACACCTCGACGGCCACGCCGTAGACCTCATGGCCTATATTGGTTCGCGTGGCTCGTGGGAACTCAACGTCTATGACGAAATAGCGGACGCTATGAAAGAGGGCGCTGAAGCCGCTGGAGTCGGCATCCGTTGGGGAGCCGCATGGCAGATCCCAGACATTCGTGAGTGGGACGGTACAATGGAAGAAGCTATGAATGCGTACGTGGATTTACGCCGTAGCCAAGGCAAGCGTCCATTTATTGATGGGCCACATTTCGAGTTGGCGGTATAATATGAAAACCACAGTAGAAGCTAGAGATACTGGGGATGGTGTAGAGCCAAAGCACACAGTGCACGTTGTCTGCGCAAATTGTGGGTACGACCTTGATGAGGCCGAACTTGAAGCAGATACTTGTTCTGATTGCGGTGCGCTGTTAAACCTAAAACAACATGTAGCTATCGAAGTTACTACGTTGCCCTCTATCTTTGGCGAAAGTATGTAGGTGAGCTATGGCCCTAAAGAAGTTAGTATTTCAGCCCGGTATCAATCGAGAAGTAACACGTTACTCTAACGAAGCTGGTTGGTATGAGTGCGATAAAGTACGCTTCAGGAAAGGGTTCCCCGAAAAGATTGGTGGGTGGCAACGTATATCAGGCACGGCGTTTCTTGGCACGTGCCGCTCTCTTTGGAACTGGGTAACACTGGGCAGTATCAACCTGATTGGTGTAGGCACTCACCTCAAGTTTTATTTAGAGCAAGGTGGTGGGTACAACGATATTACCCCTATTCGATCTACCACCGCTGCTGGCGATGTGACATTTGCTGCTACAAATGGCTCCGCAACAATAACTGTTACTGACGCAGGGCACGGTGCACGAGAGAATGATTTTGTTACCTTCAGTGGCGCAGTAACACTTGGCGGTAACATTACTGCTGACGTGCTTAATCAAGAATATCAGATCGTCACCGTCCTTAGTGACAACACGTACACTATTACCGCTACTGCAACAGCTAACTCTTCGGACACAGGTAACGGCGGTTCTTCTGTAGTCGGGGCTTACCAAATACGTACTGGTGAACCGTACGAAATCCCACTTTCTGGTTGGGGCGGCGGTACATGGGGCGCAGGTGTATGGGGCACAGGTGGTATCTCCACCGAGGCTATCCGTCTTTGGAGTCAAGCAAACTTTGGTGAAGACCTCGTGTTTGGGCCTCGTGGCGGGGATATATTTTATTGGGACGCGACAAACGGCGTAAACACGCGGGGCGTGTACCTAAACACGTTAGCAGGTGCTTCTGACGTACCAACTCAACAAAACGTCATAATCGTTTCTGACATCAATCGGTTTGTATTCTGTATGGGTACGAACGATGTGGGTACTGCTACGGTAGACCCAATGCTTATTCGCTGGTCCGATCAGGAAGACCCTGCAAATTGGACGCCAGCATCTACGAACCAAGCGGGGTCCTTGAGACTGTCACGGGGAACTGAGATAGTCGCGGCTAAACAAGCACGTCAAGAGGTCCTCGTTTGGACCAACTCTTCGCTGTATTCGTTACAGTATCAGGGCGCACCCGCCGTTTGGGGTGCCCAGTTGGTCGGCGATAACATCTCTATCGCGTCCATGAACTCCGTTGCGTTTGCCAGCGGTATTGCGTTCTGGATGGGTAAAGATAAGTTCTATATGTATGATGGGCGCAGTCAGCCACTCCCATGCAACGTCCGACGCTATGTGTTTAATGACTTTAACGAGTTGCAGTACGACCAAGTATTCGCAGGTACAAATGAGGCATTTCACGAGGTTTGGTGGTTCTACTGCTCCGCAGGTAGCGAAACAGTGGATAAATACGTGGTGTTTAACTACTTAGAGCAGACGTGGTACTACGGAAATATGGCCCGTACAGCATGGCTGGACTCAGGTCTACGTGACTACCCCTTGGCTGCAACTTACAGTTATAACCTCGTTAACCACGAACAAGGCACTGATGACAACGAAACAGACACTCCGGTGGCTATTACGGCGTCGATTACGTCAGGGCAGTTCGACATTGATGATGGAGATCGGTTTGCCTTTATCTGGCGAATCATGCCTGATGTAACCTTTGATGGGTCCACGGCGGCTAGCCCCGCTGCGACCATGACGCTGCTCCCCCTCGCAAACTCAGGGTCGGGATATAACAACCCATTATCGGAGGGAGGTACTAACGTAGGCACCGTCACCCGTACCGCCACCGTGCCTATTGAGCAGTTTACAGGGCAGGTGAATACTCGTGTTCGTGGACGACAAATGTCGATCCAGATGGAATCTACTGAACTTGGAGTTAAGTGGCAGCTTGGATCGCCTAGAGTAGATATGCGCCCTGACGGGAGGCGCTAATGGCTAACGAGATTGAGAGAACAGAGCCACCTGCTCTGCCACTGGCCCCTGAAGAATATCGTCGTCCGTTCATGGACCAGAACAGCAACGTCCTGCGGCTATTCTTTAATCGTCTGGTGAACTCTCTCAACACGTTGCTTAGCACCGACGATGGTGGCAAGTTCTTATACATGCCACGGGGGGCTTTTTATAGCACGCAAGATCAAACTGCGGCGTCTACTAATACAGGTTACGCTGTAACACTCAATAACACTGCGTATTCTAGTGGTGTATCCGTATCAAATAGCAGCCGAATAAATGTCACAAATGCGGGTGTTTATAAGTTTGATGTGGCGCTCCAGCTTGAACATAATAATTCTAGTGAGACCCCTGTTACGGTATGGGAGCAAAAGAATGGCTCCGCCATTGCCTACTCAGGCCACATGTTTGACGTTAAAGGTAACGACGATTACGTAATTCGTTGGGGATTCTCAGCGGTTTTAGCCGCAAACGATTACATAGAAATCTACTGGGCAACTGGAGACACACAGCTAAACTTACATACAGAAGCCGCATCATCACCTCACCCCGGCATACCGTCGGCATCGGTTGATGTATCGTATGTTAGCAACTCATAGTGTCTGGTTGCCTTCGATATTGAGATGTTTATACTGGTTGCACCCTTTAACAGGAGCGAACCATGAGTTTTGATTTCTTAGAATTGTTTAACGCTGTTGGCGCAGCGCAAAAAATAGTCACAAAAGACTATATTCCTGCCGAATCCTTAGAGTCTCCCATAACGGAAGATGTGCTTAATCTTGACAGTTTGGATGTAACGCTGACGTTTTTTGTACTTGGGGAGGCTTACGGCATTCCCGATGACGAGGAACTCAACGAACAATGGCCTTATGAGAGCGTGCAACTGCTGTATGACTTTATTCAGAAGCACAAAGCAAAAGACCCCGAAGACGAGTTTGACTCGATTAAAGCACTCGTTAAGGAGTTAGCATGATTTATATGACACAGTGTCGCACTGCGTGCACCACAGATATTACGTTGATTGACGATATACCGTATCCTCAACACGCCCACCTCCTACCGAATACGTTTCGTAGGGCCAAATCTGGCCTGAAGTACCCACCCCACGTGCTGATTGAAAGTCTGATCGACGAAGAGTTATTGAGCTATGTTGCCGACAACCCCGTCAAAGGAAAGACTGGGTTTATCTTTGCCGCTGGAAATCAAGGCTGGATGGGCACAAACGGGCGATATGACAAGAACCCCGATGCACAACTGCATTACAAGGTGAAGGTACCGTTTATCGTGCTTACCAACATCTACGCAGGGCGTATCGCAAGTATGTTTGGCGTACATGACCACGTATCAACAGATGCTAGCGCTTGCGCATCTAGCCTACATGTACTAATGAATATGCAGACGCTGATGGATAATTACGGGTTTGATCGTGTTATCGTGTTTAGTGGCGAGGATAGCGTAAACAACCTCGTACTTGAGTTTTTTGGCGAAGCAGGCGCAAGTCTGCAATATAAAGACGAAGGAGAGCGCCAGCCTTCTGCGTTCGATAACCACAACCAAGGTTTTCATATTGGACAAGGTGCCGTGGTTGCTATATTTGAAAAAGAGCACGCTGGTATGGCTGACCCAATGGCTAAATTCGTTGGCGCGTATAGCTCCGCAGAGGACAATACAAACCCTCTAGGGCAACGGGACGACGGGTCGGGCTTTAGTAAAGCTATCGAGGGCGCATTATTTGTAGCCAAAGCACATGAAAATGATGTAAGGTTAGTTAAAACGCATGGAACTGGCACGCCAGTCAACAATGCTGCGGAAAAATCGGCACTTCTACGTTCCCTAAACGAGTTTGTGGCAACGTCTTACAAACCACGTATTGGGCACACAATGGGTGCTAGCGGACTATTGGAGACTGGTTTGTTGCTACGCGACTTACAAGAGGGCTTTGTGCCCAAAATCCTAAACCGGACACAGAAAGACTCTGTGTTCTTGTCCGATGACGCCCCCATTCCCGAGGGCCTAATGCTCAGCCTTGCCGCTGGCATGGGCAACATCTACTCGGCTGCGCTGTTTTCACGGGAGGTGTAAGATGGAAATCGTAAACAGCAAGGAGAAATTGCTAAAAGGGCCTGAGATTGTTGCTATGTCCGCATACAACATGCCAGACCTAAAGTATCCAAAGGAAGTTATGTTGGGTGCAGTTGCCGCAGAGTTCACTCTACCACGTACTGATCTCGTGCAGATCGGTAATACTGTTTTTGTTGGTCACATGGGTAAGGGCAAAAAGAACAGTAAAAAGATGGTGGGGAGAGCGTTTAACGTAGATACAGGTAGGAACTTCATCGTCAACGGGTTCAAATACTTTACGTACCTACAAAAAATGGGCATCACGCACTACACCACAGAGTTCTATGGGCCTGTGTTTCTAAACGGCTTTAAGCTGTTTAAGCGCCGTGCAGACCAGCAGGATACTGAGATTGCAATTGGTAAGTACCGAAACACCGACAAATACGTCGTGTTTATGAAGCTAGGCAAAGAGCCATTGATGCGAGGGTTGTAGATTGAGCTTTATCGTTGACGCCGTTAAGGATGTAATTGATTGGGTCGCTGGTGCCTTTGAAGACGTTGTTGATTTTGTCTTTGATGAGATCGTCGAACCTGTCGTTTCGTTCGTTGGCGACACTGTTCAGGCTCTATTAGACAATCCCATCGAAGCAATAGCAAAAGTCATAGCCGTGGCGACGGGTAACGCATGGGCTATACCGCTAATCGACGGAGCTTCCGCAGCTGCCAACGGTGGAGACCTTGGTGACGTACTTAAAACTGTTGCTGTATCTTATGTATCACAAGCAATTGGTGGAGAAGTTGCTCAACACACCGCTCCATTTGTTGATGAGTTTATTGGCGAAGCTCTTAGCGAAGGCGTAAAAGAGCTAGCAGTTTCAGCAATTACACAAGGTACTGTTGCAGCTACACAAGCCATTATATATGGAGAAGACCCCCTTGAAGCCTTTGCTAGAGGAGGTATTACCGCTGCGGTTTCCGCAGGTATGGGTCAGATTGCGGAGCAAACAGGCTTTGAAGTTGAGGTCACTGACCCCGCTACAGGACAGGTCACTACTCGACCCCTTCCCAATGTTGTCAAAAACGTCATCAGTGCCGCACTTGCTGCCGAACTAACGGGGGGCGAGGTAAATGGCGAGCTTCTAGCCAACGCTGTCACGCGTAGTTTGATTACCACCGATCTTGTTAAAAAATACGTTGGAGACAACCCCAACATTGGAGATCGTGAACTTACTTATATGACCGCTGCGTTCCAACGCACGGCGGCTGTAGCACTGTCCGGTGGCACTGGAGAACAAGCGGCAGCACAAATCATGGCCGTTATCTCTGCCTATGGTATGGAAGAACTGCACGATAAGATTCGTGACTCAGGTGTTGGGGACTTTATCGGCGATACACTCGATAGAATATCGGGGGATTACCAGCGCGTAGAAGAATTAACAGCGTTGATGGGCGAGATAGGTCCTAGACTCCAAGGAAACTACGCCGAATACGAAGAAAAGTACAACGCACTGCAAGCATTGAGGAACACCATCACGGGTAATCGTGATGAGATTATGACGCTGCGCCCGCCCCACGTAGTAAGCGCCGATGCAGCAGAATTTACAGAGTACGGTGGGCTTGACCCCGTCAGTGCCCGTATCGACGAATTAGAAGCTGAGCTTGATACCGCCGTAAGAGAGTACAAACGCCTGATTGAAGAAGGCTACCTCGACCGAATTAACGAACTTGTACCTCTAATCGAGGCTGATAACGAAGCGTTGCAAGGGTACCAAGACGACCTCATCGAAGCACAGAATGATCTACAACGTACTGCCGACCGCTTAGACGGTAAGCTAACGTCTATATACAGCGCAACAGATGAGTACCTAGTTAACGCTATGGACCCCGGCTTTAACGCTGAGGAGTACAGAGCACTTAACAACTTACCAGATGCTGTAGATGCCTACGCACACTTCTTATCCGAAGGGCAGCATAGCGGGGCGTACACCAGTCTAGCCCAGTATGACATGGCAACTAAGAGCCTTACTAATGAAGCTGTAATGGCGATGTTAACAAACGGGTTTGGTGACAGTGACTTACTTTCGAGCCTTAGCCAAGACAATTTAGTAGCGTTGGGTAATCTTGCGCGAGCAAACGGTTACGACAATCCGGCAGCGCTTACAGAACTATTAAACGATCCCGAAGCGCAAAACGCTTTGTTTAACGAGTACGTTGAGGTTTTAGCATCTGACCCAAATAATATTTACCAAGCAGGAAACGAGTTAACTGGTTCTCAGTTAATTATTTTAGAAAGTTTAGGGTTTGATACGCGGGAAGTAGCTGCTGGTACGCCCATGACCGCAATGGAAGCCCTTGCGCTTGAAAACCACACGCGAACTGGCTCGGTTAACAATCCCGATAGTCGGTTTGCTTTGGGCGAAGGTGTCACCGCCTCAGACGTTATTCAAGGTAACGCCACACTATCCTTTACCACCAATGGTATTCAATGGGAAATGCCAAAAGAAATGACACGGTGGGACCCTCAAGCAGGTTGGATCACTAGACGATTAGTCGTTAACCAGTATGGCGATCCCATAGGGTATGACTGGGTAGACCAAAATGGTGACACGCACACGAATACTCAACCGTTAGAAATTATTATTACTCAGGGAATGGATAGTTACCTCAGTGATGCAGAACAAGCGCAGCTAGCTCTTAATGCCGCAGGCGAAGGTTTAGGCTGGGACGAAATCCAAGAAGGTCTTGGATGGTCCGACAGTTTAATTGACATGGCGCAAAACGTCATGAATCGGGCAAACGAAAACGACACCGATGTGTTCGGGTTGTTCGACGCCCAAAACTTCCTTGCCAACGCTATGAAAGCTGGCGGCGGTATTCTCGAAGCGTTTAACGGTATGTCTACCTTGTTTGGTATCGCACCAGACAGCACAGCACTTGGTAAGTTTGCGAAGCAATTACAGAACATAGGTGCAGCGGGTAATACCGAAGAATACAAAGAAGAGCTTGCAAAACTGCAAAAAATGATGACCGCTGAAACTGATCTCCCAGAAGATGCGGCGTGGTACGAAAGAGCGTTTGCTAGGGTCGCTACGATTGCTGGCGCAGCCGCTGAGCACCCCAGTGCATTTATCTCTGAGTATATCGGTGTTGAAGCCATGCAAGAGCTTGTACCTCTTGCGGTAGGTGGTCTTGCTACACTTGGTGCGAAAGGCGCAGCAATGGCGGCGGGGCGTACGTTGTCTACACGCATGGCGGCTGGCACAGGTCTAAGTGCCGCAGCAGTCACAGACATCGCCGAAAGCTATGGTGGCACAGCGGGAGAGACATACGACCGCGCACTGACAGTCGCCTTAGATTCGATTAACCCCGCCACAGGGCAAGTTTACACGCAGAGCGAAGCTGAAGAATACGCTATGACACTCGCCGTTCAGACGGGTGCAGTAGCCGCAACACTGACCGCCGCTACAATGGGTATCGGTGGCATGGCGTTGGAGAAAGCTCTGCTTGGTGACAAAGCCGTAACTGGGTTTGTCGGGGCAGGTATAGACGAACTTGCTAGCCGTGCTGCTAACGGCGCTACAATTATGATTAAAGAGGGCCTCACCGAGGCTCTCGAAGAAGGTCTAGCCACCGCGTTCCGCGAAGGGCGTTTATCACAAATTAACCCTGATATTGACGTAGCCGACGAAGTTGCAGGTGCGGCCTTCATGGGCTTTATTGTCGGTGGCCCAGTTTCTGGTGGTGCGTATGGCGTAAGCCAAGTTGGTGACGCCTTTTCTAACTTTATCTCCGCAATTGACCCCGATGTGCGGTCAGCTATCGAGAACGGCAACACTGTAGCCGCTAACAATGCACTGGATGATCTTGGTGTTACCGATCCAGTCGTACGTAATAACGTACTCAGTCAGGTTGCACCCGACCAGTTTGTCAACACGGCACAAGCCACCACGTCATTCCTTAATGCAAACCCTGATTACACTGCAACAGAAGCAGAGATTAACTCGTTTGTACAAGCAGGTAGTTACACTGACATTAACGAGCAGATCGACCGTTATGTGGACGACCGATATGTCGATACGCAAGAAGTCATTGATGCCGCTGCTGAACAGGGTGTAACGCTAACTGAAGAAGAAGCGCAAGAGTACGTAGGTCAAGGCCCTGCGGGGCACGAAGCCGCTGTATTAGCGCAGTTAGGGCAACAGTTAGGGCCGGGGTATACGAGCGAAGGTGAAGCTCGTGCTATGTTCGAGGCTCTGGGATACACACCCACAGATGCAGAAGTAGCGGCCTACGTAGGTGAAGTAGAGGAAGATGTACAAGAAGCTGCTATTGCCGAATATGTTGACCCACGTCAGGTTACAGCAGACGAAGCTAGGGAGTTGTTTAGCAACCTTGGTTACGAAGCTACAGACGATGAGATTGCATCGTTTACAGGACAAGGTGGTGCCAACTTCGAGGCCAACATAGGCGTTGATGCGTACGTAGACCCACGTCAAATGAACGCGGAAGAAGCCCGTGCTGCTCTAATTGCTCAAGGCGTTACTGATCCAACCGATGACCAGATTGCTGGTCTTATAGGTCAGGGTGATGAAAACTTTGAGACTACACAGCAAGAGTACGCTGTTGAGTACGCCGATCCGGTTGTTACTACATACGAAGAAGCACGGCAGTTCTTCAACGACCTCGGGTTCACACCCACAAAAGAAGAAATTGAAGCCTACGTCGGTGCAATATCGGAAGAAGAGCAACAGGCGGCTATCGCGGCGTTTGTTGACCCACGCTACACCGATGCAGATGAGGCACGTGAGTTCCTAACTGCACTTGGCTACGACCCATCCGACCAAGAAGTTGCACGGTTTACGGGTCAGGTACGCGAAGAGCAACAGCAAGAAGCTATTGCAGAGTACGTTGATCCACGGCTTGTCGATGCAGACGAGGTACGGGCAGCGTACGAGGCTCTGGGCCTACAACAACCCACCGATGCCGATATTCAAGAGCTTGTCGGTCAGTACATGGAGTCTGAGCTAGAGGGACGTGCAGAAGAATATCTGCCAAGCGTCGAGGATGTTACAACAATCGTAACAGATGCACTCGCTAACCTAGAGACCATTAGTGCAGGCCCTATAGAGATGGAACCGGGCTTTGCTGGCTGGAACAACAAAGCGACAGGAGAATAC
>Ga0099850_1001304_pt1 | contig 11630 bp, 7 predicted proteins | sample CB_VirMetaG_5_FD_79182 | JGI IMG/M metagenome (GOLD analysis project Ga0099850, IMG submission 79182) | Freshwater to marine saline gradient viral communities from Chesapeake Bay - CB_1508_1D Viral MetaG | ecosystem: Environmental > Aquatic > Marine > Coastal | place: USA: Chesapeake Bay...
TGGTAATGCTGCTTATCAGTCTCAGATGCCAGGTTCTGTCTATAGCAACAGCTACAATCCTGAGATGGTTTATGTTCAGCGCTGACACATTGGTAACACTCAGGGGACAGTTATTTCACTGTCCCCATTGACACTCTCTGCTCCTAATGTTAAAATGACAGTGTAACCCAAATCGACAGTCTTTCGAGGGTTATGTGTACCGTTGGGGTTGAGTGTAGCGGGGTCCATAAGGTAATAAGGTAATAAGGCCCATAAGGTAATAATGTAATAACGCCCATAACCCCCATAAGGCCCCCCTTAAGCAAAATTGGCAAAGTCTAACCTACAACAGACCCAAAGAGAGAGAAAAATATTGCACCATATTTTTTTTCCAAATGTATGTCGAGCCCCCTCTAAGAATTTCTAAGAACCTCTATGAAAAATTTCTCCCAGGTAATTTTATGACCACAGACCCTTTTACAAGAAAGACATCATTGGAGTTTCATCGAAGGGCACTCGAAAGGGCCTGGGAGAAAGACATTCCAGAACCACAGATACAACCTGATGAATGGGAAGTAACACCTTCTCCCAAATCTTCGAACACTCTTTTTGGTCAGAGAGAAAATAAAATAGTTTATGCTATAATGAGATTACTCAGAACATCTTCCGTGAGTCTCAGATACCTGATGATTGGAAGTTTACTGATGATGACACTCTCATTCACAAACAATCTCACAGACCCCTCAGAGGGTCTACAAGGGCCCACAAACACAGAACAGGTAAGGTAACTATGGTAACTTATGTTTTTCACATCTACAGAGATGGTAAATGTATTCACAATAATCTGAATGAAGAATCATTTCAAGGTTTAATGGAGTACTATGTGACACAAGGAGTTGAGGTAGACTATGAGACTTGTGAGGTGAAAACAGCGGGAAAAGACGACATGTGTATGGAACCATCGTACTAAAGAAAAAATGGACGAATTACAAAACTCATTGGATTGGATGACAATCATTCATCACACATTTGTATTTGGACTTGTGTTTAGTACAAGCTTGAACACTTTAAATGAATGTTTGATAGAGACTAAATAACCCGTTATAATAAACCTGAAATGGAGTGATTACTTAGCAATGGCGAAAGGATTTACTGTAAAGGCATCTAAACCGCCTTCAAAACAGAAGGATGCAGAATGGGATTATGATGCCATTAAGGAACGAATGCGTGGGAAGGCAATTGTCTTTTGTCTTCCAGGACGAGGATGTTCATATGCCTTTATGAAGAACTTTGTTCAACTTTGTTTTGACTTAGTTCAAAATCAGATGAGTATTCAAATCTCACAAGACTATAGTTCAATGGTGAACTTTGCACGTTGTAAGTGTCTGGGTGCAAATGTTCTTCGTGGACCTGATCAGATTCCATGGGATGGTAAATTGAAGTATGACTATCAGTTGTGGATTGATAGTGATATTATGTTCAACACAGAGAAGTTTTGGCAATTGTGTGATCTAGCACTTCCAGCTGAAGCAATGAATGAAGATGGAACAATTGATGAAGAGAAGGATCATCCCATTAGTGCTGGATGGTATTCCACTGAAGATGGAAGAACTACATCTGTTGCACACTGGTTAGAAGAGGATGATTTCCGTAATAATGGTGGTGTGATGAATCACGAGATGGTAGATGGCATTACAAAGCGTAAGAAACCATTTACTGTTGACTACACTGGTTTTGGTTGGGTCATGATCAAGAATGGTGTGTTTGAAGATGAGAAGATGAAGTATCCATGGTTTGCACCAAAGATGCAAGTCTTTGAATCTGGTGCAGTTCAAGATATGTGTGGTGAAGATGTATCCTTCTGTTTGGATGCAATTGAAGCAGGTTATGAAATTTGGTGTGATCCTCGTATTCGTGTGGGTCACGAGAAGACAAGAGTTATTTGATTTACACTAGGAGTTTAAATGGCAAAGCTAAAGAAGTCTCTTCTTGGTAGTGTTTTTATTGAGTCACAACCTAAAAAGACTCGTCAGGGTTCAGGAAAACATACAAAGTATGCAGCTAGTTCTGCTAATCCCAAAAGGAAACGTTATCGTGGTCAAGGACGTGGATAATGTCTTAACCCCCATCAGGGGGTTTTTTGATGTCTTAAATAAAACTAAAATCTTATGTCAACACTTATTTGCAATCTTCCCAGTGAAGAAGTATGGGTAAGAAAAGAATATCTAACTGATCATCAATTTGGTCATGGAGAGTTTGTTAAAGGTGTTTGGATCTCTTGTAAGTCCATTCCAGGACGTGCTTTCTACTTTGAAACTTATCTACCTGAATATGCTGCAATGTATGATAAGTTACCAATTAGTGCATTTGTGTCAAAACCAGTAACACCAACACCTGATATGAATCTACCTAATCTACAGTTTTGGAACTGTATGGATTATGGTGTAGTCTCAATTCATAAACAGTTCATTGGTTCAATGGATTTTGAACTCTACACTCGTGATCATGGTATAGTGAAAGGAACTTACATTTGTACCATAGATAACTATCATAGTGATCCTGATTCAATTGATTATGCAACCAGTGAGAAACCAGCAGAACACAAGTCTCATAACTTGATTGAATTGGAGAATGGGCAGTTTGCTCTTTATCCAAACAATCGAATGAGAATCTATGATAATAGTCTCACACCTGAAAATCCATTACAACCAGATTTCAAAGTATCAACAATTGAATATTCTGTAGAGAATGGATTTGATCGATTAGGTATGGGACGTGAAGATGAGTACTTTTGGAAAACATCAAAGGAGAAAAATGGAAAACAACGAACAGAATCTTCTCAGGGAGATAGCGAACGATGTTCAGACTCCAAAGAATCGCAAGAAACAGAACACTGATGGTCTTTTTGAGACAACTGATTGTTCTGACCCTGATCACATTTGCACTTGTGGTTCTCAACAGGTGACACTTATTGACTAAATAAGACAGATTTGTTGTAACAACTATTGTGCCAGTTGAAAGGACTAGCAAAGGATTTAAAGACGTAAGTGGTTCTTTTCAAATCAATCCAGTCAACAATGACTTGATTGTGATTAAGAACGAAACTGCTATTGCTCGCTCTGTTAGAAACCTTGTCTTAACTGTTCCTGGTGATAAGCCCTTTGCTCCTAATATTGGATCAAGGGTTTCTGAGATGTTATTTGAAAATATGGACGAATTGACTGCTTCAGCAATTCGTGTTGAGATTGAGAATACAATTAATAGTTACGAACCAAGAGTTGAACTTATCAAAGTTGAAGTGAATCCTAACTTTGACGATAATGCCTTTGATGTGATTATTAATTATTACATTGTTGGTATTGATGCAGAACAACAAGAATTAACATTTGCCCTCGAGCTTACTAGGTAAAATGCCTTTAGTAAATTTTAGTAACGTAGACTTTGATCAGATAAAAGAATCCATCAAAGATTACTTACGATCTAATTCCAACTTTACTGATTATGACTTTGAAGGTTCTAACCTTTCAACGATCATTGACACGTTGGCATACAACACTTACATAAACTCATACAACGCCAATATGGTGACGAATGAGGTATTCATTGATAGTGCCACATTGAGAAATAATGTGGTCTCTCTTGCAAGAAACATTGGTTATGTTCCTCGTTCACGTAAAGCATCAGTAGCTAATATTTCTTTTAATGTTAATGCCTCAAACACCACTGCAGTTTCATTAACACTTAAAGCAGGACTGGTTGCAGTCACAAACAGACAACTTGGTTCTACAAGTTATGTCTTCTCAATTCCATCTGATATCACTGCACCAGTCAAATCAAATGGAATCGCAGAGTTTAAAAATGTAGACATTTATCAAGGAACTTACATCACACAGGATTTTACTGTAAGTTCAAAAACACCAAATCAAAAATTTATTCTTGACAATGCAGGTGTTGATACCTCATTAATCAGTGTAGTTGTAAGAGAGTCAGAACAATCTACAATTTCAAGAACATTTAATCAATTTGATAGTCTTGTTGATGTAACTTCAACATCACCAATTTACTTCTTACAGGAAGTTGATGGTGAAAGATATGAATTGATGTTTGGTGATGGTATTTTTGGAGAGAAGTTACAAGAACCAAACTACATTAATGCAAGTTATATCATTACAAATGGTGAAGATGGTAATGGAGTTGATGGATTTTCCTTTGCTGGAAGAATTCAAGATAATAATGGTAACTCTATTACACAAGGAATTTCACTTTTATCAACAAATACTGCATCCTATGGTGGTTCAAACATTGAAGGTGTTGAATCTGTAAGAAAATATTCCACTCAAATCTACTCTTCACAGTACAGAGCAGTTACAGCAACAGATTTTGAGGCAATTGTTCCTCAAATTTACCCTGAAACAGAGTCAGTTACTGCATTTGGTGGTGAAGATTTGGTTCCACCAGTCTATGGTAAGGTGTTTGTGAGCATCAAACCCTTCAATGGAGTCTATCTTTCATCAGAAGTCAAGAGAAATCTGGGGTTAGAACTCAGAAAATACACTGTTGCAGGAATTGTAAGTGAACTGGTTGACCTCAAATACCTATATGTTGAGACCAATTCAGCAGTTTATTACAATACTAACCTTGTACCATCACCACAATTGGTAAAAAGTATTGTAACAGCCAATATTATTAACTATGCAGACTCAAGTCAACTGAATAAATTTGGTGCAAGATTCAAATACAGTCAATTCCAGAAGGTAATTGACCAAAGTCATGAATCAATTACTTCAAATATCACCACTGTTGATATGAGACGTGACATGGGAGCCAAACTTGATCAGTTTGCAGAATATGAAATTTGTTATGGAAACAGATTTCATGTCAAAAACCATGGTCATAGACCAGTTTACAATGACCAAACCATTGGATTTAACATTAAATCCTCTGGATTTAAGATTAGTGGTGTAAGTGATACTGTTTATCTTGGTGATACACCTAATTCTGATCTTAAAACTGGAACAGTTTTTCTCTTTAAGTTACTTTCTCCCACTGAATATGTTGTTGTTAGAAACAATATCGGTATCATTGATTACATCAAAGGTGAAATTAGATTAAATCCAATTAAAATTCTTTCCACAGTTGTTAATCGTGGTGTTCCTTTGGTTGAAATCTCTGTGACACCTTACTCAAATGACGTAATTGGTCTTCAAGATCTTTATCTTCAACTAGACCCCTCAAATACTGTTGTAAATATGATTAACGATCGTATTTCTTCAGGTGATGATTCATCTGGAAGTGACTATATTGTCTCTTCCAGTTATCAAAATAACAGTTTAGTTCGTGGAACACCAATGATTTCATCTTTATCTCAAACAAATGGTGGAACTAATGGTAGTTCAACCGCAACATCTTCCACAACTGGCAGTGTTTACGCAAGAACAACGGTTACATCAACTTCTGGTACAACATATTCTTACTAAAATAGATGAAAATAGATAGAGTTCAGTTTCAGGACATTGTAGCCAGTCAACTTCCTCGATATGTGAGGGAGGATTTCCCACTGTTAGAAGAATTTTTACAACAATATTATATTTCTCAAGAATATCAAGGTGGTGTTCTTGATTTGGTTCAAAATCTTGACCAATATGTCAAGCTTGATAACCTTTTTGCACTCAAAAATTCTACAATTCTTGAAACTGACTTAGATTATGTGAGTCAGACCATTAATTCTTCTGCTTCAGGTAATTTTACAGAAGGATTTCCTGATAAAAATGGATTATTGAAGATTGATAATGAAATTATTTCATATGATTACAAAACAGACACAACATTTGAAGGTTGTGTAAGAGGTTTTAGTGGAATTACCACTTATGTTGGTTCAAATTCACCAGATCAACTTGTTTTTACAGAAACTGAGGCAGACAAGCACAAATCTGGTGCAGTTATTTACAACTTAAACATTCTTTTTCTTCAAGAATTCTTTAAAAAACTCAAAAATCAATTTGTACCAGGATTTACTGAAAGAACTCTTTATTCTGGTTTAGACCAAAGGAACTTTGTTCAAAATGCAGACTCCTTTTATCAGTCAAAAGGAACAGATAATGCATTTAAGATACTTTTCAAGGCACTTTATGGAGAAGACGTAAATGTTATCCGTCCAAGTCAACAATTGTTCCGTCCATCTGATGCATTTTATTCAGTAACTCAAGATTTTGTTGTTGAACAAATCGTTGGAGATCCACTCCAACTCAAAAATCTTACATTATATCAAGATTCCACAAATTCCAGAGGAACAGTAACAAACGTTGAAAGAATTCTTTATGATCAAGGTCAGTATTATCAGATTTCCATTGATTATGGTTATCAAAGAGATATTGACACAAATGGAACAATTTTTGGTAAGTTTGAACCAAATCCAAAAACTAAAATTCTGAGTCCAGTATCAATTGGTGCAACTTTTATTGATGTTGACTCAACTGTAGGATTTGCAAAAACTGGATACCTTGTAACAAAGAATATTGATGGTGATGATATTACAATTGTCTATGGAAATAAAAATTATACTCAGTTTTTAGATGTAAGTGAAGTATTTGAAAGTATTTCAGAAAAAACTGATATTAGAGAAGACAGTTATTCATATGGTTATGTTGGTTTTGATACTTCTCAACAAATTAGAGTAAGAATGACATCTTCTCTAACAGAATTGAAGTTAGATGGAAAAACTAATTATTATAACAAAGGTGATACAATTTCGTTACAATCTCTTGGTTATGAGGATCAACAAACCAGGTCCAGAAACTGGAAATTTAACACCAAAACAGAATGGGATGTTGAATCAATCAAACTGGTTGACGCAACAGAAAATGCTTATGAAATACAAACATTTGATGATCAACTTCTGAATCCTCAATATAAAATTAGACTGAAGAGTTCAGTTGGTAGTATCACAGATGGTACAATCTATAAAATTATTTCAAAAACTAAGTTTGTTGCAAGATTCTCAAGAACTGTTGACACCAGATTAGTTTACAGTGTTGAAAATCAACTTCTAAAAGGTAATTCAACTCGTTATCCAGTTCTGGGTAATTATTTTGCAAATGTTCAGAACACTTATTCCAAGTTTAATGGAAATGTTCTGCTTACATCTAACTCAATTCCATTTTATGGGGATACACAAATCAATCCCTATGATAAAAAAATTACATTCTCTGGAAGTTCATCAGATGGTGAGACAATCAAATTAACCAATACATCTGATCATGGTTTCTTTACTGGTGATGCAGTTTATTATCAACCAGGAATTGTCAGAACAACAACCACCACTCCTGATGGTGTTGATGTTGTCACAGAAACAATTAATTCATTTGATAATATTAGTGCTGCGGTTTTATATGTTAAAAGAGTTGATGAGAATAATATTAAACTTTCCAGAAGTAGAGCAGATCTCTTTTCAAATAAGTTTTTAAACTTAGTTGGAAATGTAGAAGACAATAAATTCATTTATTATGATTTTTATCAAAAAGATCTAACTGCACAATCAATTGTTAGAGAAATTGATGCACCCTCTAAAAAGGTTGGTAATTTTGAAACCAATTCAGGATTTGTAGGTACATTGGTCAATGGAGTTGAAATTCTCAACTACAAGTCAAATAATCAGATTTATTATGGTGATCTTGAAGGTATTGATATAGCAAGTGGAGGATTAGCATATGGTGTAATTAATCCTCCAGTTTTAAACATTAGTGATTCTGTTGGAACTGGTGCTACTGGTGTGGTTTCAGTTGATGGTTCACTTTCAAGAGTTGACATCATTGATACTGGATTTGATTACCAAGAAACTCCAGTTGTGAAAATTACTGGAGGAAATCCTGAAGTAAATGCAGTTGCAGAAGTCAGAATGACTCCTGTTACTCATTCAAATAGTTTTAATGCAGAATTGATTGCAAGACAGGTCTCTGTCACAAGTGACACCATTGGTTTTGGTTCTTATCACAAGTTTGCACCAAATGAACAAGTAGTTTATAGACCCAATAAAGAAACTGTTATTTCAGGACTGTCAACTGATGCGTTGTATTATGTTTCAATTGTTGATGACTTAACAATTAAACTTCATAACACATATAGTGATGCAAATGTTGGAATTAACACTGTTAATCTTATTTCTTTTGGTACTGGTATTCAAGAAATTGAATCAGTCAAGAAAAAAAGAGTTGTTACAGGTGTAGAGGTTGTTGAAAGAGGTAGAGGTTATAAAAACAAGCAAAGGTTCTTTACTTCATCTGGTGTTTCAACCTCATTGAATAGAATCAATATTAATAATCATGGATATAATAATAAAGAGATCATCAAATATGATGCAGGTTCAACTGGTGTTGTTGGTCTATCTACAAATAAAGAATATTTTGTTGTAAAGGTTGATAATAATAATTTTTCCTTATGTGAAGTTGGAACTGGATCAACATCAACTGATTATTTCTTCAATAATGGAATTTTAGTTGATTTTGACTCAACAGGTTCTGGTTCATTCAACTACCTACCAATCAAAGTTACAATTGAAGGTGTGATTGGAATTTCCACTACTTCAACAAGAGACTTTAACGCAAAAGTTCAACCTATTTTTACAGGATCAATTGATTCCATTCAACTCACCAATAATGGTGTTGGATATGGTTCTTCTGAAATCTTAAACTTTAACAGAATTCCAACTGTCACTCTTGAGAGTGGTGAAGGTGCACTAGTAAGACCCATTATCAGTAATGGTAGAATTGTTGATGTCATTATTGATTCAAATGGTCATCAATATAATTCTCCTCCTGTTCTTCTTATTAGTGGAAAGGGAACTCATGCAAAACTTACTCCAATTGTTGATAATGGAAGACTTGTAGAAGTCAAAATTATTAATGGTGGAATTGGTTATGACAACACCACATCAATTGGTGTCATTTCCTCAGGTTATGATGCAAAACTTACTCCTGAAATTCATAAATGGACAATTAACCTTGTTTCCAGAAACTTACCTATCATTAATAATGATGATGGATTTGTTGAAGAAAATAACTCTAGAAATTCACTTGAATATTGTCATGCTTATGCACCAAGACAATTAAGAGAAAATACTTACTCTCTCAACTCTGATGGTCAGACTGCCTATGGTGTTCCTGATCTTCTGACACAAGATGGTAATGAAATTGTAAGTAGTAATCACTCACCAATTTTGGGTTGGGCATATGATGGTAATCCAATCTATGGTCCTTATGGATATTCCACCAGAGAAGGTGGAATTATTCGCCAGATGTTGTCAGGATATGCATTGACAGGTTCTACAATTAATAGACCACCTCTTTCTCTTTATCCTGCTGGGACCTTTGTTGAAGATTATGAATTCACAGGTAATGGTGACTTAGATGAACATAATGGTAAATTTGGTGTAACACCTGATTTTCCAAATGGTGTTTATGCTTACTTTGCCACTTTTAATACATCCAATGAAACAAGTGGTCCATTCAATAAATTTAGAGCACCTGCATTCCCTTACATCATAGGTAATACTTTTAGAAATCAACCAAACCTCAATAACTCAAGTTCACTTTATAATCAAAATGATTATAATGTTGAAAATGATGGTTGGTTTAGAAACACTTCTTTCTATCATACCAATGATGCAAAAAGTGGATATTCATACATCTTTAATTCAAATCAAATTAAGGCACAAACACTTGACATTGAATCTGCTAAAACTGGAAACATTGATTCAGTTACTGTTTTCAGTGGTGGTAACAATTATCAAGTTGGTGACAGACTTGTTTTTAATAATAATGATACAAATGGTAAAGATGCTCAGGCAAAGGTTCAGACTGTTTTTGGTAAAACAATTAACACTGTAAGTACTTCTTCATCTATTTTCCTTGGCATTGAATTTTCACCTTATACTAACAAAAATCAATTTATTGGTTTTAGTTCAGTTCCACACAACTTACTTGATCTTGATGTAGTTAATGTTAATGGAATTTCTGAGTATTTCACAGGATTTGATGGAACCTATCAAGTAGGAGTTAGATCAGACAACTTTGTTCTTACATTGGGTGTTGGAACTGCAGGTGCTACAGGAATTACAACTTATTTTTATGTTTCTGGTGCACTTGATTATCCATTCATTCGTGAAAATGATATTCTTGGAATTGGAACTGAACAGGTTAAGGTTTTGAATGTTGATAAACCATCAAAACGTATCAGAGTTCTTAGAGAACAAAATGGAACTGTTGGATCTGCATACAGTAACAGAGAAATTCTTTTTGAAGATCCCAGAAAGTTTAATATTAATGTTGGTTCTACAAAAACAACAAAGACATTTAGACTCAATCGTGAGTTGTATTTTGATCCTACAGAATCAGTTGGAATTGGAACCACAACAGGGATAGGTGTAGGTTCTACTATTGTGTTCTCCAATCCTGGAGTTGGTAAAACACAAATCTTTATTGAACCACAATCAATTTACATCCCTGACCATAGACTCTCTCTAAATGATAAGGTTTCTTATAATTCAAATGGTGGAACTGTTCTGACTGTGTGGAATGGTGTTACACCTTCTTATAGTTCAATTGATGATTTTGATTTCTTCTATGTTGCACCTCTTTCTAGGGACTTTATTGGAATTGCAACAAACAGAGTTGGATTAGGAACCACTGGTTCTTATGTTGGTGTTAATAGTGAAGCCGGTCTTCTATACTTCACAGATTATGGTACTGGTGATCACCATAGTTTCAAGACAGATCTTCTTAATGTTATCACTGGTCAGGTTGATAAGACTTCTGTAACTGTTTCTACAGCATCAACTCATGGTCTTCTTAAAAATGATAAGATCAATTTAACTATCAAACCAACTGACACTCAAACAATTATTGTCAAATATAATGACTATAACAGAAGAATTGTTTTTGATCCACAAGACTTCTCAGCACCTGACATTGATACAAAACTGAATACAATCTACTTCTCTGATAATATCTTCAGAACAGGTGATCGTGTTGTCCATACTGCAACTTCACCAGCAGGTGGTTTAATTGATAATGAAATGTATTATGTTATTGTTTATGATCGTTATAGAATTAGACTTGTAAATGATCTTTATCAGATCAACCAATTGAGTCCCAAATTTGTAGACCTAACCAGTCAATCAAGTGGCACACTGTCTAGAATTAACCCTCTTGTTGAAACTCACAGAAATAACAATCTGAAGTTTGATCTTTCTGATTCATCACTCTCTTTCATTTTGGGTGGTATCAATTACTCTGCATTTGATTTAAACATTTACAAATCAAATAATTATAGTGAAAGTTTCTACACCACTGAAACAACAAATGATTTTGAAGTAACAAAGTCTGGTAAAGTAGGTATTGATTCAACTGCAAATCTCACAATCAGAATTAGTGATCAAGTCCCAACTAATCTTTGGTATCAATTTGATTTAGATAACACCAATGTTATTCCTGTAGTTAAAAGTCAAATTGTTAAAGATTTGACTGTTCCTGGAAATAGTGAGATTGATGTTGTTAAAACATATTATGATGGTGAACACACAATTTCAGGAATTGGATCCACCACATTTGAGTTTAGCATCTCACAAATCCCAAGAGTTTTTGAATATAATTCAACAA
>Ga0099850_1001305_pt1 | contig 11611 bp, 23 predicted proteins | sample CB_VirMetaG_5_FD_79182 | JGI IMG/M metagenome (GOLD analysis project Ga0099850, IMG submission 79182) | Freshwater to marine saline gradient viral communities from Chesapeake Bay - CB_1508_1D Viral MetaG | ecosystem: Environmental > Aquatic > Marine > Coastal | place: USA: Chesapeake Bay...
AGACTTCTTTATATGTGATAGAGTTTTTGTTTCCAATAACTAAGAACTTTTTATCATACTCTACCAGTTGATCTATATACTCTCTAAATAAAGAAAACGGTGGATTAGTTACAACTATATCAGACTCCTGTAGCAAGTTAATGGATTCTTGCGAGCGGAAATCTCCATTTTGATTAAGTATTGTTTTTTTAATTTTCATAAGTTATTTCTTTCTTATTAATACTCTTCCGTATCTTAATTTACCATTAATATATGGACCATCCTTATCAATAGATGATGGAATTCCTGCTAATCCTCTTATATTTCCAGCAATAAGACCTATTATTTCAAACTGATTAGGATTATATTTATCAATAAAGGTAATCGGTACTCCCATAAAACCTTCGTAATCAATAGGAATGTCTCTAACTTTATCTACATTAATAGCATCATAATTATCATATTTGTAGTATTTCATAAGTTATTTCTTTCTTATTATTATTCTTTTATATAAAGCTTTACCATTTATAATGGGACCATTCCATAGTATGGTTTTTCCACAGACCAGTGCTTCTGTTTTGACAGCACCAAGTTCTTTTCCGTGTATTCCATTATTATAACTTCCTAAAATCTCAAATTGATTAGGGTTATATTTATCTAAGAAAGTAATTGGGACTCCCATAATACCATCATAATCCATTGGTATATCTTTAACTTTACTAACTTCGATGGCATCATAATTATCATATTTGTAGTATTTCATAAATAACCTTCAAACTTTTGTGTTAGTATTAAATCTTCATGCCGTTTAGGGTAGTCTAGATTCGTGTACCATAGAATGTTTCCAAACTTTTTAATCGTACCATCAGGTTGTGTGAAAGATTTTACACTGTTATTACCTAGCCATAATCTATTATCTTTAATAAGACTAAATGTTTCTTTGTAGGTTATAGCATTCATATTACCTATTATTAAAAACCCAACTCCATGCTCTACTAACTGACTTAAATAAGGTCTAAATAGTGAAAACGGTGGATTAGTAACTACCACATCCGCTTCTTTTAATAATTCAACTGATTCAGATGAACGAAAGTCGCCATTACCTTTTAACCTAGTCTTTTTAATCTTCATCTCTAGTGACCTCTATTTTGTAGGCTTGTCCATCTTCTACATAATGAGTTGCTATAAGTTTCTTCAGCCCGAGGGCTTCAAAATGTTCAATAAAGTATTTGACAAAATTACTATCTTCACTGTCGCAATTACAATAAACAACTTTATCTTTGAAATGTTCAGTGTAGTGCTGTAATTCCTTCTCTATGTCAGAATATAGAGTATAGAACTCATCTTTTTTGTTGCGCTTCGCAGAGTGTAGATTTTTATTCATCGAATATACCTTTTTTGCTTGAGATGCCCTCGAGTTAAATCATAGTTTAATTTATCATTATAGTATCTATCATTTATATCTTTCATTAATATCATTAGTAGTACATATATAGCAACACAGAATGGTATTATTATGAATAGTAGTCCTACTTCAGATTCTACAGTCATTTAGTCTTTCCTTTATTATGTTGATATAGTCTTCTTCTAAACTATCACCGTGTATTATCATCTTATCATCTTCTTTTCTCTCAAATATTTTTCCGCAGGTGAGTAACCAATGTACATATTATTCTTATAGAACTTCTGTTCATGTATGTAGCGAACAAGAACTGCTTTATCAAAGTCATCATAATAACCTAGATTTATAATTTTACTATTATAACCTATTCTTGCTTGCCATTTTTTAGCGTTCTTTACCCATGAGACTCCTGATATTCTTATATTTTCCATAATCAATCCTTTGCGCGGGGATTAAAATTGTCTTGTGGGCTCCGACCGAAGCCGAAGCCCGAGGTCTGGAAAAGGATTTTTCCAAGTTTTAAGGAGGTTGTCAAAAAATGACACCCATCAGGAAAGGAGACTTTAGTGTCGGCCCAACACCAAGTCCGTTTGGACGAGCAGAGTGCCGCTCTACCCGCCCTTTAAGGAGTTGAATAAATATGCCACTATTAGAATTACGATGTAACCTTAATAGATGCTGCTGGGCAGGATAAACCCGCCCAGCGTTGTCTGACATTGCGTCAGTAGTTAGTCTTGCTCATCCAAAGATTTTAGAGAACTAGGACTAACCCTTTGGGGTATATAAACATCAAGTACTGTGTGGAGGTAGGGGTCCAGTACTATGATGATTACCGTTTTATACCCTTAATAAGTCGTACTTTTTATTAAAAACATTATCACTTTATTTACAATTTGTGTTAATTATATAACATTTTTTGTCATAGTTGAAATTATAAAAATAAGTCTAAATTTAATATTGTTAGTTATTATAGTACTTTAATTAAAAATAAATAGTTGGCACAGTTATTGAATTAACTAACCTCTATATGTATAGAAAGTATTTTTTTATATTGACAAATTAAGAATTAGTGATTATATTAGAATTAAGGTTGGGGATTACCTCAACTAAATAAACTTTAAGGAGATAGGAAAATAGATGAGATTAGAAGACATTACATCAGAAACCCAAATACAAGACCCAGCAACTGGTAATATAATTACAGTAGGAGATTTCAAAAACATATATGGGGATGACTTATTCAAAAAATGTTTTAATGATTTAAACTCTGGTAATTTCATAAAAGAAGATGGTAGTAGAACTTGTAGTCCTGATTTATTAGATATATTAAGAAGAATTAATAAATATAATGGTAATAATAGAATAACAGATTACACACCTACATTTAAAAGAGAAGAAGGTTATTTTTTAAGGATTTGGCAGGATAAAATTAGAGATGAGAATTATAGACAAGATTTTAAGGGACCAGAAACTGTGTATAATTGGCTATGGGCTAATATAGTTAGAAGCGGATGGGTGGATAAACCAGGTTTCCCAATCAAGAAGAATTACTATGACAAAGGACTATTAGTATATTGTACTAGTTATGATAAATTAGCAAAAGATACATTCTATTCTAAAAAAACATTAATTAAAATGATAGAAGATTTTGTCAAAAAGGATATTATTAGAATAGACCATCTACCTACCAAAGGTAAAAAGAACGGCCAAACAGTATTTATTTTAGGCGAGTGGGATGGAAATGGGAAGACTTATCAAGAGAATTTTTTTAGAGATAAAGTATATGGAAATAAGTAGATGGTGTAAAAATTACACCATAGTTGGTGTAAAAATTACACCAAGTTTAGCAATAGTTGGTGTAAAAATTACACCGTATAAATAGATTAATTCCTTTAAACAGATTAGAATTAAACAGATTGTAAAATTAGACTTTTGAATTAAAAACTAAAAAACACTTACGCAATGATACTAATAAAAAGCATAGTTTTGATACAGATAGTTTTTCATATAGGATTGAGTAAGGAAGTTTTTTAACCTGACACAAATTGTTGGTGGCTGCTGACTAACACCGAAAGGAGTACTAAATGAATAAGAAAATTGAAATTACTAAAAAAGGTAGGCAATGGAAAGTTTGGTTCAACAGGGATGGAGAGTACAGATTATTAGGAATTTATGATGATAGATACGAAGCAGAATTAGTGTCTTTTAAAGCGGAGATTGAATTAGAAAAATCTTACTCTGATGAATATGCTTCATTATCTTACTTCGATAATGGAGGTGTAATGGAACTAGATAGGCAGATGGAAGAATTAGATTTAGAATTTTATTATATGGAGATGCTAAATTATGAGATATAAAACAGTAAATAAATATCAAGTGATAGGAGATATATGTATAATTACTACTAACGGTAAGAAAAAGAGACAGTTTATAATTGATAAAGAAGATTATGATAGGATTAAAGGTTTTGGTTGGTATGTTGGACCTGGGGACTATATTGTGGCCCCCGCCAAATTTAAAACTTACTCAAAGAATGGTAATCTATTTAGACCAAGAGTTTATCTTCATAGATTGATTATGAAAGCAAGTATAGATGATTTAATCTGCTTCAAGAATAAAGATAATAATGATTATAGAAAAGAAAACTTAATTGTAGTAAATGACGAGCATAAACACGCTTATAAGAGGCATTACAAAACTTACGCAGGTAAGCCTACCAGTTCTAGGTATAAAGGAGTTACAAGGTACAATTACGGCCAAGGAGGGTGGCTTGCTCAAATAGGATATAAAGGTAAATTACATAATTTGGGAGTTTATAAAACACAAGAAGAAGCTGCGGAAGCATATAATAATAAAGCATATGAATTTTGGGGTGAGTATGCTAATCTGAATAAACTAACTTCTGTATAGATAGGTAATACAATTTACCTATAAACTTTACAAAGGAGAATTAAGATGAAAGATAAAAAGTATGTACAAATGAACATTAGAACTGATTTAGAATTTGCTAGGGCAATTGATGCTATTAGAGAAAGAGAAGATAGAAGTAGGTCTTCTATGATTAGAACTCTTGTAATGGAAGCATTAGAAACAAGAGAAAAATTTACTGATCGTATCATAACTAAATAGGAGGGAACATGGACACTGAACTTTACAAAAATTGGAATAAATTAATAGATGAGGCTTGGGTATGGTCTGAAAAATGTAATACAGCCACTGAATTCTTCAATGTTGTAAGTAAGAATGTGTCCCCTCTCCATTCATCAGCATCATTAATTGCGAGGGTCCTTGTGGAACACCAAAAAGGTGGATTTAAAGGACTTATACAAGTAGGGTTAGGCCCAAGTATGTACCGCATGTATATGACGCTTATATCGCTTAAAAAGATACTTATGTTCGATCATTATATTGATACTTTAATAAGCATGTTTAAAAAAGCAGATGAACTCTATTATGAATATTTAGATTGCTATGAAGATGCCAGTCATAGTGATCCTATAAGTCTTATTAGAATGGCTTCTGTTATGAAACAATATCAAGTATTAGATAGAGAGTTTGTAAAGTATCATGAAAGATTTCTTAATAGTTATAGTAGATATATTAATAGACTTATAGACTAGAACTTGGGGGTGGAGATGTGGAGGAGATATTATCAGATATTTATTCAGAAGATTTAGAAGTTTTTACACCTTATTCAAATAAACCTGCTGCTAAATGTTGTATAGTTTGTGGAGAACCTGAAACAGAAGTTGAATTCTGGTTTGAGACTGGGGCTCATCCTTGGCAAAAATGTCAAAGATGTAAAAGATGTGAATATGCTTATGTTTTAGAATTTAAAGAGAAGTACCCAGAGTCTAAACCTAAATATTTACCGAAGAATATAAATAAATTTAAAAAAGAATTAGAACTAATTAAAAATTTAGATGAGTTCTTTGACGAAGGAGGACAATATGGAATATACAGTTGATAATGTAATTCGTCCGTTGGTATTAATGAATAGATACAAAAGGAACATATCACCTAAATTCTATATTGTTAATATCTATATTAGTAGATTAAAGAAACAGTATTTATCAGAAGGAGCAGGTAAAGCAACCAATGAGTATGTTATATTTGACCTAATTGACTTAATCAAAGGTAGAAGAGTTGTTGAAAGATTTGATTCAGATAAAGGGAACTTTCATAGTTGGGTCATAGAACAGTTAAATTATGCGATTTTAGACAGGTTCAGGGCTAATGATAGGCAATCATATAGAGAATATAAAACATGGCTTAAATACGGCGAGAAAAGCGATATAAGCTATATTGAAGATATGGACATACTGGGCAAGAATTCATCGTCAAAAGTGATAGAAGAAATTAGCCTTATAGAAGCCATTTCAGACTATATTGGTAGGGAAGTATTAGAACTTCAATTAAAGGGTGTTAAACAGGCAGAAATAGCCCTTAAATTAGGATATAAACCTGATTACTTCGCAGTTAAAATGTGTCGTAAAAGAAAAGGACTTTTGAAGCATTTAAAGAAAGTAGGATTTGATGAAGATGATATACCAGAAGTAGTATTAAGAAAACTACAAGGGGGAAGCAATGGATAGTTTAGAAGAACTTCGTAAATTAACGAAGCAAATAACTTCACAGCCTGATTTTGGTAATATAATCAAAAGGCGTGAAGAGAAACAGTTTGCTGAAGAACTACTTAAACAGATAGAAGCATTGAAGAAAATAGCAGAAGCATCCTAGAATTACTGAATTACTGAATTGTCGAATTAAAATTCGCAAGGGGGTAAATATGTAATTGTCAAATACATCTCGTACTGATTGGATTACCAAGTATTACGAGATTTATCGGAAATGGGATTTAAAAGAGGACAGAGTGAAAGGAATAATTGAGAAATATATAAACAGATTGATTGAGGAGTTAATAAGTGATGAGCCTTGGAATTTGGATAGGTTCTTTAGAGACAATAGAAGTAATGAGGAGTATCTATATGATATTTTAGAAGGACAAATGATTGAGGAGTTTGTAGTTGAATGGTTTATAGCGCGCGGGCACTCGGCGCAAAGGATAGGCTCTGACGCAAATGGTAAGATTGTCAGACAAGGTAGGGCACAAATAACAACTAATCCTGACTTATTAGTAGATGGACAGAAGGTAGAAGTCCAAGTATCTAGGCAGGGTAAAAGAAACAAATACCATATTAAAAAGGGGAAAGGAGATAAGATATTAAAAGGATTGAATAAGTTAATGTTTATAGTAGAGGATAAATACTTTATGGTAGATAGTAGTACTATCGATAAAGCACCACTTATTATCAACAGAGCGTGGGGTGGTAAAGAGACCTACGAAATAACAAATGTAAATTATTTAAAATTAGGGGGAAATTATGGATATTAAAGAGTTTAAAGAAGGAATGGTTAATCATTTAAATGAAAGTTTTAGAACTAACGCATCATATTATGAAGAGGATATAATAACATTAGAAACAGAACTGCGTATGATAAATGCTAACGATATGGACTGGTATGTTTTTCTGTGCCAAGATTTGATGTTAGAAAATATCCCGGCAACTTTTGAGTATTGTGACACTACTGTTGACGAGTTATGCGACGAGTTGTTTAATAATAATTTCTAAATAAGTTGGGGGCTTCTTGCGAGGCCCCCTTTATATTTAAGCAGGAAGGGGGAATTTACCTGCTAAATACCTAACAAGGTCCTACTATAACATTATCAAAGCAATCTGCCACAGTTGAACTATCGTTCAAAGTTAATACAAATTTTAACTTCATATTAACCTCTCCACTAACACCACTCATTGTAGTACTAGGATAATTCAAACTTACTAATACCGTGTCAGTTCCACTTATAGTTGGTGAATTATAAATCAAATCAGATACTTCTGTATCACCATTCCATGCTGAAACATCTGCCGATACAATATTTGTACTATATGGTAGAGTTCCATCGTTAAGTGTTCCAGAACTGGTTACTGGGAACTTAAATAGAGCTCCGTAATGTGTATCTCCTGGATGTAAATTAATTGATTTAGCTGTTTTAAAAGGCATTGTATTCTCCTTATGGTCTCGTTTTTGCTATGAAATATCTTGCTCTTTCTTTAGCAATAAAATTATAGGCCCTAGTTTCTGCTATAAACCTACCAATTATATTAATAAATTTTACTACTACTTTTATTGCCACCCACTGGTTGTCTGGTGTATTTCTCCATTCAAGAGTAGGTTCATTTATCCATTGATTTAAGTCCATTATTTATTCTCCTTCATTAGGAAATCAGCATATGTTGCGCTGTCTAGACCTAATCTATTAAGTGCTTTCTTGTATTCATCTTTGAATAAGTTAAACATCCTATCATAAAATATATAGTGCGAAGTAATATCAGCACCTTGGTCTTGTTCTATTATCATATTTCTAATTTCATTTATATAACTATCAACCAATGCGTAAGCAGTTATTGGATTTATTCCAAACTGCTCCATGTATTCCATGGTTCCCATATTATGAGAGCCCTGTAATCTATCTCTTACGGCATTACGGAATATAGATTTGATGTGATGTTCTATTTCAGCATCCTCGAAATCTCGCTCATCCCATTCCTCTGGTATGTTATTGTTCCTACATACCTCTTCATATCTTCGTTTTAAGGCACCTAACTCTTTGATAGAAGCCTCTATGTGAGTTTGGGCATCTACTATGTCATACCCAATCTTTGCGCGCTTTATTTCGAGTTTTCTGGCTTCTAATCCAGTTGCTGATTTTAATTGTTCTGTTAGTTCTTCATGCCTTACTTTCTTTAATTCTATCTTGTAGATGTTTTCTTTTAATGCTGACCTTTTCTTTTCAACCTGGGCCATTATCTGACGCAATGTTCTGTAAGGTCCAGCATCTACCATATTCAATGTCATCAATGATGTGGTAGTTTGAGAGTTCTGTTTGCTGAAACAAGCAACTGCTCTATTAACCTCTGGCATCCATGAATTAATTTCAGCCAGAGCCTTCTCATCTATTGTGCGGAAGGTCAATGCCTTCTCATCATCTGCTCTTGTAAGTATTGCGTTGTACTTCTTGGTTGTTGTTACTAAGTCTTTCATTTTATTCCCCCGTTTTTTAAATTTATCCTGCGTTAGATGCTCCATCAAAATCACTTCTACCAACTGATAAGTCTCCGAAATCAGTACCACTACCTAATGTATTAATGGTTACATATTCTATTTCAGATACATTAGCAATTACTGCTCTATTAAGAATTGTATTATCTGTTCCTGCCGCAGCATTCATATCATTTATTAAATCACCAAAGTCAGCAGCATTACCAGTAGAATTGATAGTTATATAGTCTATTGATTTAATAGCAGTACCTGTTGTACCTGCCATACCTAGACCTCTCTCATAAATACCATTAGAAGCACCAGCAGCATTAGCAATTAAGCCTGTCATATCTCCGAAGTCAGCAGCATTTCCTAGTGTATTTATTGTTACATAATCAATTGTATTTAGATAAGCCCCGTTATGCCCACCCATCCAGACACCACGCTCATTAGTAGAGTTAGAGCGGGCAGAAAAATAACGCCTTGCTAATGTTAAGTCTCCGAAATCAATAGCATTACCTGTTGAAGATATTGTAAAATAATCAATTATATTTCTATAACCAGAAGCATTATACCCTCCACCATTTATACCTCTATTGTTTGTTTTATTAGAAGTACCACCTGGTATATGACGACCTTCAGTTAAATCTCCGAAGTCAGTTGAATTTCCTGGAGTAGAGATTGTTACATATTCAATCACATTGTCCCAAGCAGGAGTTCCAGTATTAGACCCACCGCAAGATACTCCTCTTTCATTTGTTCCATTGGAGAATGATGATGAGCCCCTGTTAGTTCTTAATAAGTCACCGAAGTCAGTAGCATTACCTAATGTAGAAATCTCTATGTAATCAATGACATTGGTTCTTACATTTGAACCATCTGCTCCTCCGAAGAAGACACCACGGTCACCTATTGCTTGAATACTCATGTTCATTATTAATTTTATCTCTGCCATTAGTGCCTCCTATGCGTTAGATGTTGCTTCTAAACTAGATCTTGCTACTGTTAAATCTCCGAAATCAGTAGTATTTCCAGTTGAGTTTATTGTTATATATCTGATAGTATTAGTATTTGATGTCGTATATCCTCCACCGAAAACTCCTCTTTCACTTTCTTTGTTAGATGTTGCTGCTAAACCTGAAGTAGGTGCTGCTAAATCACCAAAGTCAGTAGCATTACCTGTTGAAGTTATTGTTATATAATCTATTATATTTTTCGCAGCCAAATCATAAAATCCTCCGCCAAAAACTCCTCTATCATTAGTGCCATTAGAACATCCTGCTAAACTAACTCTTCCTGATGTTAAATCACCAAAGTCAGTAGCATTACCTGTAGAGTTTATTGTTATATAATCTATTATATTAAATACTGTACCAGTAGTACCACCAGCAAAGACACCTCTATTATCAGTTGTGTTAGATGTAGCAGTAAGAAAGGATTTAGCAAAAGTCATATCTCCAAAATCACTAGCATTACCTGTTGAAGTTATTGTTATATATTGTATGATATTACTATTTGAACCGGTAGTACCACCGCCAAATATACCTCTATCTCCAGTGCCATTTGATGTTCCAGATAAATTTTCTAGAGATGCTAATAAATCACCAAATTCAGTAGCATTACCTGTTGTAGCAATTGAAATATATTGAATTATATCAACCCTTGCTCCTTCATAGTCTCCTCCGCCAAAGACACCTCTTCCTCCAGTACCATTAGAACAAGCAGCATGATTTTGTAATGTTTCAAGTAAATTACCGAAGTCAGTAGCATTACCTGTTGTAGAAATTGAAATATAATCAATTGTATCTCTTTGAGTAGATGGTGATGTCAAACCCCCACTAAAAACACCTCTGCCTACTGTACTTAAATATCCAGTTTCTAAATTCATTATTTTATAAAATGAGGAGACATCTTCGCCTCCCCATTTACTTATTCTTGTTATAGTCATTAGACCACCTCTGCTACGATGCTATTAGGTTCGAAGTACATAGTATCGGCGCTTAAAGCAAAACCGACCTCCTGTACTTGGTCGCCTGCTCCTGATGGCATTGTTTGAGTAAATTCTCCTGTTGTTAATGAACACCAAACAGTTCCTGCCGACCAGTTCCAAGATGTATTACATATCTGACCTTTAAGAAGAACCTCTTTACTACCTGAACCTGATTCAAGGGCCACAGCACGACAAGGCATTGTAGTAGAGGCATCAGCATCACACCTTTCATAATGAAAATCAGATGCTTGATAAAGAGCAGAACCAAATACAGTAGAAGCATCATCAACTGTTACTGTCATAACTATTCCTTTGTATGTACCAGAAGAAGTAAGAATGCTTCCTAAATCAACAACGCCATCAGAGCCAGCGCCAGAAATAGTAGCCCATTTTAATCCAGTTGCTTCAGAACTATCAGCAACTAAAGCATAACCATCTGTACCAACTGGTAATCTTGTATTTGTTGTACTATAAGTATATAAATCACCCTTTGTAGTTAGAGGTGATTCAGTTCCTCCACCTGAAACAGTTGCCCAAGAAGAGTTAGTACCATCTGTTGTTAGATATTTTCCACTATTACCAGACTGATCTGGAAGAATATCACCTTCATCAACCTGATGTGGGTTCCCACTTGTTGTAGTTCTATGTGTAGTATTTAGTCCTATAGCAGTAGTATTATTATCAACAGTACCACTAATAACTGCTATTGAAGAAGTATTATCTGAAATATCTGAGGTATTTGTATCTACAGTACCAGATACTACTGCGATGGAAGCAGTATTATTATTTATATTAGAAGTATTTGTATCCACTGTACCAGATACTACTGCGATGGAAGCAGTGTTATTTGATATAGCAGTTAATTGAGCAGCAGAAGCAAACTTATTAGCAGAAGTACTATCATCTATATCATCAGCATCATCAGCAGTTTTATCAAAAGCATTAGTTACTTCAGAAGCCTCATAATCACCAGAAGTTGCTACTACAGCACCAGTTCTACCAAATACTGAACTTACAGCACCAGCAGTAGTGAATTCTAATCCTGTCTCACCAGCATTTACACTTACTACTTTATTCGCTTCACCAGTGAATGCGCTAGGTGTATCAGTTAGAGCAAGGAAAGTAGATGCTCCAGTTCC
>Ga0099850_1001307_pt1 | contig 11603 bp, 7 predicted proteins | sample CB_VirMetaG_5_FD_79182 | JGI IMG/M metagenome (GOLD analysis project Ga0099850, IMG submission 79182) | Freshwater to marine saline gradient viral communities from Chesapeake Bay - CB_1508_1D Viral MetaG | ecosystem: Environmental > Aquatic > Marine > Coastal | place: USA: Chesapeake Bay...
AGTATGTGGTAAGGCAGTTTAAACAAAATTTTGAAACAGTATCAACCAGAACCAGCAGTACAGACGGTGCTACTAGATTAAGTCCAATACAAGCAATATTGGCTACAGCAGATTCATATCAAGATGTTTTAAAAGATTTTGTTGGCTCATTAGAACCAACTAATGTACAAGAAACAGGAGTTTTAAATCCTTAATGCCTATTGAACAATTACCCGGTTATGTAAAGGTAACTACACCTGAACAAGCCAAACCATTACCATACACAAGAACCGAAGTATTTACTGAAGGTATTTTTGAAGGAGGGTTGAAAGAAACTTCTTGGAGTTATCTAGCAGATATTAAAACAGAACAGGCCAGCAGAACTAATTTAGAGCAACAAGAATTAACACAAGAAGAATTTGAAAATTTGCCAGGTGTTACACCTGATATGCAGTATTGGCCGGGCATGACTATTGCACAGGCTAACCAATATATTCGGGCTTATGATGCCAAAGTACGTTATGCACAGATGAGACAGAATGAAACTTTTTTTACACCATTATATTATATGTCTGGTGCATTGGTAGGTACCATGCCTGATCCTGTAAATTTTTTGCCATTGGGTTTGCCGTTAAAAGGTGCCAAGTGGTTTACTAATGCTTATAGAGCGGCAGGAGCCAATGCCGCAATTGAATTGGCCTTACAACCGTTGGCTTCTGAAGCATATCAAGCCAGAGGAGATACCTATGATTACACAGATTTTGCAACCAACGTGGGTTTTGCCGCAGGAGTTGGTTTTGGATTGAGCAGTCTATTTTCAGGTGCAAGAGGATTGGTTAATAAATTAGACGGTCTTTCTTTGATGGGGCATACCAAATTAGTAGATACCAACGTAATTCGAGAAAGAATGAGCAAAGGTGGATTTGATATATCAGATACATTTTCAGATATAATTTCACAATCCAATGTACAAATTAATAGATTATCTACCAACAATGTAAGGAACACAAACCCATTTACTAATGCACAAGCAAAATCTTATGTGGATACCACTGGTGAAATACATGGAGATGCGAGCCAAGCCAAAACTAATACATCGGTTGAATTAACCAATATACAAGGCCCGGGTGTTGTTGCATCAAAACTAATTAGGGGCTCTAACGAAGATATACTCAAAGTTTTACCGCATTTAAAAAAATTTTTACAAGATGGAGAAAGCATCACCATTAACAGAACAGACAAACCAGGCAGATCATTTCAACTAAACAAAAAAGACATAGATTCATTTGTTAATGCTGAAGAAACTATAATCAATAGAAAAATATTAGGAGCAGATGACGAAGGCAGAGGAGTGGCTATTAACTTCTTTAGAGATTTAAGAAATTTATTCATCACTCCATTTAGAGCAGGATTAGATGATAATTTTGGTTTTACATCGAAAGAAGTGGACGGTGTAAGATACGAGGCAGAATTTGAAACCAAAGGTGGACGACAGGGTTTTGATCCAGAGACTGGATTAGGTAGAATGTATGAGGTTAAAAATGGTAAACGTAGATTATTATCGCAAGACGAATCAGTAAAAGCCATGAACATAATTAAAAAGAGAGGTTTATCATCTATCGATGATGCCAGTGCTAAAAATAAAAACGGCATAGATGAGTCACCCACAGCACAAATACTAGACGGAGAACCAGAAGCCAAAGCCAACATGAACAAAGCAGTAGAAACAGCAAACAATCAAAAGAAAAAAGATGATTTAAACAAAGAAGACGGTGTGAATAAAACCACAGAAGAATTAAAGGCAGAAGGCAATGCTAAACCAAAATTATTAAAAAAATATAGATATGAAAATCGAAAACAAGTTTGGGACACGATAACAAGTCGGGTAGATTATGCAAGATTAGGCATCGTATGGGACGAAGCAACCCAGACAGCCAAACAAGATTTAGAAGTTTTAAAAACACTGACCAAAGCAGACAGAGATAGATCAAATAACACACTAAACGCATTTAATAATGGAACAAAATTAGTGGCTCCGCTTGAAGGTGCACAACAAACAATTGAAAATCAAATAAAAGGAATTTGCGGTTAGGAGATATTATGGCTTTAGATAGATGCGGTCAATTATTATATAATTTTTTAAGACAAAACAATATTCAAATAAGTGAAACTCGTGTTGCAGAAATTCGTGCCGAGGTACAAGCAGAGGCCGATCGATTATTAAAAACTTTAGGCAAAAAATTAGATGACACTATTGACGGCAATCCAAACGTCACACACGGTGATTTAGTTTTAAATCGTGTATTCAACACACACCTAAAAGATATAGTTGATAATACTAATAGACAATTTGAGACACTTGAAACTATCAAAGAACGAATGATAGACTTGGATCGTAACACGTTGTATCTAGTAGCAGAAAAAACTGGTAAAACATTTGAACAAGTTGAAAATGCTACGAGAGGAATGGATGATCAAGCATATGCTGATTACATTAAAAAAACATTAGGAAAAAAAGCCACCAAAGCCGCACTTGATACCAAGTCATTTAAGGCATTAATATTCACTACCCTAGATTCATTTGGCCACGAAACGCTAGAAGGAAAAATTGACGCTGAAACCAAATTAAAACAAGCGGCACTAATTGAACGATTACGAGAACTAGATAAAAATATTGATCCGTTTAACGTTTGGGCAGATCGTACCAAAACAAAAAGAAAAAATCCAATAACTGGGCAGGAGGAAACTGTTACTTTTCAAGATTTAGTAGTAGAAGAAATATTTGACATTGCCGCGGCTGGTGATGCCAAAGGCAACTATTTAGAAGTTGCTAATAGAGTCACTTCTGGTAATAAAACGGCCAATACACTTGCAAGAGCCGTATATGAAGCAATTATTCTGCCAACCTATTATGAATTAAACGTAAAAGGTAAAGCAACCAATGCTTTTGATTACACACCAAAAATCATTTACAAGATGTTTAAAGTTAAAAATTTAGAAATAGACAGTGTTGATTCTGCTGGTAATCCTATAAAATTAAAAGGTGAAGAGGCTTTTGTAAAATTAGTAGGAGACAATTTAAACGGTGTGCATGGTGATGCTACTGCTAGATATGCTATTGCAAGAAGGATCTATGAAAAATTACAAGTCAGTAATGATTGGAGGCAAGCAGATTCAGTTATACAAGAAATTAAAAAACAAAAATTAGCAGAAAATTCAGACCTTGATGCCAGCACAGTGCCAGGCACAATCAAATGGGCAAGTGGACGATCATTTTTAGAAGTTAACAGACAGATAGGTGATGCATTGAGTCTGCAGGAAATTTTACAAAGATCAATCAATGAATCAGGCAGAGTGTTAGGTTTAACTAAATTCTTTGGTCCCAATTTTGAACGAGGCTATGAAATGTTAGTAGAGGCTGTAGAAAAAGGCACAGAATTAGGCAACAGTAGTACAAAAAAAATTGGTGGTATTGACACAATCGATTTTACTGCTGGTAGCACAGCGGATAAAAAATTTGCAATCAGTGCAAAAGATTATACAACACATTTGATCAATCCGTGGATATCAGAAAATATGAATCAAAATTTTATGAGCACCATATTATCAACAGTGCGAAATTTTGAAGTAGTAAAATTAGGAGGTGCTATAATATCTAACATTGGAGACCTTGCAAGTTTCTATACTGTGGCTAGAGGTCGTTTGGGCACAGGACGACTGGCAACAATAAGAGCATTAACCGGATATGCATTTTCTGGTAACAAACAAGAATTAAAAGAATATGCAACCGGTTTTACTGATTTTGCTGAAATATTCATTGGTGCACATCAAGACAGATTTAGAATGATGGATCATTCTGGTGTTAGTGCAAAGACATGGATGGGGGATAAAATTATAAAAGGATCGGCTTGGACTGCTCATAAAACTTTGCAGTGGAGTGGTTTTAATTTATGGAATAGATCTGTAGCCATGGCCGCGACAGGATTAGTGACTAGAGAAATTGGAGATATGATTTCAAATGCAAAACGTACTTGGAAATCGTTATCAGATATACAAAGATACAATTTTGAAAAATTTGGGTTTGGAGAAACAGAATTTAATCTGTTAAAACAAAGCAAAGCATTAGATAGCAGTGGACGTTTTAATATGTATGCTTGGAAACGATTTGTAGATAATCAACCCAAAGATATCATTGGAGGTAACGACATGGTTACTAAAATGATCAATGTGGTCAATGATATAACAGAATCTATGGTTATCAAACCGGGAGCGATAGACAGAGCGGCAATTGGTTTTTTTAATAAACCTGGATCAGTTATTGAGCAAGTAATGAGAGCAATTACACAATTTCAAACTTTTATGGTATCACACTCTAGAAAAGTATTAATGTTTAATTTTAAAAACATCATAGGTAAACAATGGGCTCGAGGTGAGTATTTTCAAGCCGCGGCATCACTCGCACAGTTGTATGCTCCAATGTTTATATTAGGTGTTGCGGCACTGCAATTAAAACAATTTGTTGCTGGTAAAGATTTTTATAATCGCAAAGAAGCCAGTATAAGAAGTGTTTATTATACTAACTTTTTTCCGTTTATAGGCAATCTATACTGGCAAAACGGTGGTGCAGAGATGATGAGATATCTTATATCTGATAACGATGAAAATTTTACAAAACGTGGCATAACCATGGGAAGTTTTATGAGAGATTTATTAGGACCAACTTTAACCGATTTTGAATCTTTTGTGACCAATACCGCAGGCATAGGCAAGAGCGGTTTGATGGCTTTGAATGGAGATGAATATGATGCAAAACGTATTTTTAGGCAAAGTGTATCAAGATTAACTAGAACCTTCGAAGGTTTAGATCCATTAGCAAATATGTTTTATACCAAAGCAATCTGGAGGTCAATTTTCTACGATTCTTTATTGGAATATTACGATCCAATAACTTATAACAGATATAAAAGAAGATTAGAAAATCGTGCAAGTAATGAAAGAATGAGTGGAGAATTATACAACTTCATTGGAAGGGCATTAAACGAATAACAAATAAATAATAAGGAAAAACAATGACAACACCAGCGACAACACCAAGACTTAATTACATAGCAGATGGCTCAACCACTGCGTTTACATTTAATTTTAAAATAGCAGATTCTAATTCAATCGCTGTGTATGTGGGCTCTACTCTTAAGACTCTAACCACAGATTATACTGTTACATTTGATTCAGGCACATCAGGCACTGGTACCATAGTATTTTTATTAGCACCAGCCGCTTCTAGCAACATCTATTTGATCAGAGACACAGACAATGTGAGATCAACCGATTTCCAAGAAGGTGGTGCATTCCTAGCCGCAACTATCAATGCTGAATTAGACAGATTGACACAAGGTATACAGGATGTAGAAAACAGATTAAACACTAGAGTATTTTCAATTGCAGAACCACAAAGCGAAACAGGTAAAACATTTACTATAGGTGATTCTGCTACTAGAGCCAGCAAACAATTGGCTTTTGATGCTTCAGGAAATCTAATTGTTACATCAGCAGGCTCTGGTACGGTCACAAGCGTAGCAACCGGCACAGGATTGACAGGTGGTCCTATTACTACTACAGGCACAATCTCTATTGACACTGCAACTACAGTAGACGTTAGCACAGCACAGACGTTGACTAATAAAACAATCAACGCAAGTAACAACACATTAAGCAACATAGCCAACAGCAGTTTAACAAACAGCACAATTACCGTGGTGGGTGATGATAGCACAGGCACAGCAGTATCGCTAGGAGAAACATTTAAGATAGCAGGTGCGGGTGGAGTGACCACAGCAGTATCTGGAGACACACTAACCGTCACAGGACCAACAGGCACATTATCAAATGTGGTAGAGGACACAACACCGCAATTGGGTGGTGATCTAGATGTTAATGGACAATCTATTGTTTCAGTTTCAAACGGTGACATAACATTGGACGCAAATGGCACAGGCAGAATTTTATTATCACCAGGCACTAATGGAGTACAAGTTACTACAGGAAATTTAAGTGTTAACGCAGGATACCTTGAATCAGAAGGTGTAAGGATTGAAGACAACAAAATTTCTACGTGGAGATCAAATGACAATTTAATACTGGATCCAGCAGGTACTGGAGTAATACAAACCAATAGCAATATCAATCTTAATGGCTACAAAGTAGTAGGTGGCTCTACAGCCGCACCGTCAGCAGATGGTGATTTAGCCAACAAAAAATATGTGGATGATCAATTGGGATCATTTTCTAGCAATTTAATTTTATCAGGCACTACCAATGTAACTGCCGCTTCTACATCTGTAACTACCACAGTAGCAGGCAACGCAGAAATGATTGTGACTGACGATGGTGTAAGAATACTGGGTAATTTAACAGTAGACGGCACACAGACTATTTTAAACACTTCAGTTTTATCAGTAGAAGACAACATTATCACAGTAAACAGAAACATATCTACTGTGGGAGCAATGCCGACCAACTCTGGATTAGAAATTAACCGAGGTGATGCAAGTGCGGCTACACTGTACTGGAACGAAACCGATGACAAATGGACAGTAGGCTCAAACACATTTGTGGCTGGCACATTTGAAGGTAATTTAAATGGCTCTACTATTACACTAACAGGCACAGCGGCATTGGACGGTGTTACCATCACAGACAATACTATTTCAACCAATGCTTCCAATGCTAATTTAGAAATCTCTGCTAACGGCACAGGATCAGTGGCATTAGGTGCAGGCACCATTGACAACACTGTGCTGGCATACAACGTGTTACAGGGTCTTGGTGCATCAGATCGTGGTGCAACCAGATCTTATACAAAAACTGTGGACTGGAGCACAGCATCTTCCAACGCAGACAGAATTTACGCTAACACAGATCTTATGGCAATCACAGTGTCAGGCTCTGGCACAGGATCCAGCAGAGAACGAGTAAGACAGATTCAAAATATTCAAATTGATTCTGCAGGATACAATTTACCGTATAACCATGGGTTATATGGAGCCAACACAAATGTTGTAGCAACAGAATTACGTAACTCTTCAGCCACTGCTTCGTCAGTATCAGAAGTAACTGGACAAACATCATTTGTTAAAGTAGGTGATAACAGCACAGCGGGTGATTTAACTGTAACCAATATGACTGGTCAAATTCAAAATTTAAGTATTGTGGCTCCCACAGGCACTACCATGTCTGTTACAAATGCATACGGTAATATTTCTGCAATGGAACCCTACGGTGGATCTGGCACAGTTGATGTAACCAACTATTATGCTTTTTATGCAAAAGATGAAGCGTCTGCACCAGCAACCAACCAATACGGTTTTTATGTGGAAGATGATGCATGGCAAAACAGAATTGGTGGAGTTACCCTACAGAATGGAGCAATCAACACAGACGGAATTACTATAAACGATAATGATATCACAACCAGCAGATCTAATGACAACCTAAACATATCAGCCAACGGCACAGGTTATATCACATTAGGCACTGATGATTTTGATGTTATCCAAAACAACACCAGAAACGATTACGGCACCAACATTGTTTGGACAGGGTCATTGGGTAGCACAGACAGAAAACACGTGTATAACGTGGGCATCAAAGGCACTTTATCTAGCGATTTAACTTCATCAGGTGGATTGAGATCAGAACTTAGAGGTGTGTTAGATACCAATGGTTATGATGTTACTGCTACCAGCACTCAACACCAAAGAGGTTTAAATTTATTGAACGTGAATGCGTTTGTTCAAAACACAGGTGGATCAGCCAGCACAGCCACAGAAGCCAATGCTATCAATCAGCAATTGATTGTTTCAGCACTTGCTTCAGATCAAACCTTAACACACGCACAGGTCAATTCTGCTGTATTATATGGTTATTCTAGCACAGGTTTGACTGCGGCTATTACCAATGGTTATGGTTATATTTCATATGGAATGTTGGATGACGGAGGTTCAGGCTCAAAAACACTGGCTTCTATGTATCACTTCCGTGCTGACAAATCCGGCATTGTACCAAGCACAGCAGAATATGGTTTTTATTCTAATGATGATGATCTATTAAACAGAGCAGGCAAATTTGAAAGATACAGAGAAAAAATTAATGCACTAACTTCATCTTCTACTATTACAGTAGATTGTGGTTTGGCACCGGTACACACAGTGACACTGGACACCAACACAGGTTTCGTTGTATCAAATCTTGGAACAGGTCAAACTGTAACCATAATCATCACACAGGATGGCACGGGCAACAGGACTGCGTCGTTTGGCACTGATACTTCAACTGCGGTTAAATTCCCAGGTGGAGTTCCAAGTTTAAGTGCTGGTGGTGGAGACATTGATATTGTGACTGTGTTTAATGACGGTACCAATTATCTAGGCAATATAGCAAAAGATTACTCATAAGGAGATACCATGCCTTTAGGAATCGCTCGATCAGTTTTAACAACAGCCAGTGATGCGGCAACATTTAATACTATAGTAGATTCACAAGCCATCGCATCTAGATATGTGGCCGGCATGAATGCATTCAATTTTGTTGGCTATGATTCCAGCACCAATCCCATATTCATAGTGGCAACACAGACCAGCACCGGTAACGGTTGGGGTTATGTGGCCTGCAAATACGACTGGGGCACGGACTCGTGGAGTTTTGGATCTGAAGTTGCAGTGGGCAGTAACAGCGACCAAGCCAGTGCAGACGTGGTCAGCAAGGCTCGAGGATCTAACAGATATTTAACACCACCCAGCGGGGCCACAATCTATGCTATAGGACAAAGCATGGGTGGTAGTGCTGGCACTAACGACAACATCGACTGGTTTAGGCTCACAGTCAATACCAGCACACTGGCCATCACAAAAGGCACTACCTATAATTCAGGTGACATCTACGTACCTTCGGGACCTTATGAAAACGTTGTAGGTGGCTACACGGACAGTGGAGATTTTCATTTAATTAAAAGAGGTGGGTTTCTTAACTCGTATCACAGTTCAAAAAACGTGACCGATGCCAATCCACCTGTTGAAACATCTGCTGATTCTAACGGTTATAGTCCATTCACTTATACTGGTGAGCCGGGTAACGAGCGATTGGAAGGTATGCCGCTCACAGTCAACGATGCTAATTTTGCCTTTGTATCCAGTGGGTTTAATGGTGGTCTATTTTTCCACAACATTGTGGGATCCACCTATTATTCATCCGCGCTACAGCAACCCACAGGTACCAACCGAGCCCTCTTTGGTCAAAAAAGATTTTTATGTCATGCTACTAACACTACCAAAATGGCATGGGGCTATCATGACGCGGGCACAACCACGGCATACATAGCAGGAGCCACAGCAACCTGGAACACAGGAGCGGCACCCACCGCTACCAGTTCTTCATACGTCACACACACAGTAAACGATGCTTACGAGTTGACAGAATCATTCAACAACGACACCATATACGGAATCAACTACAACGGCACGGCACTGGGCATACAGGAGATTACGTTCTCCGGCAACACACCTACAGTGGGCAGTACCGTGAGCAGTTTTACTCTGTCAGCCACACCCATGTCATCGGGCATAGCGGACATCTATGCAAGATCACCAGTGGACACACTCAATGACTCTACCAACAGCAGAAAAATGATTGCGGGTGCTTACACCGACGGATCAGGCAACGTGCGAGTGTGGGGTACTAGATATCTTTTATAATCTATTTCTTTCGTTGACGAATCCGATGTATTTGTACCTGCACCCGGGGTCGTAGCACAAACTCACACTCATGACGCTGTAGATCTGTACAACGTCTATAATCTCTTTTGTTTCGGGATCGACGCTGACAGGTCCAATAACCCATGGACCCAATACGCTCTTGGAATGACCTCATAGTAGGATGAGCCCGGTAATGGCAATAAAACAACTGCAAGGTTGATTAGGAACCAGGCTCAATGAGTATTTAGCGACAGCGGAATGTGAGTGGTGATTTGTGGATAGGTGGGGATCTATTCGATACTAGTAGTACCCTTTAGAGGTCTCTGACGAGACCTGTAAATGAGATGCTCTCATTTACTTTTTTACTCCTCTCTGTGTTTGTAAGAAGAAGAACTTGACGAAGAACTTTTGGTCAGAAGCCACCTGTGTTAAGGTGGCAACTTGACGAGGGAACCCCCGGCCTTCAGCCAGAAACAAAATCTATGATGCGGGTCTGCCCAACCCATGTGTTTCGCTTTTCTACCCACTGGTAGTCTTGGATGGTGGTCAGTCCAAGAACATCATTACGATTGCGTGCCTATGTGTAAGCATCAGCCTTGCTTTATCACAACTATTACCTTATGGTCAAGGGTTGAATCGTGATGTATTGTGTGTGGTGTCACCCACCCAGAACAGCGGTATTATTTCTGGCCCGCTAACCTTATGTGCTGATATCTTTGCCTTAATTCTCGATCTGCTAATTGTTTTGCTGTGCCTGTAAGATTTTCTGATGCCCAACAGAGATAGTGTATTGATAATTTGCCTATTAATTTGCCTTTGTGTTTGCCTATGGGCCAGATCAAATCATTCTTTACCGATCTTACAATATCGTCATATCGTGATTGTAACCAATCGTTATGAATGTCTTTTTGTGCTTGTGATTGCCTTGCTAATTTATTCCAATCTCTTCTAGCCATTACATAGATATTTATACAAACTCACATTTGGAGGTGATTTTTTTGAGTATGTATAAATATGTTTAGGTGTTGATAGAACTTACCTTACGTGCTCCACACTGAAGGGTGTTATAACAACTATCAACACCGTACAACAACACAAACACAAGGATTAAAAATGGTAAAACAAACAAAGAAAAAATCAAATAATCTAAAAGAATTATTGAGAGAGTTGAATGATACTCAAGAAGTAGCAGTGGCTAAAATTGAAGATACTTTGACTCCACAACAAAAAACACGATTGAAGCCGTTGGCTTGGTTAATTGCTAGAGAAAAATACACAGTAGATGAAGTTATTCGATGTATGTTAGCATACGAAGAATCACCTGCAAAAAGAGCAGATGATATCATCACTCTAATTAGATCAAGACAAAAGGATAAATCTGGTGGACAAACCGCAATATAAGATATCAGAATATCAACCTGAAGATGTGGAAGAAATGATTGCTCTAGGTGCTGTGATGCATCGTGAAGGAGCCTATGCATATCTTCCATATCAACCAGACAAACTGCGTCAATTAGACAGAGACATAAGAGCGGCTAACCGTACATTTGGTAATGGTTGGGTAGCACGATACGAAGGCAAAATAATTGCTATGTACGTGGCTTACATCAATTATTATTTTTTCTGTGATGAGAAAATAGGCAGTGATTATTTCTTTTATGTGGCTCCTGAATTCAGAAATCGTTTCCCCATGCTGGCTCCGCGATTGATAAAACGAGCAGAGTCGTGGGCACGAGCCAATGGCTGTTGTGAATTCAGCCCGGCAACTTCAGTGATGATAGCACCCAAAGTGGGCAAGGTATATGAATTCTTAAAATATGATGTGGTAGGAAATTTATTTAAGAAGAGGTTAAAATAATGAAACAATTCAAATAC
>Ga0099850_1001309_pt1 | contig 11592 bp, 15 predicted proteins | sample CB_VirMetaG_5_FD_79182 | JGI IMG/M metagenome (GOLD analysis project Ga0099850, IMG submission 79182) | Freshwater to marine saline gradient viral communities from Chesapeake Bay - CB_1508_1D Viral MetaG | ecosystem: Environmental > Aquatic > Marine > Coastal | place: USA: Chesapeake Bay...
GTAAATGATACAAATAAAAGTTATACTCATAGAATTGTTGCAGATTATAAAGACTATTTAATTACACAAGGGGATAATAATAATAATTATGATGAGCCTATAAATAAAAGTTCTATTGAATGTGTAGTAATTGGCGTTTTATATTAATATTTATAAATAATCAACTTATAAAAATAATATGGAATTGGATATTTCAAAAGTAGACATAAAAGAAGTAAGAGACGAGGCGAATTTAATTTTATTTAATTCTCCTATTGGAAGTATAGAAACTTTAAAATTAAGTAATAAAATATGCGAGTTAATCGAGAATGGAAAAATTAAAATACATATTAATTAGTTTTTTTCTTTTGATCTTTGCGGGTTGTTCAAATTCTCAAATAGATTTTAATAACGAGTCTATCCCTATAAACAATACCGATTTATTAAAAGGAGAAAATAAACAATTAGTTACAATAACAAATAATCATTATTTAAACCAAAACGGGAAAGTTTATTCTTTAAGTCAAGAAATGACGTTAAGTTCGGGTCAAGAGGTTTATTTTATGGGGTGTACTCAAAATAAAAATATTCATTTTACTTCTTTCGACATAATAGTAGACACCGCCCCCGTAAACATTTATTTTTATGAAAATCCAAACGTAACAAATAACGGAACGCAAATAAATTCAACGATTATGAATAGAAATTTTAATTATAATTCCACTTTAAATTTATTTTATAACCCTACTATTTCGAGTGAAGGGGAGTTATTATTTGTAAACGGAATTTTAGGAGATAAAAACCAAGTGCAAAGTAATTTCGGACAAACGGAAGAATGGGTTTTAAATTTAAATACGTGTTATACTTTTAAAATTATTAATAATAACGGAAATGATAACGATATAATAGCAAATTTAATTTATTATGAAGAATCATAAATAAATTTATTTTCTATTTTCTTTTTAGCCCTATAAACAAAATTTTTATTTCCATTATATAAACTAAATATTTCTATATAATCAAACATAATTAAAGTATATAAAAGGCCTTTTGTTAAATAAACATAATAATCGGACCTTTGGTCTTCTTCGAGTAAATCTTGAAGTTTAAATCCTTGATTATTCTCAAAAAAAATATTTATTTTGTTAATAATTTCTACGTGTAAATCGTTTAAAACTTCTTTTTCTTTTTCTCTTAAGTTAATCACTTTCGACGGTTGCCTGTTGTTCTCTCTTTTGGAGTTTAGCTTGATAACTCGCTTTCATAGTTTCCATTAATTGGTCTCTGTATCCTGTACTTAATCCAATACTATTACTTAATTTAATCACGCTCATACCTAGAATTTCGATAGTTTTTTGAGTGTCGCATAGTTCGTATGGTATTTCTAAAAGAATGTCGAATATAAGCGAATACGTTAACATAATTAATTGTGCTTGTTCTTGGTCTTCCTTTTGACTTAGAAACTCGGTTTTATTAAACCTAGAAATTAATATTTGTTCTATTGCTTTAACTCTTTTAGTTGGAATTTTGGAAGGTCTTTTTTTAATAAATACTTCTTTTGCTCCCTCGCTCCTTCTATCATATCCTAAAAGGGACATTATTAAATCGTTTATAATATCATCTTTCAAATAATTATTAAAAAAGTCGTCGTCTTTTTCGGTCTCTTCAACTTTTAAAAAGTTGTCGTCTTCGAGTTTTTCTTTTAGTGTTGTTTCGATGTCTTCTTCAATATCTAAGTTTAAATATTCGATTAAGTTTTCATATTCATATTTAATTAAATCGTCTAAAACAACTTCTTTTATTTTAGTTGCTCCGAGTTCTCCCTCTTCTTCAATTAGTTTGTATAAACCTTCTTTTATACTTTCTAAATAATCTTCTTCTTCCTTTTCTAATTTAACTTTTTTATCTAAAACGAAGATTTCTTCTAATATGTCTTTACTCACTTTTCAAGACCTCGTCATTTGGGTTGTTTATAATCCGGCGTTACTTCTATTTTATCGGTTTTCAAATCTTTAATTTGTTGTAAATGTTCTTTATAAAAATTTAAATTATCTCCGCAATATTCTTTAACTCTTTTGTCGAATAATTCTTCTTCAAAAGTCATTAATTTAAATAACCCGAATAATAAACCAACTACCATAAAAATAACTAGGATTGCGATTGCTATCTCTTTCCAATTTTTAGTTATTCTCATATTTGTAATTTCTTCGAGTCTTTTTTGTATCTCATAACCTTTTAAGAATTTAATATTATTTTCTTCTGTAACATAATTATTTTCTGTAACCTTCAAATATTTATATTCTCCGTTTTGATACCTTAACATATAAGTGGGTTTTTGGTTGATTGGATTTTGAAATTTAAATATTGCACTCTTTCCGTATTTAATAGATTCTAAAATCTTTTCTAGTCTCCATTTTTCTTCTTTAAGGTCTTCAATATCTAATAAAGTATATTCCTCGTGACCTTGTGCAATTTTCTTTTTAATTGTTAGAATATATTTGTTTATCTTTTCTAATTGTGCTTTTGTAGTTTCTTTCTTGTCGTATTCTTCTTTTAAGTTTATTTCAATGTCTGGACTTCCGAAAAGTTCTTCAATATTAACACGGCCATTTTCAAATTTTTTATGAACAAAAAAACTTTTCCCCCCGATTCTTACTTCTTCAAATGGTACGGGTGGCCTTGAAAGTTCCATATTAGAATTATAAAAACAGTAATAAACGTCTTCTCGAGTTTTAAAAGGATTGTCGGACGTTCCCGATTGTTTAGCAAATTGTTTTTCTATCTCTTTTAAAAGTTCTTCTCTTGTCATTGCCCCGTCGGGTAGAAGTTGTCTTTTTTGTGCTATATGTTGTTTTAAAGTATTATCACTAAGTTTTACTTTTTCTTCCACGTTTTGGTTTGGAAGCACTGAATTAGTTTGCTTTGAATGTTTCTTCCAAAAGTTAAAAACCATAATTAGATTTAATTTTGAGAATTTATAAAGTTATTGTTACTCTAAAATATAGAGGTCACCATCCTCATCAAAGTAGAATTTTCTTGTGTGATTACTTAATAGCTATTTACACAAAGTCGTAAATAAGTATTAAATTTTAATACTTAACTATGTCAAAAAAAAAGTTTAATGAATATTATTTCTAATATTCGTCTCTTTTACTTCCTGAACTTCCTTTAAAAACTCCGATTTCTCTAAGAGCCATAAATAAGAACACAAGAGTTAAAAGTGTAAACACAATAGTGTAACCGTTCATATAATCTGTAACATTCGCATTGATGTCATCTCTATAAGTTTGATAGTTTGTGTATGAGTCTAACGGAGCGGATTCGTTATAAGTTGGTGTACCTGTACCGTCACAGTTTGTTAAACACTCGTATTTGTACTTATCGTCTAATACGTCTACTTCATAGACACCTTGTCCATAAAATAGTCCTGCTCCCCCAAAGAAAGCACTTGTTAACGCTCCGATGAATGTAACCAAAGTTAACACCACGAAAACAATTAATTTTAGATATGAGTTATTACCTTGCATAGTGTTTATACTATCACCCAAATTTTATATAAACTACTGTCTTTCCCCTTAAGTAGTATTATTTAAAGTAAACTTTCTTGAAACCGTCTTGATATAATACAATTATTAAGCCTATTGTTGCCCCTATGAAAAAAATTTGCGATACAAAATTTAAAACAATAAATACTAAATTTATGAAAGTTGCTAACATTGAAACAAACATACTTAAGAAAGTTTCTTTTAAAAATTCTTGAATAGCATAAGAGAAGATTAGAACAAAATTTGTAAACGTATAAGTAAAAAAACTAAAAATAACGGCTAAGACTAAAAAATGAATTATCCTTTTTGATTTAAACATATATTTTTTATAATTTAATTATTTATAAATATTATGACATTTGAGAAAATAAATAAATTAAAATTGCCGTAATAACAATTATTGTAAAAATAATATATAATAATTTAGTTTTGTCTATTTCCTGTCTCAAAATTTGCCAAAAGTGTTTTAAGAATTGCATTTTTTGTAAAATCCATTTGTAAATATATTGTTTAGCAAAAATAATTCTATCTTTTATTAAAAATCTTATTACCGCAAAATCTTTCAACGCAAATATTAAAGTAAAAATCAAAATTAGAAAAGCGATGATAAATAAAATTTCAGATATCCACCCGAAAGTTAAAAAATTAAATATAAAATTCATAACTTCGAAAACGAAGTCTCTTTCTTCTTCCACTTTATTTTTTATTCTTTTTTACTCTTTTTATAGTTTTTGCTTTCTTAACTACCTTTTTAACGGGTCTCTTTGCTTTTTTAATGGTTTTTTTAGCCTTAATTGTCTTAGACGGATTTTTAGAAGACTTTTTTATCTTCTTGACTTTTGATACTTTAGAAACGCTCTTAGACGACTTCTTCTTATTAGTTTCAGACAATTTTAAGATTTTTCCGGACTTACTTAACTTATATTTTATATTTGGTTTCTTTTTTGTAACTTTTTCTATTTTTTCTGTACTTGTAATCTTTGCGTTTTGTTTTCCTTTAGTTTTTAATAAATATTTTTCCGCTTTTGTTTTAGCTTTTAAAACAGAAACGGATTTTTTTGGAGTCATTTTATCTAAAGTTAAAGTTACTTTTGGTTTTTTCTTAGGAACTACTTTCTTTTTAGTTTTAAATTTAAGTTTTAACTTTTCTTTTTTCTTTTGTTTCTGTTTTTCTTTCTTTTTTTCCTTAGCTTTTTGTTTCTCTTTTTGTTTTTGTTTTTGTTTTTCTTTCTTTTTTTCTTTAAGCTTTTGTTTAATCTCTTGTTTCTTTTTCTTTTTCTCTTTAAGTTTTTGTTTTAATTTTGAAATTTTCTTTTTACCTTTTTGTTTTACCTCTACCTTTTGTTTTTGTTTTTCTTTCTTTTTTACTTCGATTTTAGATTCTATCTTTTTAATTTGAGCCTTTTTTAATTCTTTAAGTTTTTTATATTTCTTTTTAGATTTCGAAGTCTTAGCCTTTTTTATTTTTTCATCAAGTTTTTTTAATTCTGTTTTCTTTTTAGCGATGTTTTGTTTATCTTTCTTAATCTTCTTCGCCTCTTCCTCTTTCTTCTTCGCCTCTTCCTCTTTCTTCTTCTTATCGGCCTCTATCTTCTTCTTATCCTTCTCTCTGAACTCCTTTTCTTTTTTCTGTTTTTCTTTAAATTCTTTTTGAAGTTCTTTTATTGTGTTTTTATCTCCTTTAATTTCTTTTTTTAATTTACTCGCCTCTACTTTCAAATCGTTTTCTACTTTCTTGTCGATTCTTGCGTTATAATCTTTTTTACTCTCCCCTTTTTTAATTGGGATTGTTGCTAAATATCCGGCTTTCAAAACGTCGTAAATATCTTTTCCTGTTGAAACTTGCCCAAAAATTGGAATAAATTTTCCTCCTAATTTTTGTAAAACTTTTTTTCCCCCACCTTTAAAAAATTTCTTTTTAAATTCTTTACTTGCTCCATCCCAAAACTTTTTTCCTTTTTTGGCTAACTTTGAAACTCCTTCCTCAACTGTTCCAAATATTGCATATTCCGCCCCTACTTCCCCGATATATTGTGCGGGATTATCTTTAATAACTTCCCACGTACCTTCTACGGTTTCTTTTGGTTTTGTTAAAATATCGACTACGTCTTGGACGTCTTCATCTGCTTTATATTTTAATGGGTCTCTTAGAATTTGAGCCGAACCAATTAAAAAACCTTCTTTAACTCCTTTGTCAAGTTTGGCCTTTTGTTCCTTTTCTAAATTGTTTAAAAATTGACGACGTGTAGAATTAATCTCGGCTTTAGTCATCTCATTTAAATTAGAAGTTCTTAAATAATCTTGATATTTATTTAAAACATTTACAACTTTATCACGGCCTTTTAAGGTTAAATCTGCGGTTTTTTGAAATTGTTTTGTTTGAACTATCTTTTTAATATTCCGGTTTGTTTTCGCCTCGGCTCTGTTTAGTTTCATTTGTAAATCTGAAACTCTTTTAATAGGAACATTATATTTTAAAGCTTTAGCCTGTCTTTGCTTTGCTGTCTCTTGTTCAAAACTTGCCGGTGTTTCCGCTTTCTTTTTCTCGGCCTCTTGTTTTAATTGTTCAATTGGTGAAGGTTTAGAACTTCGAGAACTTCCCCCACTACTTCTTCTTTTTTTCTTTTTTACGTCACTTTCTATTTTTTTAATTTCTTTTTTTGCTACGCTCGAAGTTCCTAAATATTTAGTTACTTTCGTCTTTTGTTCTTTTGGAGTCTCACTTTTAAAACTTGCGGGTGTTGAGGCCTCTGTTTTTTTTTTATAACTTTCAAAAAATCCCATTTTAATTTAATTAAATTTAGAATTTAAAAATTTATAAACTTACCTAAAAATTAAATATTTGATAAAACGTTAAAATGTCTTATTTGATTCGCTAAGAAAGAAAGAGCATAAGCCAATAAAACAAGGCCTACGAACCACTCTATAAATATTTTATATATAAAAACTGCGTTATAAATATCATTAAATAAAATTATTATTAATTGATTTACTAATAAATCTTTTAAGTATTCAAACACGGCAAATAAAATATATAATAATAATGTCAAAAACATTGAATAAGATAAAAATACTTCACTTAGTTTATACGGTTTGGCATTGTAACCGCTACGCCACGCATAAATAAATATTAAGAATAGAACTAACATTCCGGCGTAATTAAGCATATCTACAAATACAGAGTTTGTAAAAATATAATTGTTTCTAAAATCGTAATATTGATTTAAAATTACTGTTGGAGTATTTGCGGAATTTAAAAAATTATCTTCAACAATACTAAATAAAAATTGGTTTCTTGTTGTTTCAAAAACTCCCACTAAAAAAATTAAAATAGAAAATATTACAAAGAATAAAATAAAGTTTCTAAATATATTTTTCATTTTTTATTAACCTCTTTTAATAATGAAAAAGCTAATAAATCGTTTTTCTTGAAAAAGTCAACAAAGTAAATTATTAACTTTAAAGCCCCAAATAGTACATAATTGAATAAAGCCCAATACAAAAGGCCTAAAGTAATCTCCTCTATAAATGAATGGATTTTTGTTTGTGTTCCGTCTAAAATTGACATAATACAAATTAATAAAAAAGACATAAAAACAAAGAATAAAATTAATTTAGTCGTTAATAAAATCGCATAATCTAAAAGTTTGTCGGGGTTAAAATCTAATTTTAATCTAAATAAAAAAAATCCACTTAACAAAAAAATAGCTCCGTAAATCCAAATTTTATTTAATATTATTTCGATAGCCATATTTTATTTATATTTTAATTATTTATTAACTTTCCGGACTCTGTATTTCTTTTTTTAAGAAACTTATTACACCCGTAACAAACATAGAAACAAAAACAAATACTAATAATTGTAAACTTTCAAGTATTCCAAATTGAAATAAATAAAATCCAATATCTAGAGCAATACTCAAAGTAATTAAAATTAAAGTTGTTCTTTCAAATACGAAAAATTGATTTCTATTTTTTAATATATGAATTAAAACGGCAAAACACATTATACCAAAAACAAATATCCCTATCCACCCGCCCGAGCTTTCATTTGTTGATTGAATAGCATTATTTAAAACGTCTGTTGTATTAATACCGCTATAAGTTGCGTTTAAATTTTCTATTGCATTTGTTATTTCACTTAAATTACTTGCCATTTTTTAATTTTGAGTCCTCGCCTTAAACACAATATAAAATAACGTCATATAGAAAAATAAATTAACTATTAACGTTACGCTCCCAAGTATCGAGCTATTAGCTATAAAGTTGTAAAACAACAAATTAAGCACTATTGAAGGAGTTATCAATATTAATAAACCTACTTCGACAATAAATAAAATTATCGTTCCTACAACTTGAAAAATACCTAAAAACGTATCTATAATTGAGTCGTTAAATAAATTCTCCGTCTCTATTGAGTCTACGAAATCAGTTAATAAACTGCTCCCTTGTCCGGTTGAGTCTATTAAATTTGTTTCTGCTGTCATAAACTCCAAATATTCCTCTGTTTCGTCTGTGAGATTTTCTCTTATTTCGGGTACTAATTCCACAATAAAGTTTATACTTATTTGAAAAAATAAGAATAAAATAAAAAGTTTTACTATTGTTTTAATTGTTAAAGCCATTTTCCTTTAGTCACCTCTTACAAAATAGACGAACGCCGTTTTAATAGCTAATACGCCCCACAATAATATATTTACATAATCACCATTTACATAACTTTGTATTGAAACAATACCAAGTAATAAACTTAAAATTCCAATACTATAAACTTCAAAACTATTAAATAAAAGAAGTGTTCCTATTGCTCCGAAGAATATAATTAAGAAAATTAAATCTAAAATTCCTAAATTTTTTATGTCTTCTATTGATTGACCTATAAAATAACTTCTTTCTTTGCTTAAAATGTATTTAACGCCGTCTATTTCATAAAGAAAAGTATATTCTAAATATTCGCCTTCATTTAAACTAAAAGTTTGAGTTACTCCACCACTTGCCCCATTAACACAATAAGAACCAATATTATTTAAGCTTGTTCCGTCGTGTCTTGAAACATTCATACAAAAACGGTCGGTGTTTGTTTGTCTATCTTGAAATAAGAAAGTCATTTCCGAAGTAGTATTTGTTTTTGTTTCTTCATAACTCCATTCTATAAACTCTAAAACGTTCCGTGTTGTTCCTTCTAAAGTTGGGATGTGTATAATTTGATAATCTGTTTGTATATTATCGAAAGTTACTTGATTTAAACATTTAATACGGCCGTTATACTCATTACAAATAGTATAAACATATTGTGCCGGTATTACTTCAAAACTTACAATTCCTAATTCGTTAGTGTCTTTTTGAGAATGTAAAACAAGTTCGCCGGTTTTCAAATAAACATATAAACTTACTTCGTCGTTTGTAATTGGAGAAAGAGAAGACGAAAGAACCTCGAAATATTTAGAACTTAAGGTTTCGTCTTCATCAATATAAAAACTAACGTTAAAATTGTTGTAAGGTGTTATAATTCTTTGATTTGTTATTATTGTCCCGTTTCCATTTACTAATTTTAATGTCACGCTTTTATTTTCTCCGAAAGTATTTGCGAAAGTATAAGTATTATTATTTACAATGTTAATATTTTGTGAGACCCCGTCTTCTTCATTTGTATAAAGTAAAGTAAAATTAGAAGGACTAACCAAAGACCCGTTTTCAAGTTCTCTTATGTAAACAGTAATATAAACCGGATTAGGATTTAAAGTTAAATCGTTGTGAGTATCATAAGAAAAATTAAAAGAGAAATTTATATTTTCATATCCATTTTTAACAAATTCCCAACTCTTTAAACCTTCTTCTCCGAACTCTGTATATAATAACTTTAAAGTTTCATTGTCGCTTTGATAACCCCCAAAAGTGTAATTACTTATTGTTAAATTATTTTTTGAATCATAAAAAGTAAATGTATGTATGAAGTCGGAAGTCTTTAAAATTTGGTTTGAAACATTAAAAGAATAATTAGAAATTGAATTAACAATATTAGAATTATAATAAAAATCTTGACTTTCATTAAAAGTAAAATTAATTAGATTTACGTTATAATCATTTAAATTAATTTGACTTGTATTAACTGCTAAATCTGTATTTATTGAGGCGTTGTTTATTGTACTTGTCAAAGTAACATTTTTTAAAGTTATGTCTATTGCAAATCCTGAACTAATAACACAAAGAAAAGTTATTAGAATTAATATTATTTTCTTCATTTATCATTTTAAGGACACGCCGTTTCACTTGCGAATATATCACCGTCATTATCTACGCATAAATAAGCACTTCCACCCGTATAACTTGAAGCTAATTGTTCTAATCTTACTTCGTTAGTTTTTTGTAAACAAATTAATTTCGTCGCTCCACTCACATATTCGGCACTATGACCCAAACAAAACTCATCGTTTTGATTGTTGTCTATTCCTTGAGCCCATAAAGTAGTCCCGTCGTACATTTCGTAAACCATTCCAACATCACCCGCTCCTAAACCTTGAATTGTAAACTGTGCGGTACTTAATGGTGCTGGGTCGTAAATATGAATTTTACTTTCAGGATTAATAATATTAATTCCTATATTATCAAGAAAATTAATAGCCCCGTCAATTCTTCCCCCAAAATCATTAACTAAAGTTCCCGAGTAATCATATTCATTAGTTACGTTAAAAAATTGATTCCCTATTATTTGAGCTGTTCCGCTATCGTCATCAATTCCTAAAGAAGCCCTTGTTATTACATTCCCAACAACATTTAAATATTCTGCGTTATCTGTATGAAGATAAATTCCCGCTCCTACTGTTAAATTTTTTCCTTCTATCACATTCCCAACAACAGAAATATAATAAGAGTCTCTTATTTGAATCCCGTTTGTTACATAATCTTTAATTTTATTCCCCGTTATTGTCACAAGTTCAGCTTTTTGGCCTTGTGTTCTAACTTGAATCCCTGTTGAATCTGTAGAACCATACATAAATATGGAATTTCCTATAATTGTCCCACTATGACAATTAAAATCAATTCCCTGTTCACTAAATCCGTTAATCATATTATTATTTATTTGACATTCTGCGTGAGCTGTATTGTCGTGTAAATTTAATTCTACTGCCTCACTTTCTGTAACATTTAAGAATTCACCTTCTAAATAATTATTTTCAATTTGAATAAATTTTTCAGTTGTTAACGCTGAATTTGAAAATGCGAATGGTTTTCTTGTGTTAGTTATTATATTATTATGTGCTTGAAACTTAGAAACATTTAAATTAAAACCAACTAAAAAAGAATCTAATTTTATGTTTTCAATATATATATTATTTTGTACATTTCCAATAGATTTTAAAAAATATTCGTTTGAACTTGTACCAATAGCCTTTATATTTTTTAAAGAAATATTCTCAACTCCTGAACCTAATAAAAAACTTTCTCCGGCGTCTAAATATAAAATAGAACTTTCACCGCTCCCTATTATCTCAATATTTGAAGGGATAGAAATATTATTTGTAAAAGTATAATTCCCTTTTGGGATTATAATTATTTTACTTTCTCCGCTTTCTATTTGTGTTTTTAAATCTGAAAAACTATTCGGTGTAATATAAATAATATTATTTAAACTTGAATAATTCCCGCCTTCAATACAAACATTATTATTGTTATAAGTTAATAAGTCGTTTGAATCGCTTATTAATTGCCCCCCGTAAATAATCGAGGTCGTAATTATCATTGTTAAAAAAGTTAGGAGTATTTTTTTAAGTTTCATCTTTATTTATTTACAATTTTGAATATTTATAAATATTACTCTAATTTTTTACTTTATCCCTACACTTCATAACTAATTTATTTATTAAAAGACCATACTTTCTTTCTTTTTCTAATTGCTCCCTTTCTTCTTTTGGAAGTTTAAAATCTATTTTTTTATTTCGGGATAGACCCAAAGAAGAAGGGGTCAAATATTCTGCAAATATTTTTATTAAAGTTGAGGATAAATAAATTTTTTCTTCATTCAAAAATAATCTATTTTCTTCTTTTGCGTTCTTAATATATTCTTTAA
>Ga0099850_1001310_pt1 | contig 11575 bp, 9 predicted proteins | sample CB_VirMetaG_5_FD_79182 | JGI IMG/M metagenome (GOLD analysis project Ga0099850, IMG submission 79182) | Freshwater to marine saline gradient viral communities from Chesapeake Bay - CB_1508_1D Viral MetaG | ecosystem: Environmental > Aquatic > Marine > Coastal | place: USA: Chesapeake Bay...
AATGAAGACAATTGCTGCTTCTTTCACGTCCCTCATCATTAACGGGTGGAACCTTCTCGTAGTAAAGATCAACGAATTCGCGGCGTGGTGGAGCCCGGATCTCGTCGCGGATCAGGTTGCGGCGGGCGGAGACCCGATGTCCAAGGGTACCATCGAGGAGCCTGAGTGGGTGAAGAACAACCTGCTTGGCAACTCAGGGGAAGCGGGTGCCTTCGAAGACACTACTAACGAGGCTAAGGGTCTCGTTGAACAGGTGGGAAAACTCTTTGACGGCATAATCGACTACGAACAAGCCATGAAGGATGCGGGCGAAACAGCGAATAAGTGGGTCGAAGATAACCGTGAGGCGTTCCAGGGTGCATTTGGTAAAGATAGAAAGATTGCCGAAGACTTCGAGATCGTAAGAAACAAGCTACTAGTCACTCGCGAAACGATGAGTGAGACTAATGAAGTTGTCTATGAAGCGATCCAGGCCGGAGGCACCTATGCGGAGATCCAGGATGAGATCGCCCGGGGACTCGCAAAGGCAATGTATGCAAAGCGCGGCTACAATGACGCACAAATGGCAGAGGTCATGGCCCTCTGGGAGGTTACTTACGCCCAGGATAAAGTGAAGAAGGGATTGGAGGATATGGCTAAGGAGGCCGATCAAGCCTCAACCTCCTTCCTGGGTCTCGGCAAAATCGGGGACTCCTTCCTGAAAGGCTGGGACGCCGCATTTCAGTCGGCAATCGACGGCGACGACTTCGATATTGGCGAAATTGGCAAAGACCTAGCCATCTCTATGACCGGAGACTTTACCAAGCAGTTCCTGTCAGACTTCTTTGAGATGGAAGATATGCTGAGTATGAGCATCGGTGACCTGTTTAAGAACGGGGCAGCCGGGGCTAAGTCATTCTTCTCCGAGGGGCTTTCAGGACTCAAGGGCCTGTTTACCGGCGGAAAGGAAGGCGGGTCGCTCATCGACTCCGCAATGTCAGGGTTCTCTGGCATTATGGACATGGGTCTGGACGGGATGCTCGGTGCCGTCGGGGCGCTCTTCCAAATCGGATCAATGCTGGTGTCTCTCATCAACTCGCTCCACAAGCCTACCCGAGGTACGGAACTCCGTGAGCAGGTTGCCGAGGATCTCAGAGAAGACGACCAGATTAGGAAGGCGGGAGTCAGCTTCAACCCCCATCGCGCCGGTGAGATTTCCGCTGGCAGGTTCAGCCTGGACCCGATGGACCTGCTGTTCGGTGGAAAAACGAAGCACATCCCCATCGGGACGGGTACTGATACTATCCGTAAGGTGAGTAGACAGCGTGGAATGTCCGGTGCGCAGACCGACACTCTCTTCGGTGCCGGTGGCGCAATCGGACATCAGGCTTTTGACTTCGACCCGAACCGGAAGGGCGACCTCTATCAAGTCGGGTTCACCTCCGGGTTGATGTACACTGACGGGTTCTCCCATGCCGTCGAAAAGGGGATGGATTCCGACAGGGCCTTTGACCGAGGGATGGACGCCCTCCTCAGGAAGGCCGAAGAGTCTGGTGCCACCCTGGACAGCACTCTTGCTTCGATCATGGACCAGACCCGCAGCTTCTACGAATACATTGAGCAGTCCGACGCCTCAAACAAGGGCGACAAGGATGAAATGGATAGGATCGTAGGCGAAGAGATGGGTATGCGAATCGCGGGTACCATCGAACTCTTCGAGGGTCTTGAGGGTGCCGGATTCCACGCAGCCACAGCGGTGGCGAAGGCTTTTGAGGAGACCGGAACATCCCTCGGCTACACGATGGAAGAGATCCGGGAGATGGACTTTGAAGAGCTTGCGAAGCTCTTCGGGGATGCCATCGCAGAAGGCGGAGACCTTGCCGAAGAAGTTATCCTCTCCAAACTCGCTGCACTCCGCTCTGCTGTCGAAGTTGCTGGACCTGAGTTCACACGATCGGTCAAGGAGGGTAACTCTGCTCTCCAGGTTACCGGAGACATCCTAGAAGAGACCGGGCATAAGATGAAGCTCGCGTTCGGCACGAACATGACCAACGCAATTCTTGAGGCAACGAACATTGCCGGGGGATTTGCGGACGCATGGGAGATCATCAACAACATGGGTGACTATGACCTCGCCAATGGCGGGTCCGACGCATTCATGGCCGACATGAAGGAGGCATTGCTTTCGGGTAAGGCCGATCTTGAAGAATACGCCCCCCTGATCCGCGAAGCGGTCAAACAGGCAGAAGAGTTTGACAAGATGATCGAGGAGGCACTCGCCCTCCCTGAGGTCCAGCAGTTCTTCCTTGATCTTGAGAAAAGGATCGAGGAACTCACCAACTTCATCGAGACCGACCTGGCCAACGCCCTTCGGATAGGGTTCGAGTCAGATAACGCTGAAGAAGGGTGGAAGAACTTTACCGAATCCTTTAAGCAATCCCTGGAGCAAGCGGTCATGGAAGCGATTGTTCAGGGTATGCTCAACGCTGTCATTTTCGCCGGGTCGATCGCAGGAGATATTGCACAGCTTGAAGTCATCGTCAGTGCAGCGATGGAGGACGGCGTAATCACCGAGGAAGAGAAGGCCGAGATCGTCGCCCTCGGTCAAAAGATCGTATCGGATGGTGTAGCCAAAGCCGCCATGCTTAAGCCTATCTTCGATGAACTATTCGGAGAGGCAGACGTCCTTCCCGAGCTCCAGCAGTTCTTTGTTGACCTTGAGAAAAGGATCGGGGAACTCACCAGCTCCATCAAGAGCGAACTGAGCAGCGCCCTTCGGATAGGGTTCCAGTCAGAGGATGCTGAGAAAGGGTGGAAGAACTTTAACGAATCCTTTAAGCAATCCCTAGAGCAAGCGGTCATGGAGGCCATTATTCAGGGTATGCTCAACGCTGTCGTCTTCGCCGGGTCGATAGCAGCGGACATTGCACAGCTTGAGGTTCTCGTTAATGCGGCCATGGCAGACGGCGTAATCACCGAGGAAGAAAAGGCTGAGATCGTCGCCCTCGGTCAAAAGATCGTATCAGACGGTGTAGCTAAGGCTGCCATTCTTAAGCCTATCTTCGATGAACTATTCGGACCTGGGTCCACCGAGGAGGACATCAATAGCTGGATGAAAGAGGTTGCTAAGAACATCGAGGAGCACGGCGCACAACTCGCCGGTTCCCTGGGTGACGTCATGAGGCAAGCTCTTATCGAGGATCTTACCTACGAGGAGTTCGCCGAGAACGCGAAGAATGCACTTTACGAGCACGTCCGCGACGGACTCATCAACGCATTTATCGATAGCGTCATCATCCAGGGTGCCCTGGCTCCGGCCCTGAAGATGTGGGAAGCGGTCTTCATGCAGATTGCCGCAGGGCAAATGAAGACAGCGGAAGACTGGGCAAATGCCCAGGCGATCATCATCGAAGGCTTCGCTCTTGTCAACGGGCTATTCAACGACCCTCAGTTCATCGCAATGTTTGAACTCTGGCAGCAGCAGCTCAGAGATCTCGCCAACACGATTGGGTACACCGGGAACGCCATGGTTGACGCATCTAGTCAGATCTCTGACGCATCGAGCCAGATCACCGATCAGGCTAAACAAGTCGCACAAATGGGGCACGACCTTATCGCCCAGACCTTCACCCTCGGACAACTTATGCTCGACATTGGTGGCGGCTCCGGAAGCGCAGAGGTTACACTCTACGTTCCCCAGCGCACGGTGGAGGCTCAGGCTCAGGCCGCATTTGACCGCTACTGGCAGGAGTACCGAGAAGACTACGACTCCTCCGGTGCGTTCGATAGGCCCAGGAGGGGAGACGCCCTCCGTCAGTTCCTTGCCGAACACCCCGAGTATGCAAGCGTGCTAGACCCGACGGGAATGTATTCTGGCAGCGGTGCCAGCACCAGCCCTGGGGGATGGACGACCTTTAGCAGCTCGAATAGCGGGGGAAGCGACATCGAGAGGCTCGCCATAGCCATCGAGAATCAGCCCGTGAACGTTACCGTGACCTACGACAAGAATGGCTTCATCCTTGCACAAGGGGACGCCGAGAGGGTAACCTGGAAAGCAAGGAAGTCTAATGGCTGAGTCCCTCCCGAATTCAGGTGCGATAGCATTCGATAATTTCACGACCTCCCAAAATTGGTCGGCAACGATCGCTTCGGTCACCACAGAAGAGACGTTCTATGATGCCGACAATCTTCTAAATCCGGCGAGAACAAAGCGGTGGAGATCCACATCGGATGGATCCACCGACGTGGTATACTACTTTGGCGGGACGACGGTTGAGCCAACATTCTTCGCCATCGTAGACAGCAACCTTGCCGACGATAAGACTATTACGCTGACTGGGGCATCCGATAGCGGCTTCACGACCTCCGTGGTTTCCTGGACGCTCACAACGCATCAGCAGTCCGACCTCAATAGGGTTATCCGCTGGTACCTCGGAACTCCTGATTCGGGATCTGCTGGCGCTAGGGCCTACTGGAAGGTGAACTTCCCTTCCTACACCACCACCGAGGGCTATCATACAGCCGGGGTTATCTGGCTGGGAACCTATCGCGACATATCTCCATCCCAGGTAGGGATTCAGAGTCTTCACAACTCAAAGCGTAGTGTGGCTTACGGCGGGACGATCTACAGCGACCGTCGCCAGACTAACCGACGGATCAGCTTCACTTCCGACCTGATGACATTCTCTGACGCCTACGCCCTCATGGACGATCTTGACCTACAGAGTGACGATCCCGTCATTCTTGACCTACATGGCACCGCCACCACTGACGCACTTGAGAGCGTGTCAGGGTACTATGGCAGGGTTGCCCAGGTAAACTCATCCCTGGTCTCCTCTGTCCAGAATGGCGTTGCTATCAGCATCGAAGAACTGAGGCAGTAATGCCATATATCCATCGCGGCTGGGAGACGTTCTACAACACTCAGTTCCCCGGGCTGACTAGGAAGTACACCTCCGTCACTACGAGTCCGGCAAACAACTTCACCTTCCCAACCAAGCCAACGACCATCGAGTTATCCGCTGGCGTGGATATCCAGAAGGGTCAGATTTTCAAGGTTACAGCCACAGTAGCCTCTGTGAGTGGCTACGTCAGGGCCTTGGAAGACTCATCTTCCGGTGACTCTCCCTGCTACCTGAAGTGTGAGCCCATCTTCTCCGAGAACGACGCGGGCGAGAGCCCGTTTGAACTCACTGAGAGAACTTTTTCGAACGCGGCCCTTGCCACCATTATCGCCGGTGGCACTTCGATATTCCCCTTCTCTGCGGGGCGCTTGTCTATCGACCTATCCGACGCCCCGGAGGGTGACTACGAGTACATGCTCCTGGTCTCCTGTGACTTCTCTCATAGCGGTACGAGCACTAGAGAGATCACGACATGGGTTGAGGAGGTACCTCCCGGGGATGAGACGCGACTAGACGCCGCCTATCAATACGGGCAATCGAAGATCAGCATCAAGAACCAGTCCGGGGCCAACGCTGAGAATTGTCCCTATGGTAGCGTGTCAGTACACTCTATCAGGGGAGGTGAGATTCGCGACTACCTTCTTCGGTTCTATAGTGATAGCGGATCCTCTGGGGAGACTGTCACTGTCCAGAATATCCGGATGTGGGCACTTCGCATCGATAACAAGGACCACGTCAAGGTGGGAACCGGACTACTGGGCGAAACGACAACTACCGCGTCAAGCGGCTGGGTAGACCACCTTAGTCTGGCAACCCTGGACGCAACCGACTACGCCATTTTCAATTCCTACGCTGTCGGACACGACACTAACGGCTCGAACGAGATCGGGCTAGCCCGGTGCGCGGATGATACCGGGATCGACTATGTCTCATATAGTCGATCCTTCCCCTCGATCCCGACCACGACTCGATACAACGTCGCGCATTGCCATATCTATACATCTGGGGGGACTGGGAATACGAAGATCCAGGTGGCCCAGGGGTCGGGCAGCGGGACTGGAAACTCAAAGTGTTATGACGGGTGTATCGTTGCCATCAAGATCTCGGCGCTAGAGACTGCTTCGAGCGTCGTTGACGACATAGGGGCCACGATGAGCAATCAGGCGACCTATACCGACCTGATCGATGCTGGCTCCGACTCTTCGGCCGTAGTGGACGACTACATGGAGATTATCTCCTTCATCTGGGAGAAGAACGCCGAGTCGGATCACGTCGATTGGTATATGCGCCCCAACTTCAATGGGGCCACCAATAAGGGCCTAATCTCCATGAACGAGAACTGGTTCTCCGGGACCGCTACCTGGATGTGGCGCGAGCAGAGGACTGGCACTGCTTCTTACAACAAGATCGAGGCAAAGTACCCTGACAACAGCGGCCCGAGCATCAAGGCTCACAAGGTCTCTTTCGTAAACATCAAAGAAAGACTCCCGGTTCTCACCCACGATCACGACCGCCGGGCCATCCTGGTGGACTACGAGACTGGGGTTGTTCTGAAGCACGACTGGACCTCCAGCGGAGGTGGCGTATTCACCTATGATACGTCCAACTTTGAATTCGAGGAAATCAAGGAAGTCTACATCAACCGAACCAAGATGACCCGACTAGCGACATGGTCTGCCGGGACGGATAATACTTGGCATCACGCTAGGGGCGGGACGACCCTCACGATTGAGATCGATTCTGCCGACACCCCTTCGGACGACGATGTCTGGATCTCCGTTGTTGGCGTTAGGTATGCAGCAACCGAGAGCTTGGACATCCTAGACCACGATGGACAGTATCTCCCCTACGAGGATCGCCTTGCTCAGGCTCCGATGATCTCCCATCAGGTGTCCACCGAGAAGGGGAGGCCGGTATCTAGTTCTAGTCTGGGCGACGTGGTTCTCGCCAACGGGGACGGATATTTTGACGACTGCTACTCGCGCTGTATCTTTTCGGGCCACGGGGCGACGTTGCGCCTTGGATATCCCGACAAGTCAACAAACATTGACGACTACAGGATTGTAGGCCGCGCCCTTCAGGGTCTGGGCTCCCTAACCCAGGAGAATATGAGCCTATCACTCTTCGATAGGTCGCTGACTCTAAACATCCCGATGGAAGTCGGCACTACATACACAATCAAGAAGGGGAAGCAGGGAGCGACGTATGACATCGAGGACTTCCGGGTTCCCGCCTACTACGGGTACGTCCAGAAAGTTCCGGCATATCGGACGACAGCGAACTACACAATAGGCAGCGGGACTACCAACAGCTTTGTGTTCAGCGGACGCCCCTGTATTGGCGGCACCGACATCTACGCCAAGAGCGATGATGAGATCCCAACGACCGCCACGACTATCACGGTGTCAGGGTCTGATGGCAGCGTCACTGTCTCTAATGACGCATGGCCCGATGACGGGAGTTACGCGGAAGTCCCAGAGGTTATCTGGGTGGATATCTACGGGTTCTGTGAGAATCCGGCGAACAACACCAGCAAGGTCATCGATATGCCGGGCAAGATGATCTACGACATCCTGACTAATTACGGCGGTCTTACGGACGAAGACATCGATATCAGATCTCTTCGTCGTCTTGACTCTGCGTGGATGGGCTCCCCTGGCCTTCGTACCCAATTCGAGAACGGACTGAGAGACTGGATCCCCGCGCAGATCGGCGTAACGATCCCTGGCGACGTGAGCGTAGCGACCGCGCTCGATATCATCTGCCAGCAGATCTTTGCCTACTGGTTTACGAACCCATACGGTCGAGTGACCGTCAAGGTTCCGGACATCACGTCTGGGAACCTCGTTGCCAACGGCTACTCTGAGTTAAGAAACTACGACAGCGTTTTTTCGACGTGGCCCTGGACGACCTCTGGCGGTTCGTCATTCTCCTTTAACGCAACCCCATACCGGGGCGGTTACTCTGTTCGGGTGAATAACAACTCCACGGCCAATACTCACATCTATCAGGAGATCGATCTCCCCAGGAGTGGGTGGTACTGCTTTACTTGCGTTGCCAAGTCTGTCTCAGGGACGACCGACGAGTTTAGGATCTCTGGACAGGCTTCGGACAATACGCAGTTCCTATCCCCGAGCGTAACCCTATCGACCACCGAGTGGACGCGGGTCACTTGCGTCTTTAATGTTGAGCCAAACCTCACCGGGGGTATGCTTCTCCGGCTACTGCCGACGGAGTCGAGTACCACAGCCACGACCGTGGACGTGGACGAGATTGAGGCAGTCCGTGTTTTCGCCGTTCTGGACAGGACCAACTGTGAACTCAACGGGATCACCTACTCCCCGGAAGACTACTTTGCGACTTCTGTCACCTTCGACGTGGACAGCCAGCGCCGGGACATCAGCCCCTTCGTCACTATCACGAACTCCGAGGCTGACGGGCTGACTACTGAGAATCCCGAGGGTCGGGGTGCGGTTCAGGACTCCGGCATCCTCCGGATCGACGCGACTCACTACAACGGCGTCTCTGCCGCCGGGACAGCAGGTGCTGCGGCATCATACTTTGGCAGACAGAGAATGCACGCCCAGATCAGCGTGATGGACTTCGGAACCCTGCCGGAGCCGGGGGACTGGGTTTGCGTACTCCCTGAAGCTCTTTTTCCTGATCTGGCCCACCCCAGGTTCCCGGTGGCATCCCATGAAAACTCCCTCTGGCGTATCCAGAAGGTGGATTACAGCCCGGATAACCCTGCCGAGGTTAGGCTGACAATCGAGCAGCAGGTCGATCCGATCTGGGATCGGAAAAAGAGCTAGGACACCCCCCTAGAAGGCCCTGAGAGCCCCTCTGGGGGCCTTTCTGGGGTGGATCCGAGCCAGCACCTGTCCGGACCCCTGAAACGCCTCAGAAGGCGATTCTGGGCGTTCTAGGGGCGGAAGCCGCGATTCCAGACAAAGGGGAAGAGTTCCCGTTCCAATTTTAGAACGTCGTTCTCTTCTAGGTCTGGCATGATCGAGTGAATGACTTCATGAAGTAGGGTTGTTGCCTTCTGGCGGTCATTCAGCTTCGCGGAAATGAGTATTTCTACGGTATCCTGCTTGAGTAGACAGGCCCCATACAGACCCTTGGAGCCCGCCTCGTAACCACGCTTATCCACTTCTGCCCGGACGTCGTTGACTTCCAGGATTCGGTGGGGTCTACCCCCGATCTGCACCCTCGCCATTAAGGCCAATGTACATCAGAATGGCCGACCTGACAATCGCACTTCTTGGGCGATTTTGCTTGACAGCCTCTTCATGCAGGGCTTGGTCAAGTTCCGGTGTCAAAGTAAAAGAACAGGTGAACGAGCGGCCCAACTGGGGCCTATCTCGAATCCTGCGGATGCCTCCCTCTTTCACTTCGGCAATTACGTTTCGCTGGATCGTTCTCTTAGGGATAGAGTCTCTGAGTTCCGGCTTCCGCTTTGGGGTTTTCGGGTTGACATTCTTCTTTGGCACTATGCCTACTCCCGCTCTTGCTCGGTGAGTTTGGCGGTCAGGGCCTTGAGGAGTGTGGTCTGTTCGTCTTTCGACTCAAGGTACTTGGTGAGGGTGCGGTTACGCTCTTCCTGGATCTGTGCAATATCGGACTCTATCCTGGAGTCTCTCTCATGCCACACCCAAACGACGATGGTTCCGAGGATAAACAGAAGGGAGCCAAGCAGCCCCCAGAGGGTTTTGGAATCGACGACGATTGTCTTGCTCATCACGCATCCTCCGAGAGTGTTCGGAGATCACACTCGATGGCCTGAGTCTCATCCTTTGCCGGGAGGATAAGAAGAGGGGAGCCTTGGCGCTCCGGGGTTAGTTTCATCTCGCGAACATAGTCGGCATATCCGAGGTACGACCCGGTGCGGACGAAGATGCGCTCCTTGCGGACTTCCTCTCCGGCATCGTTCAGTCCGATGTACCCGACGCGCTTGCTGTCAAGATGGTGGTTGTGGCCCAGCGCGACAACGTCGGCTTCGGGGTACAGGTTCGCCACCTTGGCAACCTCGGTCCAGGGGTTTGCGCCACCGCTGGATCCGTGGTGGACGGCGAAGTTCCAGACCCTTCCCTCGTACTTGATCCGGAGAAGGCCACCGACGCCGATGTAGGGGACTCGAAGGACGAACGAAACCAGCTCGCTAATGTCCAACAGGCTTTTGCGGCGGGTTCGCGCTTCATGGTTGCCGCGAGTCGAGGCGATGATCTGCCCGTTCTCGGCCAGCGGTCGGAATACTTGGACAGCTTGCATTACCTGATCCGTCGGGGACATACCCTGCCCCAGCAGCTTATCCCCGGCAGCGTCGTCTCCACCAAGGATCGCGTTTTCCACGATGTCCCCGTTGAGAATGACGGTAGCCTTGTTTTCGAGGCACCACTCAACCACTTCGGCTAGGAGTTCTGGATTGTGCTCAATCGCTCCGATGTGAACGTCAGAGAAGATCACCACATAGGGCGATTGGGCTTTGTGAATATTGGGCATCTTGCGGGCGTGCATTGGAATTACCTTTCATTAAGGTCTTCAAGGGCCGCCATCGCCTTGGCTATGAAGGCGGCAGCCTCTTGGAGGGATCCGGAAACCTTCGGTCCGTATGTGTCGATACGTCTTGACACGGTTACGAGGAATACCCCAAGAGAGACCCCGGAGGCTATGCACGTCCGCATAGACTCTTCGACTTCCTTTGCGAAGGCGTCGTCGTTAGGGTTGTCGGTCTCGTTCGCAAACGCAACCGCGATCTCTTCAAGGGATCCCCCGGACTTGTAGGCTTCCAGGGCGGCTGAGATTGCCTGAGTATGTTCCCAGGCAACCCCTGCGAGGTTGATGAGTCCCATCAGGACTCCGACTTAGTATCCGGACGCAGCGACCCGGTAAGGTAGCCGAGCACCAGGATCACAAGGTCTTGGAGGAAGTTTAGGGTCTGCCCGATGACAGGGCTGATGTGATCCGGAGACATCTCAGACCACTGAACGTATCCAGTGATTCCCAGGATGCCCAGGACGCTCGCTACGGCGATGAATGCCAAGGTGCGAGTCTTGAGCTTCGACGGCTTCACGGGTTTATCGAGGGCGATCTCTTCGTTGATGTCAGTCATTGTCATCCCCGTTGAAAAGGTCTGCCAGCTTTCCCCACATCTTCCCGAAGAGCGAGTTGGCCATGGTGACGATGGCGGAGATCAGGCCAGAACCAACGGGGACGAGGTAGGGCTCGATGACTTCCCAAGGAATGTTGCGAAGTTCCTTGATGGATTTCTGAAGGGCTCGGTAGACCATCTCCAGGCCGGACGCGACTGCCTGGTGCTTGACGGGGCCACTTGCTTCGGACTTCTCTGCCGTGGCGACCAGCGACTCAGCGATCGGCTGGACGACGGTAATCGCTTTGGTGATCTCTGCGGACGTGGGACTGGGCATGGGTTTCTCCTTCTTAGGGTTAGGGGCCTCTGGGGCCTTGTTAATCCTTCTTGACCGGGCGGCTTCGAGGGCTTCTTTCAGGGTGAAGCCCACTAGAACTCCCCTACATAGCCGACAGCCTCGTTGGATAGGATCTCTCGCTCCCGGACGGGCCAGGACTCTGATACCGCCTGATGATGCAGCGGATAGTAGGTCCGGGTCGGAGGGGCGAAGGATCCGATTTCGTTCTTCACCAGGATGATCTTCTCAACGCCAGAGTCCAAG
>Ga0099850_1001311_pt1 | contig 11575 bp, 23 predicted proteins | sample CB_VirMetaG_5_FD_79182 | JGI IMG/M metagenome (GOLD analysis project Ga0099850, IMG submission 79182) | Freshwater to marine saline gradient viral communities from Chesapeake Bay - CB_1508_1D Viral MetaG | ecosystem: Environmental > Aquatic > Marine > Coastal | place: USA: Chesapeake Bay...
CAAGCAACCATGATATTCGTCCCAAGAGCTACTTCTTTACCTTCAAGACAGCCAAGCGGTAACACCTGCATCCATACAATGCGGTCTAGTCGATAGCATATCCAACAAGGTTCTGAGCTCACTCATATTCCCCCTCTACCTTGCTTCCAAGCTCGATGTTGAACTTCTTTTTTGGGTACGAATCGGATGAACTTATCGCATCTATCGCACCTTTCTTCAAAGTATACTCTTCCTATCGAGTCCCTTTTTTGGTGCGTAATTCCATCATTACCACACTTGGTGCACTCGTGCCTCAAAGTCATTCCTCTTCACCCGATACATCGACTTTGAGAATCAGCTCAAGCCATCGCTTACCCTTCATGTTGTAAGAGCCATCAGCGTTAGCTTGGTTAGCAATCGGCGGATGGATATACGGATCTTTTAATCTAGTTTTAGAAGGATTTACCACAGTAACAGTGTGAATCATACCACCAGTGTTCAGCTTGATGATTTCAATAAACTCCATGATAGACTCTATGTCGTACTTATCCTTGACTTGCACATCAAGAATCATCCCGCCACTACCACCAGCAGATGTACCATCTAAGAAAGCTATGAGTTTCACGCCTCTACCTCCTTCAGATACCAAAGTGTTACAGTCTTATTCGCTTCGGTGGTAAAGGTACTCTGGTTAGTACTGCCGACTTTCTGAAATCTCTTCTCTCTCAGAATGTTGCTCACTGCGTAGCTGGAAGGTAGGTTCTTCCAATTCGCATCTACTAACTTACCCATGATCTCATGTGTAGTCATTGGTCTCCCTTCTTCTTTGAAGATCTTCTCGATCCTTTGCTTGATTTTTGCGTTTTTCTTTGCCATGTTGGTTCACCTCTTTGGAAACAACTAGGGCAAACACCATCAAACGAAGGTGATCTACAGTGAGTACATGGGGACGCTACCAGAGGAGGGCTAATTCCCAAGAAAGCTTTCACTTTGGATAGCATGTTATGCCTCCAAAATGGCTTCCCATTCGTATCTTCTGGCTTCGTTTTCTGCGTCGTAATATACTCCTTCGTAGAATGTTTTTCGTTTAATCATGTCACCGATTGTTGCGGTACTCCAGCGTAGTTTTCCTGATTTTGTGAGGACGCCAGCCGTTGTTAAAGCTTCCGCAATCGCAGTTAGGGACTCGCCCTGATCGTTCAGTTCGAACACCATTCTGACGACCTCGGCCTCGGCTTGATTCAGCTTTAAAAGGCCTTTATCTTCGTCATTCCCGGTTTCCTTGAAGATCGAATCGTAGCCATAGGGAGGCTTCCCGACCCATCTGCCTTCGTTCTTGACACCCTGCAAACCCATGCGGGTTCTTTCCTTTGTCAGCTCGACTTCCATCTCAGCCAACGCCGTGAGGATAGTGTAAATGAGACGACCATGAACAGAAGTAGTATCAATATCATAGTCAATAGCTACAAAGTTTCTACCCACTTCGTTTAGGTGCTTAGCCCATAGCTGAGCGTTAGCAGAAGAACGATGGAAACGGTCTAGCTTGTAAGCGATAACCACGTCCCAATCAGCTTCCATGAGTGCTTGAAAGCCTTCTCTTTCAGTGTTCATACCCGATCCAACATCGGTAAACTCCTCAACGACTTCCCAGCCTTTCAAGTCAGCATACTGTCGGCAACGGCGAAGCTGCTCTTGGACAGAAGATTCTGACTGCATGTCCGTGGAAACTCTTGCGTATAGTGCTGCTTTCATTGTGAAGCCTCCGTTATTCTAACATGGGTGTGATTTGTTACCTTGATACACTTTGAAGCGATATCTTTGGCATCATAGATACCGAGAGCCTTACCATAAGGGTACCAGTTAACTCCGTCTGGAGATCCTTCGATTAGAAACATTATTCTTCCCACTCCTCTGCCAGCTTTTCCAGTGAGACTCGTTTGATTTCACAGTTTATACAGACTCCGCCTTTAGCTTCTAGGTTGAGTTTTGGGGTTATTTCACCACAACCACAACAAGCACCCAGACACTCAAGACACCAGCCCTGTGAGTGTTCCGTCACAGCAAACCATTGAGGAATCTGGTTAAGGCAGTCATTACATTTTACTGGCTCACTAGAAGTTATGGGCTCATAGGGAGTCTCGCCTTCGGCAACATGAAACAGCTCCATCTGCTCTTGGGCCTTCAGATACAGCAGGTAACTTTGTTCGCAAACACATCCCCAGCACTTAGTGGGATCGACCAGTGGTCCCGGCATGTAGTAAGATTCGCCACAGTCTCTACACTTGGTCATTCTTCTCCCTCCTTGACGGTCCACATGTTCACCCCCGAGCTGCTTTTAGTGCGACTGAATCGCTTACACTTTTTCAACACCGTGTTCAGTCTATGCTGGTTCGGTATGTTGTTTAGCTTACCGTCACCGTCTGCACGGCGAGCATCAAACAGCATGTCTACCGCTTGGCTAGCTCGAAAAGGTTCTTCTTGGCCTAGTCCAGAGTCAAGTATACGATTGACCCATGCTGTTTCGTAGCGGGTCATGCGACCCAGTCTTGGTTTTGCGTTTGCCATTACTCTTCCTCCTCGTCAAACTTCGTTACTTCGTCGCCTTGTGCAATCCAATTGTCACCACGGCTAGCTCTAGCGAATAGCTCAAGGTATGGTCCGTAAGAGCGTTTTTCGACCAGATCGTAAAACTCCTCTGGCTTTCTAGAGTGTTCTCTCTTAGGTGCGGTAATAAGTGATGGGATATTGTTCACAGGCTTACGCAAGTCTTCGTCAAAGCCTCGACCCTTGGTAGCAAAGAGACAGATCTCATGCTGTCCTCTAAAGTATCTACCGAGGCCAAAACTAGGCTTAGCCCATACGATGTTAGTGATGTATCGAAAGTCAAGTGCTTCGATTACCTGTAGTCCGTCTTGCAAGTAATTGTTAGTTACCCAGAGGTACAGATGTTGATTATCTTGAGAAGGGTGCTCATCTATCCAGTCCTTCATGAGATCAATGATATCATCAGTCTTCATGAGGTTGTAGTGCTTATCAGCACCACGCTTGATTTTGCCACCGCCCTGTTCGTTCCATGGGGGATCTGCTACGATTGTTCTAACCATACTATCACTTCTTTGCTTTAATGATGCTCTCAAGCTCTGCTTTGATAGAGGTATGGGTAGAGTGCTTGCTATCCCAAAATTCTACGTTAAGAGTCGGGATTTTAGCTTTCCAATAATCGAGCTGCTTCTTAGCGTTATCAGATGCTTTACCCAAGCAAACAGCAACTCCGTTATCAATACCTTTAGCGATCAGATACCCTACTAGCTGGTTTACGTCTTGAGGAGTAAAGCTGTCGACTTTTGCTTCAAACACGTACTCCGAGTCGCTGAGGGTTTCTTTACCAGTAACATCGGTTTCCAAACCAGTGTCAGTACTAGTGGCTAGCTTAACATCCGACCACACCTTTCCATGACCGGGGACTGATTGCTTATTCAGATGGTTTTGAATAGCTTGGTGTAGGTCTTTTTCATCAAACTTGCTAGGGTCTTTGGTACTCCCGAAGCCCAGTCTCTTCGAGATGACTGGCCATAGTGGTTCAATGAACGACTGTAGCTCACTAAACTCGATAGAGGTAGCATCCAGACCGCTTTTTCTTGGTAATGTTGGGAAGTGACCTTTGGTGACTTCCAAAGTACCAATCATTCTGTTATGAGTGTCATGGACTTGCACTGGGAACATGCTAAAGTCTCGCATAGACACAGCGATATCGTGCTGAATAACATCAACACCACCCTTACCCTTGAGCTTTTTCCATGGACCCGTCGTGTTATCTTCACGCATAAGTCCGATAGTTAGAGTGGCTTCAATACCACACGGAAGTACAATTTCTTTCGACCACAGAGGTTGAGACTCACTGGGTGTGTCTTCCTTGTCTTTGTCGAAGTACGGGCAGTTTTTTGCGTCCACTTCGTACTCTACGATGTGCTTATTTGTGGTGATGTCGATCAGAGAAGCGCTCAGCTTACCTCCCTTCTCAATGAATCGGCGGTATCTTGCTCCCAAGCGTTCTACCATAGTAGAAATAATACCAGACATATAGTGCTCTATTTCTACGTTAGCGATTACAGTACAATACGGATTTCCCGTAGGAGTTGGCTTGTCTTTGATAAGAAGCGTATTGCCTTCGTAGCCCAACACTTCATAGGCATTCGTACCATCGTACGAATCTACTTTGTGCAGTCCCTTCTTGATGCTGTTATCTCCGAAGTAAGAGAATGCAATCTTCATACCTACATCGTGCTCGTGGCCTTGCTTTTGCTTATTCAAGCCAACAGACAGGGCATCAGCTACTTTGTCGAGTGGGATACCGGATCCGTTGTCCGTCACGGCTACTCGAATAAGCTTCTTTTTCCCTGCTGGCTCAACATAAAACTCTACATCAATTTCTGGGGCTTTACTAGAGACGGAGTTATCTACATACTCAAACGTAGCATCGTAGATATCCAGACCAAAGTTCGCCACTGTATCAGCAAACATTTCGTTGCTGCTTTCCATTTCCAAAGTTCTCGTTGTCATCTTTCTTCACTTCCTTTTCCGTTTGGGGTAGTTAGCCGTAATCTCCGTCAAGGGTAGCTCGCCGGAAATCATCAGCTCCAAACATCCCACCTAAGAGGCGGTACTTAAAGATACGGTCGGTTTCCGTTCGGGAAGGGGGGTTACTTGAGGTTCCTTGACGGATACTGGGCACTATCCGTACAAAGAAACCCGGTTTCCTTTACCCCCGCATACTATAGATACGCACGGCATACTTTAGGTGTAGGGGAGGGGGTGAAGAAGAGTCCGAAGCCAAGACACAGGAGATCCCCTCCCCTACGCTATATTGTACACACTTTGCGTATATCACGGTTGCTTTTTGGGAGATTCCGCCGAGGTACCCCTGCCGTACAGGAGATTCCGCCAAGGTACCCCTGGCGAATGTTGATATACCGTAGGTTCGTAGGGGAGTTCACCAAAAGGAGTGAAAGTATGTCAGAAGAACTACTGCAAAACATAGATGCGAAGTTGGGCGTTATCGTCGGACTGATGGAAAAATACATGGGAATGGACACGAGACCAGCAGCGATCCAGTTTGCTGAACGTGTGCTTGAAGAAGCAAATGCTGCGTTCGAGAAGACCATAGCACCTGTCCCCACTATTGAAGAACAACTAAAAGCCGCTGTTGAGGCAAACGACGAGGACTTCCAGGTTGGCGACACCGTCCTTTACGTTGGTACGAGAAAGGCTGACCTCAAAGGAAAAGAAGGGACGATTGTCCAAGACAAAGAGGGTTCTCCATGGTTTGTTGTCATGTTTGACGGCCAACCTGCGAACGTAAGAAAGGGCGAGATCAGCAAGACGTTGGTCGAGCAACCACCTGCTCTGTCTCACGAAGAAGAAGTGGCCGTTGAAGAACGCCTCGAAGCCCAGCAAGAAGCTTCTGAAGGGTCGATCATCAAGATCGATGAAGAAGCCGCTGAGTACAAACTGAACGCTGGAGTCATCAAGGGATACCGCAACATCCATGCTGCTTATTCCGATATGAAGAAGGCGGAGTTGAACCGAAAATATCTCCGCTTCCGAGCAAAGAAAGTGATCTTAGACGACACCACCACTCAAGAAATGTGCCACCGCTACCTCGTTTCTGTTCAAGACGAGGAATACATGAAGGAGGTGAGTGCTTGAAGGTTCTGCTGACACTTGACGGTGGATTCTCGAAGGAGATCTTCAACGGTGAGAAAGCACAGGTAAAGGTGTTCCTTGAAGGCTTCAAGGACATTATGCCTTTGATTAACACTGCATCCACCAAAGAAGAGGCTGTGAAGTCTATCCTTAGTGTAATCGTGATGGCTGGAGATGTCGCTTGGATGCTCGGTGCTATTGCCCGACTTGACAACACCGTTGGTAAGCTTGAGGTGGTAGAGTGAGTAAGACTCCAGTTACCATCGATATCTCCATGTGGGGAGCTGTAGAAGGCGGAGCTAACGCTGAAAGCGGCTTTTACTTTGAGCTTGAGAGAGAGCTGAGAGCTGTGTGTGACAAAATGGGCTTGGACTTTGTGATTGAAGAGGTGAGCGAATGAGCGACTCACCATACGGCCCATGGGAACCCACCGATGTTTCCCCAAGCAAACTCAAGCTGTTCAAAGACTGCCCTAAGAAGTACGAATACCGCTATGTCCGTAGAGAGAAAACGTACACAGGTGTGGCTTCTCTCCAAGGATCTTCTGCTCACAAAGTGTTCTTAGAAGAGTTTCTCGATGGCGGCGTTGATGATATCGAGTTTCTCCTTGAGATGATGCTTGACGATCTCAAGCATCGCCTTGATACCCAAGACCCTAGAGACTACAAATCGAAGCTACCGCTTACTCCTTCGGAGAAGTTTGATGCTATCCAAGAGCTCAAGGTTTGGGGAGAAGGGTTGCTTACAGCATACAAAGAGCGCAAAGATGCTTACGGAAATGAGCTTAAACTACCCGACGTAAAGGAAACTGAAATCGAAGGGTGTGTTGAAGTCTACCTCCCTAAGTTAGAAGCTAGTATACGTATTAGAGGGTATATTGATCTAGTCTTTGAGGATGGTTCTCTTGGTGACTTGAAGCTAGCTAGTGACTACTGGAAATCTATCTGGACACTTGGTAAGGCCATTTCTGAAGATCAGCCAGCTATGTACTCCAAGATGCTGGGCACTCGCAAATTCCGCTACCTTATCGTAGATAAGAAGAAGGATCGAAACAACGGTGCTAAAGCTCCCGTAGTTAGAACGATTGACTTTGAAGTCACTGATGGTGACATGGATCGATTGATGGTCGATTTGGAACACTTTGCTAAGACTGTGGACTTGTTCAACAACCACGAAAACGGCTACTTCCCTCCACGACCAGAGTATAATGGACAGACGAAAGACACCGCTGGTAAGCCAGAGATGCAATTCTGTGGTAAGCTGTGTGACTTCAAAGAGATCTGCTACCGTGAAAACTTCAAGCGTGATTGATTGACATGGCGAAGCGTGCTCACTTAGAGAAGCTTATTCGGGACACCGAATGGGTTGATCGATTTATGGGTAAGATTAGCGAAAACTCCGGCCCCCTTGCTACTCCTTGCTGGGAGTGGCAGGGTGGGCTGGATCGTGCAGGTTACGGTCGTATTCACGTCAAAAAGCATTGTGAAAAGAAGACAGGGCGTAACTTCTTCGCTCACCGTGTATGCTACATGATTCACAGAGGCTACATTGAGCCGGAGGAGTATATCCTCCATCAGTGTCACAACCGCCTGTGTTGCAATCCAGAGCATCACCAGCTCGGTGATCACAGCGAGAACATGCAGGATCTTGCTGACTCACGCAGAGTCGCTGGAGAGAACAACCACAACAGTAAGCTAAGCGCAGAACAGGCGTGGGAGATTCTTGAGCTATACTATGCTGGAGATGCTGATAACATTCTTTGGAGCATAGCTGAAATAGCCGAAGAATTTGAAGTGGGACGAGGGACTGTGTCTGATGTTCTCTACGGGCGGTCATGGAAAGACACCTATGACGAGTTTTGGGGTGATGACGATGACAAATGAGCCCACACCGTTTGAGATTCTATACAATCCTAGCGTCGACTCGCTTGCACAAGCTGCTTCTAAGTTTGCAGCAATTGATATCTTATACAACTGCCCGCACTGTAGATCCGAGCGAGTATTCACTTGGCTATTTCCAGACGAAGAAGCTTCTTACGTAGATACGTGCTGTAATATCAGAGTCAGATTCCAACCCATGGAGGCTAACGTATGACGAAGTGTGAAGGATGCGAAATTGAAACAGCTAGCGGTATGTACTCTCTTGGTGCAGGTAAAGTGTGCTCTAACTGTTTAAACAAAGCAGTTAAGATGTACCTCAAGCAGATCCAGTTTGTCAAAGACATGAAAGCTGAAGACAACTCGGTAGGAGCTTGGTGGGCATGAGCAAAGTAGTCGTTAACTGCTCGTGCGGTCAGACTTGGACTTACGACGCAGCTCGCTTTTACAACGCAGTTTACATTGGTAGAATCCAAGGATTCGCCTGTGACTTCTGCGACAAGGTTCCTGTGATCAACTACGGAGGCATGGAAGCGTGATTCGTGATCCTGTCTTCGGCGGTATTGATTGGGATGGTGTTAGACAGCTAGCTTTCATCATAGGTTGTAGCCTCGCCATTCTCAGTTTCGGGGCGGCTACCTCTGGTAACTGGTATGACCCGTATGTGTGGGCAGGTACTTACATAGGTGACCACACCCCACAATTTATTTTATTCTCCATGGTTCTGCTAATGGGTGGCTATCTTTGGTCACAGTTCGAATCGGGGAGACTTTGAGGTGAAAAGATGAAGAAAGAATACATGGTATTGACGCATGGCAACCTTGAGTTGCTTGAGAAGCAAGTGAACGAAGCACTGGACCACGGTTGGAACTTACTAGAGGGGCCTAAGTACCTCTCTGGCCAATGGGTTCAAGCTATCACGAGAGTGAAAGGCGATGACTCAGTTGGTGAACGCAGTGTCGAGTAAGTGCGCAGCATATCTGTACAGTCATCCCGACAAGGATTATGACTTTGATATGATGCTGGACATGCTTATCTATTACTACCAAGGCGAAGAAGAGATCCAAGAAGTGTATGCAGACGGGTGGACGGCTGTTCCCAACGGCCTATCTGAGCTAATTGCTGACCTTCCTAAGTACGATAAGATTGTACTGCTTAGTATGGAAGGACTTACTACTTCTGATCTTAGAACCCTTGTTGATGGTGCTCACCTGTACTGCTGCTTTGCTCCTGTGGACATTGGCTGGATGGAGAGTCACAAGTCTGCTGGGTTCAAGAAACTCTGTCATATCTTGCAAGGTAAGCCATACTGGGACAGCGTTCGCAGTATGAACATCAAAGCAGGGATGAAGAAAACCGACAAGCACGTTGGTAACATCCCTTTCGGTCACAAAAGAACCGAGGATGGTAAGCTAGCTCAGATACCAGAAGAGATTGCGATAGCAAACAAAGTGAAGGAGCAGTATCTCATGGGGGTTCCTGTGGTAAGTATTGCTGGCACTCATGGGCTAACTGCGAGACAGGTGTACGGACTGATGGAGTACTGGGGTGTTAAGCGTGGATGAAGAGTGGTGGATTGAGCGACATAAGCTAAACATACGAGACTTTGTTGATTATGTTGAGCGCTACCTAGCTGGCGATTATCCAGAACATCTTCTATTGGCTAGAATTGCAGACTATCGGAGAGAGTACGGTGAAGCTAAGCAGTAAAGATCAAGAAGTCATCAACGACTTCATGCGGGAATACGTGGACAAGTCGTACAATGTCCCTATGAACGCCGTGAGGCTAAGCATAGACCATACGGAGGCTCACAGACGAACTATCTTTGAAGTCTGCAACACTTTGCTGTCGCATAACATTCCGTTCTATACGGAAGTGCGCCTCAAGTGTGGGTGCATACCTGACATTGTGTGTCCTACGCATGTCGTGCCGTTCATTGAAGTGCTTTCGTCAGAAACGCCGATCATGTTTGAAGAGCTAAAGCTACCAAAGTATCCCGAAGAGTTTCGAGGGATCTACGCTTCGGGAAGACTGAAGTCTTTTATCTTGATTGACGCACAAAAAACGTTCTCAGAGGAGATGATATTTTGAAAGACGACACCGATGTTTTAGCTCGGGGACAGGGAGCGGACAAAATTCAAGACAGAAAGCGTGGATCTAAAGAGAAAAAAGCTTCTAACAGCTTTCTGGAGAGTTTGGGAATTGATCTTTCACAGATCCAGATCCAGATTGCTTTGAAAGACGACGATAAGAAACTGATTCAAGAGTCGCTTGAGAACATGAGCAACGACGTGAAAAAGTACTGGACTCGTACTCACATCCTCATGGTGCTAATTGCACTCGGATCGTTTGCTGCCCAGGTGATCTGATTGGGCGAAATTAAACGCTGGTGTCGTCAGTGTGGTAAGTACCAGCCTATCTCTGGGTTTGATCTACCTCAAGATGGTAAGCGCAGATTCTGTAGTCTAGAGTGCTATCAGAAGCACCTAGAGGGTCGAGCAAGAAAGCGTCGTAGCTACGATTAAGCAGAGACCGAGTGCTTCTCGGTAAACTTAGCGAGTTGCACCATAGCGACTTTGCTTTTACCACCACAGAATTTCTTCATCATAGGGCATTCGCCACAGTGAATAACTTGGCCACCGACATACTTTCTACCGTTATAGGTGACTGAGTGGCCGTCACCTTTCTCACCTTTGAGCCCCTGCTTGTCGATGTGAGCCCAAATCTTCTTCGTAGCCTCTGGTCGAGAGACAGGCTTGCTACCAATCATGTCAGCAAGAGGTCCAGTTGGCTTAATCTTGATTTTGTTTAGGTGGCTACCTTTCTTTGGCATGATATCACTACCTTTCATCGAGTATTTAACCGAATACCCCGTAGAACGCTGATTTACGGGCAGATCCTTTCATCATTCTTGTGCGGGTCGCAAAGAAATAAGCGATAGCTAATGCACCTACGCCGTAAACCACATACTGAGTAGTATTTTGGGGTCTACCTTCGTTGTATGTAGCTTCGAATGTGGCTTCTTTTTCGCTAGGATCCCACACTCTTGTGTAAACTAGCTCCTTTGATTTCACAGGGATTCGGCCCCAAACACCATCTTTGTGAAGATTGATAGCGCTCTGAGCTAGCGAATTTGCATCGTCTTTCTCGTATCCTGCCGCTTCAAACATACCGACGTATGTCGGCTTAAAATACCGCTTAGCAGCTTCTTTGAGATAGATTTTGATGTTGTCATCAGACTGACCAGGATTTTCGACTTTGAACGTCTCATAGTTGTCTTCCATCCAGTTATCGATCAGCGTTTGGACTTGAATGCCACTAACATCGTTGATAGAAATGTAGAATGGGAGAATGAGTTCTTTCTCTTCTTGCTTCTGTAGTCTGACTACTGATGTCCATTTGATATACGGTCTATATTGATTCAGAAACTCTGAGATAGTGTCCATTTTCGATGTGTTTACGACTTCTGTTGTCGCCCCCAATCTACTAGACACTCTTCCTGCGAGCGTTTTCGAGTAGCTAGCACGGGCAGCTCTGGCGTTGTTAAGTCGCTGGGCACCTGCACCGATACCTGCGATAAATCCGCCGTCTTGAGCGGGGCCAGAAACTCCAAAGTAGCTCATTTGATCACCGGAACTTTCTAATCAGCGCAAGCCCGCCAACGCCAACTGCGCCAGCTCCAGCTATGGTTCTCCACGGAGCGATGCTGGGAAACTTTCCATCGCTTACTTTAGTCAATCCTTTAGCAAATATTCCAGCTCCTGCGACGTTTGTACTAAATGCAGCTATCGTTGTGAAGGTAGGGCTTTTGTTTCCTGCTAGTTCAGCGAGCATACCGTGACGAAGGCCTAGCACTGGGTGCACATATGATGCAGCACCAACTATCCCCATTGTTGCTCCAATTTTTTGGTAGCTAGTAGCTAGCTGAGTAACTATTCCCAGACATATTAAAGAAAGTCCACCGGTTTTCATAAGAACCGAAGCTTTCGCAGTGGCGTCACTTGACATATCACTA
>Ga0099850_1001314_pt1 | contig 11568 bp, 19 predicted proteins | sample CB_VirMetaG_5_FD_79182 | JGI IMG/M metagenome (GOLD analysis project Ga0099850, IMG submission 79182) | Freshwater to marine saline gradient viral communities from Chesapeake Bay - CB_1508_1D Viral MetaG | ecosystem: Environmental > Aquatic > Marine > Coastal | place: USA: Chesapeake Bay...
AATATACACCAGTATTGTGTTTTTTCAATTCATCTTTTTCAAGACGTGAAGCACCTGTGTGTTTAAATTTTTCTAACACACTGTCACGATCAAAAAAATCTAAATCAATATCAGGCATCTTTCTTTTTACTTTTTTCGTATTCTTCTTTTAATTTTTTTAGATGTGGTGGAAGTTCCCAACCAAATACTTCAGCAAGTTGTGCTCCGCTTGTTTCCCACTGCGTGGATTTAATACCTTTTTTCATTCCGAAACCGTGACCTCCTTTGGTCCTAGTGTGTATTTTTGGATCGTATTGTGTGTAGTTTTTATGAGTTGTCTTTCTCGGTATCTTTGGCATATGGTAGTCTATCGTATGCTATATCTCGTGCTAGTGCTTGTATATCATCCACTAACATATTGATTTGCATCTCTTGTTCTGGGGTTCTGACTTCTTTGGGAATGTCATATTTTAATTTACGTAAATTTACGCTACGTTGGTACATAACATTTACTTTGTCGCATAATTGGCTAATCTTGTGAAGCATCTAGTTCATCCTCCATATCATTAGTTTCATCAACATCAACATCATTTACAACTATATTATATACTGGAAATCCGCTTCTGTCAAATACTCTATTGTCCTCTGTGACATATACATATGTCCGAAAATTTGATCCGTCCAAAATGCTTTGTTCCAATATACTTTTTTTGTAAATTTTTCCTTTGTATTCTGTGCCGTCCTGTTGAATCAAGCACAAACGCAAATGTTCACCGCCATATAAACGATCAATCGGTTCACCATTTCTAAAATTGGTTATTACAGTTTTTTCATCAGTCAATTTTAGCCTCCTTGATTATTTCTTTGGTTAATTCTACATCAGCAGGCTTTGCTTTGAATGTTTTCCTCCAATAAGGAATATCCAACGTTGGTTCAATAATTGCTAATTGTTCATCATTGAACTTGCTTAACATTTCTTTACCTGTTGTAGAATTCAGTAGTAACCAAGGACTAATTAGTCCGTTTCTAATATCATTTACCGCTCTGTTCAAGTTACAATATCTAAAATAATCGTTGTATTGTGCGTCTTGTTTTTCTGCCCATTCTAACATAGTTTGAACACTACGCTCTAATGCCGCTTCTGTTGGTTCTATTTTAATCATTTCAAACATATAGGTATCATACAGTTCATCGCGACACCAATGATCAAGTTTTACATTTGATTTAATTACAAAGTCAATAAATTTTTCTGGATATATTGGATTAATATTACTTACAAAACTGCCAAACTTAACAAACGCATTGTAGTAACTGCTTTTACAAAAGTCTGCATAAGTTCTAGGTTTGCTACGTTGTACCATTACATAAAACTTGTTGAACGCTAGAAAGCCAACCTGAACACGCTTTTCATCTTTTTGTAGATGTCTACGTTTAGGTTCACACATATGGGCCATAAGCGTTTTTTCTTTTTGAAACGCCTTACCGCAGTGTACGCAATCGAATGGTTGTTCAACTGTTTGGATCATGGTCTTTAACGTATTGATCTTGTTCCTTCTTTGACATAATACTTGATAGTAACTCTGCATCTTCCATCTTCATATTAGGATTCTTGTCTAGCAAGATTTGTGTAAATTTATTCTTTGTTTGCTTTTTTGGCGCCGCTTGATATTGATGAAAGAAGTTTTCGTAAGCACCGCACATTGCCATAAGTTTCCAAAGTAACCCTTTGTGGTTTTTGCTTAGTGTCCAGTGATGTTTGTTTACAAATTCATTGCACATTTCTAGATAGTGTTCTTGAAAGAATCTATCACCTTTAACACTGCTTACATATCGCATAGCAATAAAAGGAGCAAATAACTTTTTATCTTCGCTATCTAATCTGTTATACCATTCCTTGTCACGGCGGTCCACAGCACTAAGCATTGCTTTTAAATCTAGAAATTTTTTCTTTTCAGCCACGATATTTTTTATTCCCTTTGTGCCAACCCACTTGTTCAATATCAACACTTTTACATTTTGGACAATGCCAGTATTCGTGCAGTGTTTCGTCTTGTCCTAGTTCTTGGGCAACACCCTTCCACTTGCAGTTCCAGCATATGAATTCCCAAAATTCTTCAACGTGTTCAATCGTCATATATTTCTTCGGACTCTTTACTCAAGTTGTATACTAGTTTAACTTCTTTTAATAAATTTTGCAATGTTTTGTTGCCCTCTTCGGCTAATTCTTTTATTTCATACCATTCATAGTCATCCAAAAACCATTCTGGACGTTTTGGTTTTTCAACACATATACGTTCACCCGTTTCTAAATCTCTTTCGTATACAGTTTCTCCCCCATCAGGTGACTCATATATCTTAACCATTAGTCTTTCAAATATCTTTTTTTCATATCTCTATACGCATTAATAAATTTACTTTTTATATTAAGTTCATTAAGTTTATAGACTTGTTTTAATTCTTCTGTATTTTCACTTACATTAAGTTTGAATGATTCACGCTTAACTGGCATATACATAGCCAATGGTGTACCTTTTTCTAATGTAAATCTTCCATAACCTTTTATAGCCATTTGTTGATTCATAGCATGATGAATATCACTGTATATAGCACCAGGCAGTACATCAAATGGTTGATCATAATGATAAAACATTGGTAATTGTAATACATTATATCCCGGAGGTGTTTTTACTTTCCAAGGACAAACTGCTTTTAGAATAAATGTATAATCTGTTTTTACATGATCTAAAAACTGTGCTTTATGATGTCCCTCAAAAACAAAATCTGGATTACTTGCTTTATATCTAAAGCCTTGTTCGCTGATTTCTAATTCTAAATCACACCATAAAGGAACAACATATGCATTTGCAAACATATCAACGATAGCAGGACAACGTCTAAATGTTCCTTGGTCTTCAATTCTCTCTTCGCCTATTCCACTGAAGTGTGGCATATTTTTAAACCAAGACGGTATAAAATCCGTAGCACGTCTAATAGGGATAACCTTTTCAAGTCCCTCGTGTGTGCTCCAAAATGTAATTACCTTGTTGTCTTGTGTTTTAAAATTTAGCATTATTTTACTTTTGTTCCTACAGTTCGTCTAACAATATCGTCATGATTAAATTCTGCCCAATACAGTTCAAATGCTACACCATCTTCTAAACCTTCGAACTGATGAACTTTTCCTGGCTTTACTTGTGTAAACTCTCCAGGACCAAGAACGGTTTCATCTACTAGTCCTTCTTGATCATCACTTTGCCATACACGCACAATCATCTTGCCCGACTCCACAAAGAAGCCGTTCCACTTGTACTTGTGTTCATGTTCTGAACATTTGAACCCTTTTTTGAATTCAATGCGGTGGAATTCTAATACACCGTTAGCGTGGATCAATTCTGTTTGACCCCATATCTTACCTGCTTTCATGGTCATTATACCTTTCTCCTGTTACCATACGAGACTAAAATCAATAGTTTCGCTTTGTCTGCTTACTTCCTTAACAAAGAACGCACACTGTGGTTCTTTTTTCTTTTCTATTGGTGTTGTTAACAACTGTCCATTTTTAAGTTTAGGAAAGTAAAACTTTACGTCCTGATATACGTTAATTACATCAACAGGCAAAAATTCAGGACGACTGCTTGTTAATGGATTGAATACAAAGGCTTCGAACCCTCTGTCATTTAAACTTGTAAGTGGTAGTACTTCTAGATCACCCACATCACTGTTACCAACAACCATGCTCCATTCTAATGGCATCTGCACTTGATGATTTCCAATCTGTAGCACAACCGCTGGTGAACTAAAACTTTCCAGATAAATCAAAGGCATAAAGAAATAATCAGGATCCTTAGGATCTGAATTATCTAAAACGCTATAGCGTATGTCTTTGTCTATCTCTTTTGGCAAAGTGTTTAGATCAAAGTATTCATTTTCTAATGTTAGTATTTGCATTTGTTCTCCTAGTCGATTGCTATCTTTTCTAAAGTGAAAGGATAGTTCGCTTCTTTATAATATTTTTTACGTTGTGTAAGATGCCGTTTAGCAAATTTACATCTACTGGTTAAGTCCCATATCTGGACGAAATCTTTATCTTCAGCCTTTCTAATTCCTCTGCCGATAGACTGAATAACGCGAACAAAAGACTTACCAGGCTCAATGAGAACCAAGTTAAAGATGCGAGGAATATTAATACCCACCGCGGCAACTCCATAAGTAGCAATAATAATCTTATTGGTACTTTCTTTAATGGAATCATAGTGTTCCTTTCTGTCAGTTCCTTTTGTTTCTCCTGACACAAACACGGAACCTTCTAGTCTTTCTTCTAGCATTTTACCTGCTGAGATACGATCGACCAATATTAATGTATTGCCGGAGTTTTTGATTTTGTCTACAAGTTTGCTAATCCAATCAATTCTATGTTCACTTGTAACCAAGTATTTTAGTTCTTCCTGATAGTTTGAAAACTCTTGTACATCATCTGTTTGTACAATGTTCACATGACAATTCGCAAGCACACCTTTTTGTTGTAGATCGTGTGCTGAAATATGATTGATAACTTCGCCTAGTCCTGCCTTAATGCCTTGAAACTCAAACTGTTCTTTTGGAATAGTACCTGTTAGTCCCCAACGAATAGGCACGTGAGCAAAATTTTGTGTTAGCAACTGTTTAAGCACATCTGCTTTTGCTTGATGCACTTCGTCAACAATAACACAACGAACGTCCTGTAAAAATTCACTAAGTGTGTGTGCCGCTTCTTGATTCTTAGACTTCTTATCTAGTACATTAAGACTTTGCCAAGTAACAATGGTATGTGTATGTCCTAGTTCTTTTCTATCACCAAAGTATACACCTACATCTGTCCACAGTTTACATAATCTTCTTCTGTTTGCGTTACAAGACTTTTGTTAGGAACAATAACAATAGTGTTACCATATGGCTCGCATATCTTGCTAAGGGTCGCTGTGATAATAGTTTTACCAGCACCCGTTGCTACTTCCTGTAAACTCTGTGGATTACCTATAAAGTTATTAATTACTTCAACCTGATAGTCACGTAATACAATTGGCTGACCTTCGTAAATGTGTCCTTTGGGCCATACAGCACCTTGATCCTTCCAATAGTTTTCTGTGATGTTTGTGAAATTTAATTTAGTTGGTTCTCTTAAATCTTCTACTTCAACATACCAACCTTTTTGTTCCAGCAGTGGTAATGCTTCTTCAAGCATACTAACGTAAGTTGTGCCACCTAGTCCAAAGAAACTAACCTTGCCATCCCAGCGTCCAAGTTTGTATGCTGGCAAGTAACGTGCATAAGGAATATCATATTTGAATTTGTTTGTTAATGCCTTACGCATTTCCAAATCAAGTCCTTCAAACTTTACGTTTACTTCGTCTTTGATTATAAGTTTACAGGTTGGCACAGTTTTCTACTCCACTAGGACTGCTACCACAATAGTATAAGACATTTGCTTTATTGCCTAACCATGCTTGTGTTTTGTAATGGCTAGGAGCAACAGGCAAGCACACATAAATTAATTGTGGGTCAATATTATTTGATAACAAAGGTTTTGGTAACTTTTCATTTATGATGAAAATCTTTTTATTAGTGTTAAATTCATTTACACCTTGATCTTTAATATACTTGTTTCCTTCAAAATAATCTTTTGTTTTATATCTAAACATAACAGCAATGTCATCCTTGCTATACCCTAGTGTAAACAAAGATTCAATAATTGTTTTAAGTGAACTAATATCATTACTAGTACACATAATTATACACGTATCAACGGTTTTGATCAAGTCAAATATGTCCAAATAGGAAAAAAGATTAGAGTTTATATGCCAATTTCTACTATCTCCGATTAGAATTTTATCTAATCCGTGTTTTGGTTTAAGATCATTCACCACAGCATCGTCAATAACATTACAGCCTTTCAACTTGGCCTGCATAATTGCTCTGCGTGGATCAAGTTCCTCTATTACCAAATCATTATATAAGTATCCACCCATCTTTTTCACAAGCATGGGAACATTAATTTTTTCCAGTGCTTGACGTTTTACAGAGATAATTTTATCATAGTCCTGTTTAATTTTTGAGTCTATGTTAAAGTGCATACCTTGAACCAGCGTATACAAAAACTCTACATTAGGTTCGTTGTAAGGAAATGCCCATTCTTTGCTTTCACCATTATATGTTCCTTTGATATATGATGGTTTCTTTCTTTTCTTTATCTTATTAACTATTTCTGCTATGAAGGGACTTTTAATTACAATTTGCTCTCCGTCAATATATAGACTTTTTGTTCTGTCAATTGTTCTAAACGGCCATTTAAAAAGTTTGTCATTAAGAATAGTATCTGCATCAAATCCTTTGCTTATAAGCAATGAAGAATATTTTTTTACAAGCCTTAGTCCTATAACACTTTGCTTTTCTGTGAATGCTTCACCATTACCAAGTTGTTTGCCTAGGCTGTGAACAATCTGTCCATCATATGGGTCAAGTGATACGGTTTCACCGAAAATATAATTACCTTGACCTGCAAGAAACATAATGCAGTCTTCTACGTATTGGTCAGGTTGATGGCTGGCTTGCATAGTTTACCTCTCTACTAGTTTTTATAGTATAGCACCAAAATGCTTAACGAGCAAGTACTAATTCTTCTAATTTTGGAAGTAATCTTACCAATGGCAAACCATCAGATATTTCATCTATAAAATATTCTGTGTATAAAAGGTCATTAAACCATTTGGTTCTATCCGGAGTGTTTGGATATTCTATTTTGGAAAAGTCTGTGTTAGCAACCGGCAATGCTAGACTTTCTGGACCAACAAACGCAGGTACACCTGCAATTATTGCTTGTAGTCCTGGATTGCTACTATGACTAACAACACAATGTGCCATATCAAGTGCCATATCATAATCATATTCGTCATATGTTTCTGTGTATCTAATAGGATAGTTTATTTTAACATTCTTATAATTGATATCAAGTTTACGTACAACATTGGCGTCAATAGGACTTCGAGGATGCGGCCTAATTTGTATTTGTCTATTAGAGTGTTTACGTATTTGTGAAATAGTTTTATCTAACCATGTGTTTACATCAGGCATATTACGCCATTGGTGACTTTTATTGTGTTGGGTGCAAAGCAAAATATATTTTTTAGAATTTGTTTCTCTCCACGGTGTAAGATTTACTCCAAATCTTTTTTGTCTATGTTGACTTGAGTTACGTAACCAGTTATTGATATTACTGTTACAGGTTTGGCCAAAGTATGCTTCATTGTTAATTCCACCTATTGCTACCTTCCAACTTTGATTTCTTAGAATACCTCCCACCTCTAATACAATGATAGGCTTATTGAATTTTGTACAATGTTCCCATACCTGTTTGTTACCGGCCATTCTGCCATTCCAAAGCACACTCCATATCACAGCAACATTACACATATTAATATTTTTGGTCCATGGAATACCCGCACGATCTAAACTGTGCTGAAATGCACCAAACACTGGGGAGGAATTCATAGCACCAAACTCATTGAACATTCCAAAGATCATTCTACACGCTCCCATGTGCTGTCCCCTAGCAATCTTACACAACAATCGTAGACCCAGTTATCAGGTGCACCAGTAAACCAGTTATTTGGTCCTAGTGTAACTAGTCTTTCCTGTTCTAGTTTTAGGTCATAGCATAACCAATATGTTTTATAAGGTACAGGAACAAATTGATATTCTGCATTAATAACCCTATCTGTAAGTGTCATTCTATCAACTATTTTCTTTGCTTGTTTTTGTACTAGTTCTGCTTGCTTCATTATTAAATCATACTGCTCTTGTAATTCTGAAATCTTTTCATTAGCATGATGTATGGCTATATTTTTTGCTTTATCCTTAACGTCCTTAATTGGAACTAGATCAAATTTTGGCGCCCCTAGATTAGTAGGATACGGGGTGCTTGCAGGCGTATCACATACTAAATCGGGTTTTTTCAAGGATTGTTTCTTAGCCATAGTTAATCACTAAATATACGTAGTTAATGTTATTTATGGAGTTTATACATGTCACGTAAATTTGCGGTGGTTACCACATTTAATCAAAAAGGTCTACTCACTTATGGCCAACGAATGATTAACAGTTACATACAAAACTGGCCTGATGAGGTAGATTTTTACATTTACGCAGAACGTTGTAATCCGTCCATTCCTAAGTCTAATAAAAATATTCATGTATTAGATTTAGAAAAAAATTCACCCGATCTTGTTGAGTTTAAAAAGAAGTGGGGCAACGTACCTAAAGCAAATGGTCAAGGGCCTGACAAGAAAAGATTAGATGCAAGCAAAGCATTTAAATGGGACGCTATTAGATTCTGTCACAAAGTTTATGCAATTTTTGATTGTGCAAGAAAAACTGATGCAGATGTTTTAATTTGGATGGACGCAGATACGTATTGTCATTCACCGATGACATATAATTTCTTAAATGATTTTGTCAAAGAAACTGCGGCAGTATGCTACTTCAATAGAGATCCAAAATGGCCAGAATGTGGTTGGTACAGCATGAACCTAAAAGATTCTGTATGTCAAGATTTTCTTAAAAGATTTGAAGATGTATGGAACAATGCAGAAGAAGGCATTTTTACAATGAAGGAATGGCATGACAGTTTTGTGTTTTATGAAATTGTAAAAGAATTTAGAAACAAGCCAGGTTGGTCTGAACACAGTTTAAGCAATGTAACTATTAGTGGTGAAGGACATCCTATAGTTAATAGTGCTATTGGTGCTTATATTGATCATATGAAGGGAGATAGAAAACTTCAAGGACATTCTAACAGGAAGGATTTAAAAATACAAAGACATGAAGACTACTGGAAGAACAAATGAAACCTATTCTATTAACACCCTATTATCAAATATTTGATATATATAAACCTAAAACAATATGTGAGATCGGAACCCACGACGGCAAAAGTGCTGTACAGTTTGTAGACTACTGCCTACAATATAATCCAAAATTACATTATACCGGATACGATATCTTTGATGACGTTAAAGATGATGTAAAATTTCACGAACAGGAAATAAATGGTAAAGGTGCAGGAAGATATAAAACAGCAAAAGCAAATCTAGCACACAGACAGACCAAGTTTAAAAAATTTAAATTTACACTAATCAAAGGCTACACCACAGATACTTTACAAGAAGGCACATTTGATTTTGTATATATAGATGGCGGCCATAGTTATGAAACTGTGATGCATGATTATCATAAAGTAAAAAATAGTAATGTAATTGTGTTTGATGATTATCAAATCGATGGTGTACAACAATGCTTTGATGAAGTTGCTAGACAAGAAAACATAAAAGAATTAGAGTGGGAAGATGCTCTACAAAGCAAAGAACGATGTTATGCGTTTATGCCACATCAACGAGATAATATTACTAAGGCTCACGGTAAACGTGTTTCACACATACAACCAGTAATTTTCAACAGGTAAAAAATGTTTACAGTAGAAAATGTTATTAATTCCGTTGGCAGTGCTAAAATAAAATCAGTTTATCAAAAAACTCAAAACAGATATGTAGGTGAAGCAATTGAAAAATACATAACTGAAAAGTTAAGTGTTGCTCATTATTTGAACTTACACAATACAAAAAATAAAAAACTATTAGATATCGGCACTGGTGTAGGTTGGTTTCCTTTTATATGTAAACAATATGGACATTATTGTTTGGGCACAGATATTGAAGGTAGAGAAGATTATGACCCTGTATATGATCTGTTTGGTATTAAAATTAAAGAAGTATTAGTTTTTGCAAACGAAAAAATTAATATAAATGAAAAATTTGACTACGTTGTAAGTTTAAGATCATTTATAGGATCAAGACCAATAACTTTTAATTTAGATAATTGGAAATTTTTCTTAAAAGATATAGATACAAAAATTAACGACAGTGGTGGATTATATTTAGGTTGTAATAAGATCAATGGTAGAGGACTTTATAAAGAGTTTGAGTCCACCCAAGTTAGTCATTGGGGTGATAAAAAGTTAGGACAAATATTCGCACCATATATAGTAGAACCTAGTAAAGAAAAAAAGATTAAACCAAATACTATCTATATACCTAAAGAAAAAATTAAAGAAGTAATAGAACAAATTTAAGGAGTAATTATATGAGTTTACCAGATCATTTAGGTGGCCACAAAAATAAAACGCATTTAGACGAAGGGTCTCTTAATCATATGATTAGAATACTAAAAGTAAAAAGTATGCTTGATATAGGCTGTGGTCCTGGAGGCATGGTTGGATTAGCAAGAAGCAAAGGTCTAGATGCATATGGCATAGACGGTGACTTTGTAGTTGAACGATCTAATGATGTTAAAAAATACATAACAATACACGATTATGAAAAAGGTTCAAGCGGCTTTGAGAAAGAAGTAGACCTAATCTGGTCTGTTGAATTTGTAGAACATGTTTGGGAAAAATATCAAGAAAATTATATGAAAGATTTTCAAAAAGGAAAATTTGTTATTATGTCTTTTGCTCCTCCAGGCAAACCAGGACATCATCATGTAAATTGCAATACCGAAGAATATTGGAAAAACGTCTTTAAGAAATATGGCTTTCAGTACGACGCAAATCTTACACGTATGATTAAGGAAGTTAGTACACTTAATGTAACTGGAAAGTTTGCACACAAAGCATTCATAAAAAATTACGGTTTATGTTTTGTAAAATCTTAAATGTAAATGTTTAGACATTGGTCGAGCAAGGCTTTCTATGTTTGTAAAACCTTTTTTACTCACTAAACCTGTAAGTAATTCCTTATCATAACCGCTCTTATGTACGTCCCAAGTATCGTTAAATTCGCCTCGTTGCCAACCCCAAAATCCGGCCATTGCATGTTTGATTTCTTTTTCTGAGTTTCGTTCGATCCATTGATTAATATGAAATGTCATATTTGGTAACATCATTTCACATATACCACCTGGCTTCAATATTTTATACCAAACTTCTAACTGACGCTCACCTTGTGCAAATGTTAGATGTTCAAAAAAATGTCTACTAAAAATTTCATCAACTGAGTTTTCATCTATGTGTTGATCAATTTCCCATGAAGGGCATACGTAATCAATACCCGGAAGATTTCTAATATCACAAGTTTTAAATCCTTCTTTGGTAGGAGTTTCACCACAACCGAATTCAATCTTCATAACTATTACTTTCTCGATTACTCATTACAGTTTTTCCTCTTGCTTTATAATGATAAAGGCGCTGGCCAAAAAAACTTTTATTGAAAGGACTTAACAAATTTAAATCAGGGTTGAGTTCGTTCCAAACGGCTCCTTCTTTCTTTGCCATCAACATTGCATTACCAAAAACATCAGTATCAAAAGGCTTTTTACAGTTTGACCAATCTCTTTCTACATATCTTCTTTTGTATTCATTATAAAATGTGTCTATATACTTATTGTTTAAGTTTAAAATAAAACATCCTGTTTCTGCACTGTATATTGGAGTTCTTTCTTGGCCCATATGCTGATATTGACCTAAATGGCCTGATATACAATGGTTAGGACATGCATCTGATA
>Ga0099850_1001323_pt1 | contig 11534 bp, 1 predicted proteins | sample CB_VirMetaG_5_FD_79182 | JGI IMG/M metagenome (GOLD analysis project Ga0099850, IMG submission 79182) | Freshwater to marine saline gradient viral communities from Chesapeake Bay - CB_1508_1D Viral MetaG | ecosystem: Environmental > Aquatic > Marine > Coastal | place: USA: Chesapeake Bay...
CACCGGATTTAACAAAGGTGGTGCGGTTGGTGTTCAAAGATTTGGGTTTGGTGGAGAGCCTAAATCTGGTATTGTAGATGCAAGAGGTTCTAATGTTGATAAACTTCTTAAAGACGAGAAAAAAGCAAGAGAAAAGAATAACGGTGAGATAGGTAGTGCTGATTATAAAGCATTACAAGCTAACCAAGCTGCATTTACTAAAGAAGTACAAAATTCCAGAAAAGCACTAGAGGAAAACAAAAAAAGTATAACAAGGAGTACTACAGATTTAGGATCAGCTTTTGGTAATTTAGCAGGTGCGGGTTTATCACTTAGTTTTGGTATCAGTGCTATGAATCAAGCTTTTGAGGATGGTGAATTAGCATTTTCAGAAGTGCTCAATATCTCATTTTTACTTGTTCCAGCTATTGGTACAATGATTGTAGGATTGAAAGAAGCGACGGTAGCACTTAAAGGTTTTGCTACAACAGCTAGTAAAGGAACTAAAATACAAAAGTTTGGAGGAGCTGGTGTTGCGTCGGCTGGATTTGGTCTTGCAGCAAGTGGTATTGGTGGAGATACTGGTCAAGCTGTTGGAACTGGTTTAGGTGTTGCTGGTTTGGTTGCGGCATTAGGTCCAACTGGTCCTATTGGTATTGCTCTTGCGGCAATCGCCGGTATTGCTACTGGAGCGGGTATAGCTGTTGATAGTTATTTAAAATCCCAAGACAAAGTGCCAGAAAAATTACAAGATATATCAGATGGATTTGATCAACTTTCTAAAGATATTGATAAAAAACCTTTTGATAAATTAGTTAAACAATTAGCAAGACTTAGACAACAGTCTGATGTTGATTTTGGGGATAGACTTTTTTCAGATATTGCTGGAAGTTTGGGTGGTAGTTTTACGGCTATTTTTGATACTGTTTATGGATCTTTTGAGGATTTAGATTGGGGAGCTATTGGAAATATTGCTATTGATGCATTTGGTAGTACTTTTCTTTCAGGAATCCCTCAATTGATTAGTTTTGCATCGACTGGTAAAACTTTATCTCAAAATTTTGGTGATCAGGCGGCTCTTGAGAGACAAGCTACAAGGGCTTTTACTCCAGCTAGATATGCAAGGATAGCGGCTGCGGCAGGTACAGAGTTTGAAAAACAATCTCTTGTTTTGGCTCAGTCTGTAAATAAAGGTATTAAAGAGTTAGATAAAGAAACCAGTACATCTGTTAATGATTATATAAATACATTAAAAGGATTGGATCTTGATCAGACTCAAGATTTTGGCATACAGAGTGATAATATTAATTTTGATGGTATTTTAGATATCAAACAAACAAAAGATTTAGAGTCTAGGGTAGGAGCGTTATCAAATATTTATCAAAAAACAGGTATTATTAAGAATGTAGGTGAGGCGAATAAAGAGGCAGAAAAAGTTTTTGTTAGTGGATTACAAGCTAATGCTAAAGGTGTAGCAGACGCTATCAATAAAAATAAAGATAAATTTAAAAAGGCCGGTATTGATAACTTAGAAATAGGACAGGCATTAAAAGGACTTTCAGAATCGAGTACTGTTGGACAGGCTGTTGGTTCTATTAATGAATTAGTCACTTTATTTAAACGTGCTGGTGTAGAGTTTGATGTAGCCGGTTCCATTATTGATCCTACCTTGTCTAGTATTACAGATGGTTTAGAAAGTGGTTTAGGTCCAGCATTAGACGCTACAAAAGAACGAATTTTTAATTTCAATCGTGAGCTTGAAAAACTTGCAGATACTTTTAGTTTTGCTCTAGATAAAATTGGTAATAATTTTGATAATATTTCTAAAGATATTGATTTATTATTAAGTAATAGTTCTGAGTTAAATCTAGGAAGAGCTGTTAATCCTTTTGAAGGTGGTGGTGATACGGCTGCGAGACAAGCTGGAATAACCGCTATTGAACAGGCCACAGGTCAAGATTTAAGTTCAGCTAGAACACTTGACTCTGCCTTACAGGAGATAGAAAGTTTCACAAGAGATTTTGTTGCTTCTGGTGAAGAACTTATTGATGCTAGTGATTTTGTTACGGCTTTTGAAGACAAACTGGGAGCAAAGTTACCTAAAGATATTTCTGACGCAATTACATTAAATATTAAGGATGGCTTGACAAGACAGGGTGGAGTTGCATCTCTTACGGCATCTTTAGAAGAATCATTTAAGAGTGGTGACTTACTTGGTACTGTAAACGAAGCATCTGATACATTTAATGAGGGGTTATCTAAATCTTTTGATGGTATTAATAGTCAATTTGAACAGATTGAAAAAATAGTAAATCAGCAATTAAAAATTGATCAGGCAAGAATAAAAAATAACTTACAAATTGTAGATACTGAAAGAAAGTTTGCAGAACAAAGAGCTTCTATTTTAAAGATAGAACAGAATAATTTTGCAAATGCCCAGCAAAATCTAAGGAATAGATTGTCTGCTACTGGTACTTCTCCTACTGCTACTGCTGGTGATTTAGGAGCAGAGAGAAGTCGATTACTCACCAGAAGACAACAATTAAGAAGTGAACTTGATGTTACTCAAGGTGGTAGACAGGCAACTCCGGAGGATGTAGATGAATGGAAATTTTTATCATCTCAGTTAGAAAGTAATACTCAGGCATTGACTATCTTATCAGATAGAACTCAAGAGTTAAGTGGTATTCAAAAAGACATAGCTCAAGAACAACGAAAAAGGGCACAGGCCGAAGCTGGTCTTGATGAACTTATAGATTCAGTAGCCAGTGGTGACAGAGAATCGCAGGTCGAACTTAATAAAAGATTATTTGCATTATCACAGGCAGCACAGGGTAGAGCTACCGCAGCACAAGCTGTTTCTGCGAGAAGAACGGCTCAAACAGAGTTGGGAGGTGGTTTATTAGCTGCTGTAACTGGAAATGAAAATGCTGGAGAAAATTTAGCTAGTTCAATTGCTAATCAACTTGGGACAGTAATTGCAAGAAGTAGAGGAGATTTTATTGGACAAGCCGCTGGTATATTAGTTGGAAGACAAGAGAGTGCAGTACAAACTGGAAATGACTTATTTACTCAAATGGTTGGTATTCAACAACAACAGTTAAATGCCCAACAAGAATTAGGGGCAAATGTTGGAAGGGCTCAAGCTGAAGCTGATGCACTTAGTACTCAAACATTCAATGACTCCACTAAGGCTTTTGGTGATTATGTTGCTAACTTTGGTAAAGTTGTTGAACAATTTACAAATGGATCTACTACTGCTGGAGAATTTAATCGTGGAGGTTTAGTTTATCGTGCGGCTGGTGGTGGGGTAACTGGTGCAGCCGGTTCGGGTGCCGCCTCTGCGGTTTTAGGTAGTCAAATTGGTGTTAATTTTACACCTAAAGGTACAGACACTGTACCGGCTATGTTGACCCCCGGTGAGTTTGTTATTAAAAAATCTTCTGTAGATAAATATGGTGCCGGTACGATGCGTGCTATTAATAATGGAACTATGAAGTTAGCTCGTGGTGGTACGGTTGGTAAAGGAGTACTCTATAGAAGATATGGTGGATTTGCTGATCCTGACAATCAAGGCACTCAAAATAATACTGACATAGAGGTTGCGTATCCCGGTTTTGGTAGTCGTGACGGTGGTGTTCGTGAAGATCAATTGCCTTTTGGTAATCCTAAATTAATTAAAAGAACAGGTATTATTGATCCTAGAACTGGTGAAGAATTAGTTCAATTCAAATATGATCCTAGTTCTAGAACATATCGTAGATTAAGCAATGATTATTTAAATAGTTTCGGTGCTAAAACAACAGATAAAGGTAAAATACTAGATCCGGGCGAAGCAATTCGTCAGGCTAGAGACAGGCGTAATGTTGAAGCTGAAGGACTTAAAAAGGTTCGTAAGGGTGAAGCAAAGAGTTTGGATGAGGCTATTGGAGCATTGGGAAGTGCAGAAAGGGAAAAAGCCTACAAAGACCGTATTCAAGACCGTAATCAAGGTCGTATACAAACTCAAGCACTTGGTGACTCTCTATCAGCCTTTGGTTCTTTCGCTAGTAGTTTCTTTGGTGGGACTCAAGATACTAAACCAACACCTACTGGTGGTGGAAGACCTGCTGCACTTGACAGGGCAGCTACCGGATTAGATCCTGTATCTACTGGCGATGGTGGTGGTGATGGTAGTTTTCCCGATTCATTACCCGGACCCGGAACAGAAGCGGGTGCTAAAGCCGCTCTTGCACTAACTTTTCCAGATGGTATACCGGCACCCGGATCTCGTAGCGGAGAAGCTCCGGGCAGTGTTCCAAATGCTACCAGACCTAGTGGAAGACGAAACATTCGACAGTATGGACAAGATGCTACTCAAGTTATGACCCAAGCAAGAAGTGCCGGATCATTAGGTAGTAGTGTGAATGTTGGAGGTGTCCTAGCCAATAACCAAACTTACTTAGCAGAGCGATTAGCGACTCCAACCTCGCCTCAACAAGTAGTGGCGACACAAACTACAGAACCTACAGAAACAGATCCTAACAAACCACCAGAAAAAACTCCAGCAATCGTTAAAAAAACTGATGGTAAATTACCAGATAAATTTTTTGAAGATGTAGATAGATATTTTAAGGATGTTCAGTTTGGCTTTAATAATTTAGTTCAACGAGGATTAAAACCATCTATTCGTCGTAGAACTGATGATATTAGAAATGCTAGTTTTATTCAAGCTAGAAAATTTTTACTTGATAGACTTAATGTTGATGCTATAGGTAGTATTGGTAAGAATGTTTCTCCTGACGAAGTTTCTAAAGCCCAACAATTTTTACAAGGTAGGATAAATACAATTAAGAGTCAGATTACTCAAAATACAAAAAAACTTGGAATTGGAATAGATTTTTTAAATTTTGGTGGTGGTTTTGATCCTTTAAGTAATAGAAGATTTGAGGGTAGTGCTTTAAGAAAAGATGGTACATCTCCAGATTTAAAAGTCTTTGATATAACACCTAAATTTAGAAATATGGGTGGTCAAATTCCAGCAATGTTACAGTCTGGTGAATTTGTTATGAGTAAGGACGCTGTAAGGCAAAATGGTCTTAAAATGATGGAGGCTATGAATGGTGGGAAAATACCAACATATCATACTGGTGGTTTAGTGTATAAACAAGGTGGTGGTGGAGTCACTCAAGGTGGTGGTAATGGTGGTGGTACGATGTCACTTGATCCAACAGAATTGGTTAATGGACTTATGGAAGCATTACAAAAGGGTGGTGAAAAACTATCCGAACAACTTAATTCTGCACTTGGTCAAGCAAATGACAGATTAGATCAATCATCATCCAAGCTTGCGGCCTTCCCAGAAAAGACCTCAGTTGAAATTGCACCAGTACAAGTTGTGGGAACTGATAGTATCGGCAATGCAATAGCAGAACAACTATATAGTAAATTAGCTCCGTTATTACAGAAACAATATGGGGCAGATAATTCACCTCCCGCTAGTCAGGGTGGTGGTGTACAAAGTCCATCATAATTAATATAGGAAATAAATATCAATGGCAACATCGGTAACAATGACATATGGAAGTTATAATTTCACTCCAGTTCCTAGTTTTACATATACTAGGTCTGTAGAGAGGACACCCGGATTAGATTTCTGTTTGAGTACCCCAATAGAAGTTAGTCTTGAAGGTATTATTTTTCCTACTGGTCTTGATGGTACTCCTAGTGGTGGTTTTGGTCCTGTGTCAGATCAGGTTATTGAATTAAGTAATACATTTAAATGTGGTAGTTGTGAAACTTTTCAAGTATCATGTGATGGTAGTGAAGTATTTAATGGTCCTGCTAGAGTTACTAATCTTTCTATTAATCCTAGAAATAATGGGGATCTTTATGTAAATACGGCCGCTTATAATATTACTTTACAAATGGTAAGTATGAGTGGTGATGTATATGATAATCAACCAAGTGGTATTACTGCGATTAGTGAAGACTGGAATTTTGAGATTGCTGATGATAGAATTGGTGGAACCCTTAATACACAAGATGTATTTAATTCTACATCTCATGAAATTAGGGTTGATGCGGCATATACGATTACACATAATGCGACTGTTACTGCAGCATATCAATGTAAAGATGGAACTGACATCATTGGTTGGGATCAGGCTGCACAGTGGGTTACAAATAATTTAGCCGTATCTACTCCTAACAATGGTGTGACTGGTTTATTTTTACCTTCTAATTTGGGTTATTACAATCATTTTAGAACAGTCAATAAAAATGTTCATGAGGGAACTATTACTTTAAATGAAACATGGACCGCTACTAATAACTCTGGTGCATTAGAAGATTTTGAAGTTAGTTTTGAAGATAATATAGATAGTTATTTAAAAACAGTCACAATTAATGGAACAATACAAGGTCTTGGAGATGTTATATATCCCGCAGTTACTGGTACTCCTAAATTAGACAATGCATTCAATTATTGGAAAACTGTTTCTGGTAATTTATATGCTAGAGCCGCAACAATTTATGATGGGAATGTAGCTTCTGATGGTGGAAGTATGTCCTTAAATAATATACCTTTAACTAGAAGTATTGGATATAATAGTGTAGGTGGAACTGTAACATATAATTATACCTACAATGATAGACCTTATAATTGTGTGAGTGATGCAAAATCTGAAGTTATTAACATTACAGAAAACAATCCTAATGATGTTTTTGCTTCTCTAGTAATTGTTGGTCGTCAGGGTGGTCCTTTGTATCAGGATATTAATACTATTGGACCTAGAACGAGAGAGATTAGTATTGAAGCAGTTTTACCACCAGATACTGGATGTGTTGTTGGTGGTTTATTAAGTTATGCCGCACCAACTGGATATGATAGTTTAGTATCTGGTTATGAAAGTTATGTCTCAGGAAGTTATGAACAAGTATTTATTAACAGTGAAACCAAAACTTGGAGTCCAAAGGATGGAAGGTTTACCTTCAGTAAGAGTTGGACAGTAGGAGAGTGTCAATAATGGCAGTATTACAGACTTGTACTCCAGCTAATGTGTATGGACCATTACAACAGACTTTATTTTTGGGTATGTCTGTTCGTGATTTTACCGCTTCCGCTGGATGGAATGAACAATTTACAACACTAACAGTTAACCTTGTAACAGATAATTGTTCTGGTGTCAGGGAATATTTTAATGAAGAATATACTTGGACTAGTGGAACATTTAATGATGGTGATCCCGGTTTTAATTATGCACCTGTAGGTTCTCCAGCCATCTTTAAAATTGGTGAAACAAAAGATGGTAATAATATCATTAGTCCCGGTTTTGAATTTGCTGGTTTGATTCAATCTTACAATGTTCAAGATAGTGATCAAGGTACTAATTTATTAACTGTTAATTTGATTGCTCCTGGTCTGATCTTGGAAGGCACCCAAGTTGTTGTTGAAGATTTTGCAGATGAAACTGAGGGTGTTAGAAATCTAATCAATGCATATGGATTTTTAGAATCTGCCTCTTGTGTTAATTGTCCAGATTTTCCCGGTGAGGGTGATGATGATCCTATACAAACAGAAGATGGTTTTGGTTCTCCGGCTGGAGGTTTTGGGAATGCTTCTCATACATCTCGCGGAACACCATGGATTTATTTAAAACAAGCTATACAAACCTTACTTGGTGGTAAGTATGCCCCTACTGATAAAAGATTTGGTCCAGAAGATGGTGTCATAGAATATATAGCTGGTGTTGGTACATATGGTAGTATCACAAATAATAAATATATTTTAGATATAGAGGAATTACCTGGGAATCCAAACGAACCTGGAGGTCCAAATCCCGGTGGTGGTAATGATAATGAAGTAGCCGATGCGAATTCTAAAGAATATAGAATTAATGGTCCTGTTGTATCCATATTAGATATTATTAGTAATGTTTGTAGTGATGGTGGTTTTGATTATTATGTTGATCTTTTACCAACAAAGAGTCCCGGTTTAACTATCGCTGACGCAGGAGGTATGGTTAATGTTATTAAAATTAGAACTATCGCTAGAAGAAATACATCAACTAATGAGGCCCTTGCTGGTATCTATAACTTTATTAATAGTCCCGAGATCACTGGTACTGTTTTAAATTCATCATTAGGACAAGAGTTAGTATCAGAAAATACAGCGGCGTTTATCATTGGTGGTCAAAGACAATCAATGTATCAGGTTTATGCTTATGATGGTTATAATCCTCTTGGTAATACAAGATTCTGGGGTGGTAACTATGCAATTGAACCATTTTTTGGTTATCAAGAACCAATAGATGATGCGGCTAGTAATAATTTTAATAATAAGAAAGAACCCATTCAGGTTTTGTGGGGAGAGGATGCTCCGAATTTATCTACATGTCCTATTCCACCAATTAATTATTATAAACAATGGTTCTTCTATCCAAAACTTGGTAGATTAAATCTTATTATTCCAGCATTCCCAGATGAAGAAGAATTACTTCCATGTCCAGAGACTATGATGTGTGCGGCCATGGGAGATTTTGAATCATGGGTGAATTGGTTATTTAAGTTTGGTAATAGATCTATTTTATATACAAGATATAACAACTATGTATTTCAAACATATGGAACAACCTTACCAATAATCAGACCTAGTTCAGCACAACTTAATAGTCCTCCAACTGATGATCTCACATTAAAATATCCAGCAGCAAACAATGGTGATCCTAATGAGGCATTATTAAAAGATTTAAAAACGATCTATGAATATCTAAATAATCTTGGTCAGAACTATTATGGTAAATCATTTTTAATTGAAGTTCCGTTTGTATGTTATTCTATTGATGATGATACAAAGGATATAGTTTATAGTGATATTCCTGCAACTGATGGTGGTTGGGTAGATCCCCCATATCAAGATTGTATTCAAGAAGTTGTTGATGGTCCAGTTAGTTGTACTCAAAAGGGTATTCCTTCTATCTTAGGATTAAATCATCGTGGCCAGACAGATGCTATTTCTTCTGATAATGGTAAAATACCAGCGATATTAAAGTATCGTTATGATAGGGGTATTGTTGCTGATGTATTTAACGGTATTAATCCAAACTATGCAAACTATTTTGAAGCGACTTCATCAAACGATAGTTATTACAGACCATCTCTACAGGGTGGTATAGGAGTCAATGGTCAAAATAGTGTTAATACTTTTCCTCTGTGGGTTAAAGCAGAAATTGATACAGACTGGATCTTTAAAACAAAATTTAGAAACAATGGAGGAACCGCTGCTTGTCCTATATTTGAGTCTGTTGTTACAGTTAACGCTTTAGTTACGATTCCTGAACCAGTTTATTTGACTCCTGCTTATGATACTACTAGATCTCCTCTCGCACCATTTTATGGTATTTCTAGAGATAATATTGGTATCTTAGGTGATAACTGGAGACTTGGAACTTATGGGGATGTAAGTGTATTTACAGATCCAAATAATGGTCAATTTATTAATTTGGCAGATAATATTGGTAATTCTACTGAAAAATCTGCGGCTACAAATGTTGGTGCATTTCCTTTTGCCTTTCCATGTAATGCCGTAATTCCTATTCAAAGTAATACAAGAACATATGGTCCATGGTATAGAACCATAGATGGATTAAATGGTAAAGTACATTCAGAGAAAGATGATGGATTAGTTCCATGGGAATACGGTGGATCTAAATTTATGAATTTGTCTGTAGATGCTAAGATAAGTAATATTATCATGGCTCAACAAACAAATGAAAGAGGATCTGTGACTGTTGCTGGTTATCCTACCAAACAACTTGGTGTTAGCTTAGATGTTAATCCTAATTATATCAATAATGGTAATAATGCTGGTAATGGTGAAACACCAACAGATAGAACACTAAAAAATGGTAGTTACGGTAATGATTGTAATTCTTTTGGGTATTTTTATATAGATACTAATACAAAAGATGACACTAATAGTAAGGCTCAGATTTCAGATCTACAAGTTTCTGTCGCACAAGCGGGTATTACTACTACATATACATTGAGTGCTTTTACCCCTATCTTTGGTAGATTTACAAAGAATAATGCAGAAAGACTGAAACAAATTGGTCAGGATAAGTTTAAACGAGGAAGAGATATTAATCTTGCCTTTGGTAAACGATCAGTTAATACAGGACCAGTTTCAAGTTTCTTTAGAAATTTTGCAAATACTGTTAATACAACTAGTTTTAATGCTAGAAGTTCCCCATTACTTTTAGCTGGTAAATATTATGGTAAGAATCAAAATATTGAACAAGTAGGTGGTACAAATTTTATTACCCCCGGAGCAGCTGTTAGTAATGTAACTAGAAAAAATGTATTGAGTCAAAATCTTAGTTCTTTTTCACAGAATTATGATTATGATAATTTAGCGTATATGAGTTGGGATGGTTTATTCAGACCAGTACAAAATAGGTCTAGTGATGTTGATGGTATGCCAGTGGAGAATGCTGCAGGTACTCCAACATCTACAAATAATGTCAAACAATCAGAAGTTCCATACGGTCCTATTAATGAACATGTCGGTTCTGTTATCAATAAGGATTATTTAAATTTCTTAGCTAATCCCAATACTACTACATTAGGTCTATCTCAAGGAACTGAACTGGTGGGTAGATCAGATGGTCTGCAGGGTCATGACATAGAATTTGTTGGTAGAAAAAACAAAAATGTTATGGTTACTGGTAATCAGGGTTATGTTTCTATTCTTGATCCACAAAATACATTATCATATACAGATGATTATAGATACATGGCTCATCGTGGACCATTAGTATTACATGGTTGGGGTTATGACATTATGGGTAAACCCATTCCCAACGCGAATGAAACAGGTCAATATACTGGTGTTGCTGGAGTATTAATTTCTGGTAGTCCTTTTAGTGGTAATCATAGAATAGATTATAACGGTTTAACTGATAAATTTTATTCTGGCTGGCTTGGTTCTCCAGAAACATGGCCAACTGCACCTGTTGATTTAAGATTTGATAGACAAAGAGGTGTATGGACAATTCCTAGTGATTTTAGAATATTACTAGTGACACCACAAGCTGGAATCGCAGCTAATACATCTGGATTATGTGATGTTCACAATGCTGAAGATGTTTATGACAGTGGTGGGGCTCTCGTAAGTTCCCCAACTATTTATGTTACAAATCCATTTACTCAAGAAGTTCCTGCGGAAAAAATATTAGCCTATTATGCCCATGAAAGTGGAACTTATTATCCTATTCACTATTGTTGTGGTGGTGGAAGTCAACCACCAGTCTGTTTAGTTGGAGAAACCCTTATAGAAACACCATATGGTCAAACTAGAATTGATGAGTTAGAAAAGGGAGGAACCGTATTAACACACCTTGGCATTGGTGGTATTTTAGATATTAAAAAATCATTAGTTGAAAGAACCTGTGAAATACTATTTACAGATGGAACACATATTAGATGTACTGAATCTCATCCATTCGCAGTTTCTGGTAGAACCGAAGACTTGGTTGATGAGGAACAATATGTTGTTGCTGCTTATTTATATGAGG
>Ga0099850_1001327_pt1 | contig 11502 bp, 9 predicted proteins | sample CB_VirMetaG_5_FD_79182 | JGI IMG/M metagenome (GOLD analysis project Ga0099850, IMG submission 79182) | Freshwater to marine saline gradient viral communities from Chesapeake Bay - CB_1508_1D Viral MetaG | ecosystem: Environmental > Aquatic > Marine > Coastal | place: USA: Chesapeake Bay...
AACCCTTGGAAACCTTGGACACCTTGAAGTCCTTGGAAACCTTGGACACCTTGGAAGCCTTGGACACCAGTTGGTCCGGTGATTCCTTGGTTTCCTTGGAAACCTTGGAAACCTTGGACACCTTGGACACCTTGGAAGCCTTGGACACCAGTTGGTCCGGTGATTCCTTGGTTTCCTTGGGAACCTTGGAAGCCTTGGACACCTTGGACACCTTGGAAGCCTTGGACACCAGTTGGTCCGGTGATTCCTTGGTTTCCTTGGGAACCTTGGAAACCTTGAAGTCCTTGGAAACCTTGAAATCCTTGGAAACCTTGAACACCAGTTGGTCCTGTGATTCCTTGATTGCCTTGATTGCCTTGGAAACCTTGGAAACCAGTTGATCCTTCTCCGACACCAGCTGGTCCTTGTGGTCCTGTAGCACTGAACACATTGACCATGACCCACTGAGAACTATCATCATCAACAATCCAAGTGAACTCACCGCCAACATTTGTGTTGAACCATTTGGAGCCAGCAGTGACTCCATCTGATTCTTGTGGTGCTGTTGGCCCTATGAAATACTTTCCTGATCCAGCTGGACCAGTGATTCCTTGGAAGCCTTGGAAGCCTTGGAAACCTTGGAAACCTTGAACACCTGTTGGTCCTGTGATTCCTTGATTACCTTGGAAACCCTGAACTCCTTGGAAGCCTTGGACACCTTGGAAGCCTTGGACACCTGTTGGTCCTGTGATTCCTTGATTCCCTTGGAAACCTTGATTGCCTTGGAAGCCTTGGACACCAGTTGGTCCCGTAATTCCTTGATTCCCTTGAAAACCTTGGAAACCTTGAAGTCCTTGGAAACCTTGAACACCAGTTGGTCCTGTGATTCCTTGGTTTCCTTGATTGCCTTGGAAGCCTTGGTTTCCAGTCCCACCTCCAAGTGGTCCTTGAGGCCCAGTGGCACTGAACACATTCACCATGACCCATTGGGAACTGTCTTCATCAACAATCCAAGTGAACTCACCGCCAACATTCGTGTTGAACCATTTGGAGCCTGAAGTGACACCATCTGATTCTTGTGGTGCTGTTGGCCCTATGAAATACTTTCCTGATCCAGCTGGACCAGTGACTCCTTGGAAGCCTTGGAAACCTTGGAAACCTTGGAAACCTTGAACACCTTGGAAGCCTTGAGCTCCTGTTCCGCCAGCTCCAACCCCCAATTCTTGCCACACATTTCCATCAAACCCATAAAATTTAGAGTCACCCTCGTTGAATACTATTACCCCACTTTGTTTATTTGATGCATCCAATAAAATTTCATAGGAACTTCCATTATAACGAACTATGTCATTGTCACCCCAATCAGAAGTGTTTCCTGTAAAACCTGGGTGAAGGTCTAGGACATTTCTTACAATATAACGATAGTCGTTTGTGGTTCCTGGGTCTAAAGAAGAGTCTTCTTGAATTCCTTGAACCTTGAAATTTATATCAGACGAATCCAATAGGAAAAAGAAGTCGGGAGTATCAATCGTATTACTCCGATTTTGCTGTTTTACCGTACTAATTACTGTTATTGCCATCTACTTTTTCCTAACTCACGACAACTGTTGTGCTTCCCAAACCAGTTTCGTCCGATCTGTATATTCTGTATTTTTCCAAATAATTATTTGCGTTCGCATGTGTTTCGCCAGAACCAGCAACTTCAGCAAAACCCCCAGCAAATCCACCCACAGTAAAAGTAGCTTCTCCATAATCATATGGATATGCGTAATATATGTATTGACCAGACGAAGCATTTATGGAAAAAGTTTTTGTTCTAGAAGTCAACAATTCTTTACTTCCAAAATTATCAGCAAGGTCGATCAAGTCCCCAACGGTTATTCCCGAATTTGCGGTAACTCCCCAATAATTATACTGTCTAAATGATATTGTGTCGGTGGCTGTGTCCGAAGAGCCATCTGAAGCTGTTGCGGTTATAGTGAATGTTATCGTGGTGTTTTTTGAAGCAGGATAATCTATAGAAGTTCCATTGGCGGAAACGGAAGTATAAGGTGAAGATAAAGAAAGTGGGTATCCAGTGTTAGTGGTATTTACACTTATAGAAGCAGCAACAACACTTAATACAGCTGGAGTGTAGGAAGCTGTAAATGTTCTTCCTGACAACGATAACGAACCAGAAGGAGCAATCAAAACTGATGCTGCGCCACTCAATACGAAAGAGGACACAGTGAACGAATTAAACAAGTCTGTCGTCTTAATGTAATCAAAGGTCAGAGAACCGTCATCTAGTAAAACGGGGAACTTTCTTCCTGTTCCAGTAACAGTTCCTATTGAGTTGTAATTTATACTATTTGATATACTAGTTCCAGTGACATATGTAGCTTCAAATATTCCAGGTCCAGTTGCTCCTTGAACTCCAGTTGGTCCAGTGTCTCCGGTTCCTTGGAATCCTTGATAACCTTGATACCCCTGAAACCCTTGGTATCCTTGGTTTCCGATATTGCCGGGAACACCAGCTGGACCAACAGGACCGATAGAACCGGGTGGACCTGTTGGACCTTGGAAACCTTGAACCCCTGTTGCTCCAGTAACACCACTTCCCGAGCCATCGCCTGATCCCGCTGGTCCTTGAAACCCTTGGAACCCTATTGGTCCAGTTGGTCCGGCTACAACTTCAACGTCTGGGGTTATGGTGGTTGAAGTTGTAGCTGGAACAAAGTCAGATGAACTGAGTGGAATTGCACCAGTCCCTATGATTTCATAGGGTCTAGTTGTATTACCTGATATCTTGGTGAATACCTGCTGTGGTGTGGGTACTGTTGTTTTTTTGTTTATTTTCATTGTTTTCTACTAACAACATTTCCCAAAGAAGAGTTAATTGGATTTGATGTTTTATTTTTTTCTTCTAATTCTGCTTGAACCTCATCGAAAACTTCCGACTCCATTCCATATTCGGAGGCAATTTGAGATATGTTCACCACACCTTGAATACTTATCTGACCGACAAAAGAACTTATTTGCTCATTTGTGAATCCACTTGTTGACATAGTGTTGAATATTGCACTGACACTGACTTGACTCAGACCCGAACCACTCATGACACTCACAAATCCACTTATCTGTGTTTGGTCCAGTCCCAAATTAGTGAGTTTATTTGTATAAACACTCACTTCCAAAGCACCAAAACCCATCGAAGAAAAATCATTTGATAAAGAAGTTATTTGCTGTGTACTAAAACCAACTGAAACAAGACCGTTGACAGTGTTTGTTATTTCTGCTTGTCCTACACCAGAAGCTGTGAAATTATTTATTAGTTGATTTCTCTCTTGTAACGAGAAACCTTGAGAAGCTAAAGACTGATTCATTGCAGCAATCTCTTCTTCTGAAATCGGTATTGGTTCCGGCCTTAATGGATCTAGGTTTTCTATCACATCTTCTTCCGTCAAATCTTTAGCTTGTTTCCATCCGTTTTGAGTTTTCAACTGACGGGTTTCCTCACACTCGAAAACTGTACCATCTTCAAATTCAAAAACTATCTTTTTAGTTGATTCCTTGGTTTCCGAGCAAGACTTGTTTAGTTTAAATCCAGGACTATTCGAACTCGGGGAAATTCCTGGTGGATTCAGGTCTATTTTTGGAGCAGAAAGAGTCATATTTCCCCCACTTATTATTTGAGCTGTCCCCTTTATACTGTGGATAAAATTCCCGTCCGTCTGCATTGTTGTATTTCCCGCAACATGTATTCTTGCATCACCACCCACTTGAATATCTAAATTTTTCCCAGAATATATTTTGATTGTGTCTCCAACATTCACGGTCAAATTCCCGTAAACAGAAACGTGATTATTTTTTCTCACAATCAAGAAATCATCCCCTATTATCTTATGGACGACAGATCCATCTGGATGTATTTCTTCAAAGGTGCCTGATTTGTGATATCTATGAAGTCTCTCTGCTCCAGGAGTATCGTCAACTTCAAATATATGACCAGACTCCGATTCGTGGACATGATTTTTTGGATAGGTTGCATCATACGGAGTCTCCGGCTCAGACCAACTCCCGCCTAAAGCGGTAGGATTGCAATCGTCAATGTCCTCTTTCTTTTTTTGGACTATGGTATTTTCAATATCCTCATTTCTAGCTAACTTATTCGTGTCTGGTTCGTCTAGGTAGGATTCCTTCGGGAATGCATCATTTGGGTCATTGAATCCAACGGAAGGAGTTTTCGAAGATATATTTCCGAGTTTGTTTATTCCACCAAAAGTTCCCAGTATCATTGGTTGTTGACAACTGTCTCCATCCTTGAAGAAACCTAATACCCAAGTCCCGGGCAATATTCCTGTTGGAGAAAAACCAACACCACTTGAACTTGCGCTATGATAAGGCATCATTGCGTGTGCCCACGGGAGACTTTCTGTCGGTATTTCTGTTTTATTTGGGGTGTGTAAACCCACGATCCTCACCCGACAACGACCGAGTTTCAGTGGATCGTTCACATCTTCTACAAAACCATACCACCAAAAAAAGGTGTTGTTTACCGTATCAATTGATTTCATGATCACCCACCTCCGATTTTTACTTGATCAGGAATTTGATTGATGTAAGAATCTTTCATCATCTCCAATCCCATGTAGTAACCATCTTGTCTGACTATGTGGTGTCCAATCGATGTTATCAAATATTTTCCTGATAAATTGGGGTCATTTACAGACTCCCCTTTTTTCAGGGGAAGGAATTCTGTAGAGGGGATCATCACTTCTACTATTTCACCAACTCTTCTTCGTGAATCCCCCTGAATATCAATTTTTAAAATTTTATCGTGCATACGAGCTATTTGGGAATTTCTTTTTTGTGTTTTCTGTTGGACTACCTGCTCTGGTGTATCGTTGAATAAAAATTTACTAGTGCTTCTTATATACATCTTGTTAGTGGGTTTTTGGGTTATTAGATAGGAAATTGGTGCTATGGGATTTTCATGTATTCCTTTGGTGTTGTCAAAATCTTCAACATACGAGAAGAATTTGTATTCCAAGTTTTTATATGTGGAATCAAAAACCCCCATTATGGAAGAAAACACCCCCTCCATTTCCATTTCACTTTTTTTATATCCATCAGAAAGTTCTGTGTATGATTCCATTCTTCTCAATTGGGTGTTTATATCTGGGAAGAAATAAGAATATAAATCATTCTTTCTCGAAGGAGAGTATTCGAATGTGGTAGTTGGTTGTTGTAGCTTCAATATGGACAGAGGCATAAAGTAAAAACATCCCATCCCTTCGAAAAACACATAATCACAATTTTCCTCGTATGAGGTCTTACTAGCAAGCCAGTTTAGTGCTTGAAATGGAGTCCAATTCGGTATAACTACATTTGTTTCACCGTTGGTGTCATCTGCGATGATGATACTTTCGTTTTTATCCGTTTTCAAGTAGTCATCAAATATTAATTTTGCCATTTCAGTTATTTTCTTTGATGAATAAGCTTTTGATATTTTAGTCGAATAGTCCAAGAAATATTGCCTTGATGCAAATTTCAAAACCAAGAAGGTTTCGTTTTTTCCTGGAATTCTTTGGTTCATGGATATCTCATAGACATAAAAAGTTTTAACTATCTCTTCGGAAGAAGGTGTCTTGAAGATTACTTCTATGGTTTCCTTTCCTATGAGGGGAATATTACTGACAAAATTGTTTTGGTCCAATATCATCAAAGATCCGGTCAGGGTGTTTGAAAATATACTTTCGTAAATCTCAAGTTCTATGAATAGATTGCTGGCGTCAATCCTGACGCCAGAATGATTTACTATATCTAGCTTAAGTAGATTTACTTCACTACCAAGCGAGATTTTATCTTTTAGAATATTTGAAGACATTCTATTTCAACCCCTGAATATTTCTTTTATTTGTTTCAAGATTTCTTCTACTACTTGTGGTTTCGGAACCAATATTTTTCTTTTCGACTCATTCACGACAGACTCATATTCTTCGTTAGTCGTGTAATATGAACTGTTCATGTACTCCCCATCATCATCTGCAATTGCAAACACATCCGCGAAACTTCTATTGGTTTCAAGAGAATTCACGAAGTTTCCGTTTGCTAAATTTTCCGTGTTTGGTGGGAATATGAAGAAATTATATGGGTCTTCGTCATACGATACCAATCCTTCGGAAAATATCATTCTGGGATCTCTGTACTCCTCATTATACTTGAATTGATATGGTGCGTATCTTCGGTAGTTTATGATTCTGGTTATTGGTATTCTTACACATTTTATCGTCCCATAATAATCAAATTCGTAGTAAAAGTACCTATTCCCCCCCGAGTTTATATCCCAAGATTTTTTCTCCAAACCCACTTCATAAAATTCACTGTTGATCTCCAATATTTTAGTGCTGAAGAATTGCCCATCCAAGGAAACTTTTACAGAATCTCCTTTGTTCAGAGTGTTCAAAAGTTTGCCACTGATCTCTGTAGAAGAAAAAGTCGCGGAAGAGTTTACTTGGGATAGTGGACCGTTGAATATGTAATACTGATTTTTGTCTTTCCAAATATCAGGAGTGAAGAAACTACTTCCTTGATATTTTTCATTTATTAGAGATTGTAAGTCTGTATTGCTCAGGGGCCAAGAATAATAGGGGTTTATGACATCGTTCACCAAGTAGAAAATCCAATGTAAATCTGGTCTTTCATAAAGTTTGTAAGCTAAAGTGTCCGGTCTTTCCGTGTCTCTTATGGTATATTCATCGAAATTGGTTTTATAAGTTTTCAAGTAGTCAGAAAATTTGACTCGCAGGGTCACATTTCTAGCAGTTTTGAGTATTCTTTGCTCTTCTGTGTTGTAGTATGGATAATCGATAGTCGGAAAATTTGTAAAATACATATATCAATATCCTTCTTGTATTCTTTCTCTTGTGAGAAGTTCTAATTCGGTGAAGTCTAAGGAGATTTTGATTGCATTTGCAGGAGCCCCAAAAGCTCGTGCTGATTCGCTGAATGGGGGAAGAGTAGCTTCGAAGTCTCTAAAAAATATCAAATCTTTTCCACCATAAGTGACCTCCACCTTCGTGCAAGCACACATTCCAATCCTGAACAGAAAGTCGTTTTGTTTTGTTCCGTTGAAAAACCCTATCTTGAATTGTCCTGGAAAGTCCAAGAACATTCCTGCACTCGCTAACTTTGGATGAGAATATTTCTTAAATGCGTAAACAATCGAATATATTTTGATGACATCTTCTTTGCTTGATGGAATTAATTCCCAACTGAAACTGAAGGTTCTTCTCCCCACTCCCTTGAATATCTGTTCTTTGAATTGATTTGGAGTTTGTCTGTTTGCGGCATTTTGAAATTTATTTAAATCTATGCCACTTTCATTTCCCAATATTTTAGACAGACTATCTGTTATTGCTGTGGGAACTGAACCAACTTTTCTCAATATAGCTTTCATCTCATCGGTATCTGCTCCTTGACCATCACCAGCTATAGCTTGACCTGCTTTTGCAGCCGCCATGAGATTTAGCACTCCAGTCAAGTCTGCATCCTCGTACTCCATTGAGTAAGAACTGTTCAATTGAGCTGTCATTGGTAACGCTATGGACAGATTCGTTCTAACAGTCTTGTCTGCAAATCCCAACCGAGTGGACGCAAACGATCTCAATCCTTTTCCTTGCAGTGCGCTTTTAGTGTCCGCGTCGTTTCCAGCTTTGAATGCTGAAAACAAATTTTCAGCTCCTCCACTCTCTATCCAAGCCACACCAGCAAATCCACCAACAGCTCCAAGAATACCGCCACTCAGGAGTCCCAAACCGGCGCCTGCCGCTAGGGTTCCTGCTTTCTCTTTTAACTTTGTCAGTTCTTCTTCTTTGGGTTTTATCTCCCCAGTATCAGGATCTCCTGATCCTAGTAAACTAGTTAATTTCGAAGCTCTTTCGGAATTTGTTATGAAAGATGATCTTTGAACTTCCAACGCTTGCCCACCAGTGTCATATATGTCAAAGAGTATGTAATTTGCAAGTTTTGGGTTGTACCCCAAGTCTGGTGGGAATTGGAGAACTTCTTTCTTGTCCAAGAAATCGTCCCAAGAGGAAGCCGGAAGGTAATCCCCAGCGAGACTCTGTATTCCCTCACTGGTCAATTTTCTCTGCCATTCCTTTTCCTGAGAATCAACTCTGATAGGCATATTTTCCCCTTTTCTTTATAAATATATTTATACCATGAGCTACAAAGGATTTTATAGAATCAAAAACCCACAAAAGTACAAGGGAGACCATAAAAACTGTATCTTCAGGTCACTGTGGGAAAGAAAGTTCATGAAATATTGCGACGAGAACACCAATGTGTTGGAGTGGTCTTCCGAAGAAGTTAGAATTCCGTACATATCCCCCATAGACAACCGAAGACACACCTATTTCGTGGATTTCTTGATGAAAGTTAAGGACAGAGAAAATAAAACAAAGACATATTTGATAGAAATAAAACCAAAAAGGCAGACCGAAAAACCTCTCGTTGTCGAGGGAAAGAAAATGACGAGTGGACTAAAAAAACAAATAGCAACTTATATAATAAACAAAAGTAAATGGGAAGCAGCTAAGGACTACTGTGAAAATAGAGGTTGGAAATTTGTAATAATAACCGAAAAAACTTTGTTCGGAAAAAACAGTAAATGATACAAGAAATAGAAAGAAAAATGACAGAGCAGGAAATAGACTATGAAGATCTTAGTTTTATGGATTGGGTACAAAACGAGATAAATTTATTGAGTGGTCCTCAAAAAATACAACTGAGTGAAGACATATTGAGTGTCGAAAATTTCAGAGCTTGGTTCAAGGGAAATTTTTACACCTTCAATTACAGATATAAGGAAGATCCTACCTCTAAGTTTATCCCCTCTTATGACAGACAACCTTTGATATACTTACTCGGAAGGAAGGGAAAAATAATACACGGATTCAATCTTAATTATCTCAATCCACTGAGTGTATTGAAACTTTTTATAAACGACATATTCAGTTTTTACTATCAACAATTGGACGAAAATGAAAAATCCTACAACAGTAGATCTTTAGCTACCTACGAAAACATATTGAGATATGACAGGTTGTTTGCAAGTAGAGCGATATATAGAAAATACAACATAAATCTAATAAATTCCGTACGAGTGATCCCAAAAAGACATATAAAAATATACGCAATGATGGGAAATGGATTGTTTCCCAAAGCTTCAAAATCTGTGGTTTATCAATCAACAATACGACACATGAATTATCGAAGAGCAAATAGCTAGAGGAAACAAAAATGACTTCACCACTCCCATAACAAAAAGGTGATCTTTACGAAGGGTTTATGAATAAACTCAAGAAAAAAGGATTGGCTAGAACCAATGATTTTTATGTTAAGATAGAATTGAATGAAAATATTGCTAGACTACCTTTTGAAAATAGACAAAGATTCACCAGTGAAGACCAAAGAGAAATTTCATTTATGTGTAAATCTGCATCGTTACCGAAGCATAGTATTAAAGTAGAGGATTTTGTTGAAAAACCCAGTGTAGTAACAAAGATAGCTCATTACAGAGAAGAAAGTCAAGTTCTTCCTATGACTTTTTACTGTGGTCCAGACTTATGGGAGAGAAAATTCTTCGAGAAGTGGATGAACTATGCGATAGACCCGATAACATACACACCCAACTACTACAACGAATATGCGAAATTTAACAACATAACTTTATTTGTCTTGCCTAAAACTTTTTCGGGTCAAATGGTCCTTGAGGGATTCACTGATTATATTTCTACAACAGATTTGCAATCAACTTTCAACGGATCTCCGATTGGAGGAGGATCTTTCATCAATACCCCACAAGGAGGAGGAGTTTTTGGTGGTGGAACCCCCTTCGCATCCAGTAATAATTTTCAAGGAATATCAGATTCACTGAGAAGTAACAATAAAAAGGGAGCTGGGTCTGGAGAAAAGATATATTATGTCAAGTTTTTTGAATGTTATCCCATAAGTTTAAGTGAAGTTCAAATGACCACATCAAACGATTCTGCAGCAATGGAATTCAATGTAGAGATTAGTTATAAATATTTTCAAACTATCACTGATTTGGAGTTCTCTCCACTGAAAGACGACGTTTTATAATTATAGGAGATCGAAATGGCTTTACCAAAAATTGGGGTTCCGTATTATTCGTTGAAGTTGGTATCTGGAAAAACTATCCAATTCAGACCCTTCACAGTAAAAGAGGAAAAGATTCTTCTCCTCGCAAATGAAAGTAAGAATCAGAAAAACGTCTCCAATGCAATCAAGAATGTTTTGAATTCTTGCATCATGCAGGAAGAAGGAAATCCTCCTATAAATGTCGAAGAATTTCCAGTTTTTGATGTTGAACTGTTATTTTTGCACATAAGAATGAAATCTGTCGGTGAATATAGTGAATTCAAGTATAAGTGTGAGGAATGTGAAGGTTCGCCAGAAATTTCTACTAGATTAGACCTCAGAAATATAATTGTAGAGAATAATGAGAAGAAAAAAGAAACTAAGGTCATGTTGACCAAAGAAGTCGGGGTGGAACTTAGATATCCTCCGTTCAAAGTTCTTTTGAAAAATGAAAACTCCAACAAAGAAAAAGATCCTTTTTCCGCACTGGAAATCATAAAAGACTGTATAGTTTCGGTTTTTGATCCGAATCAGGTATACCAAAGGAAGGATTTCACCGACCAAGATTTGAATGAATTCATAGAATCTTTGACACAAGATCAAATGCTGAAAATCAATTCCTTCTTTGAAGAAATGCCTAAATTGACTTATAACTTAGAGGTTGAGTGTCCGTGTGGTTTGGTTTCCTCCAAGAAACTGAGTGGAATTGCTGATTTTTTCTGATTAGTTTCCTCTATATGGACTTGGAAAATTATTTCAAGTTGAACTTCAATCTGATGCATGATCATAAGTTCTCCTTGGAATCTATAGAGGAAATGATGCCTTGGGAGAGGGATGTTTACCTGATTTTATTGAAGCAGTGGATTGAGGAAGAAAACAAACGGTTGGAAAAAGAAAGATCAAAATATAAATAAATATAGTATTTTGATCCTATTGGGGGTATTCAATTGGCAATAGATCCACAAGACAAAAACCTAAACGATCTGATAAAAAACTCAGAGAGTGCCTCCAAAAGCGCAAAAAATGCAGCTAATGCCGCAAACAGAGCGGCCAAAAGTGCGAAGGAAGCGGCTGAAAGTAGTAAACAATCAGCAAGTTTTACAGAAGAGTCGTCCAAAACTGTTTCAAATTTGGTTTCTGAAAATTCTTCGGCTATCAAAAATCTGATAACCACTGTTAGAGAAGAAAATCGAATAATTGAAACTCAAAAAACCGAGATCGACACAAATCAAGAAACATCGGAGTCGGAAACCCCCAAATCAGAAACCAAACCTGTCGTTGATGCTATATCGACTTTACTTCCCAATTTAAATTCGTATATTAATGCTCAAAGTGGGGTTTTGGATGCAATGGAAAATGACTTAAATTACCAAA
>Ga0099850_1001328_pt1 | contig 11482 bp, 4 predicted proteins | sample CB_VirMetaG_5_FD_79182 | JGI IMG/M metagenome (GOLD analysis project Ga0099850, IMG submission 79182) | Freshwater to marine saline gradient viral communities from Chesapeake Bay - CB_1508_1D Viral MetaG | ecosystem: Environmental > Aquatic > Marine > Coastal | place: USA: Chesapeake Bay...
ACTTGCGGCGTCGGGTCGTGGACTTGCGACGGGTCGTCTTTCTGCGGCGAGCAGGGGACTTGCGGCGTCGGGTCGTAGACTTGCGACGGGTCGTCTTTCTGCGTCGAGCAGGAGACTTGCGGCGACGGGTCGTGGACTTGCGTCGGGTCACTCTGCGTCGTGCAGGCGACTTTCTGCGTCGGGTCGTCGACTTGCGACGGGTGGTCGTTCTGCGTCGAGCAGCGGGTGCTCGGCGGCGAGTCGTAGTTTTACGAGCTGCCGTCTTTCTTCGTCTGGTGGTAGTTTTTCGTCTAGCCATAGTTTTACCTCCCTTTCGGGAACGAGTACTAGCTTTGCGCTTAGTTGAGCTCTTCCGACTCGCAACCTTTTTGGCAGCTCGTCGCTTTGCAGGTCTGCGAGGATTTAAGATTACAACTTCCTCCAAAGCCATGGTACTCAACGGTCCCATAGAGTAGTTGCATATAAGGAGCGTGATGAGTATTGGTTTGTGATACTTCTATAGTGGTGTATACTTTGCTGGGGTACCTGAGATATGAGAAGTGTAATATGTTTAAGCTGCTTCGACTAACACAATGAGCAGTCGCAAGGAGGCACAAAAGCGGATCAACTCCGTACAAGTTAGTGCCACTATTGACCGTGAATTGTATGACTTCTTAGAGGATCTAGAGTTCCGAAGAATGGTTCGTAGCAGATCTCATGCACTTAACTTGGGGATTGAGTGTCTTCGCTGGATGCTTCAAAATAATCCTAACTGGTTTATTGAGCGTCAACAAGCTCAGATGCAAGCTATTCTTCGTAGTTCTCAACAATCTCCGCAAGGTCATCAGCAGCAGCCCGGTATAGATTCACGCTATCGACGTTAACCATGATCGCTATTGTTGGTATTCTCATAACCAACGCAGCATATGTTGATGGATACAGGTTATTGTAAGGCACTTTAGAAATTGTAGAATCGCTGTATCTGTCAAGCGTTTCCTTTACTGCGGAGGCGAGGCTTTCATCTATCACTGCGTCTGCTTGTGGTACGATGAAGTCAAAAGATTCGGTAGGAGACTCGGTGTTTGTAAAGCTCTGAATGTCCACATGGATCTGTGCTTCCGCAGATATCTTAGTGAGATCTTTAACATAATCACTTCCAGAAGCTTCTTTGGAAGAAAGATTGAGTATGGCTTGAGGTTGTGTTGATGTTAACGTCTCTGAGTCGATTCTTCGGTACGACAAAGAAGCTGTTAGCATCTTAGCAAAGGCTACGGAGGTAGCTGAATCTGCTGCGTCGGTGACGGTGATAACTACTTCCATCGTTTCATACGGAGGGAGCCTCTGACTTTAGGCTTATCCACCGTGACAGGTTCGTGCTTCTTCCAAGCACCTCCTCCTGTGGTGTAGTAAAACCAGTACTGATTCATGTCGTCAAAGAAGAAGTCTCTAGGATAGTGTTCTAGGTTCTTACTCTTTAGATAGTCTGGTCTATCATCTATCTTGAAGATGAATTTGTTTTCCGATTGGCTAAAGGCTGTGTCGTTAAGCAAAGCCATGCGTTGCGTCAGTGCTATGCCGGTGATACCGATACCTGCACCAACTGTCCAAATCAATTCGATAGCTCGTGATCCTCCTTTCTTGACGTAAAGCTGAATCTCGTCAATGGCGATTACCCGGCGTATTCTTCTGAACCCGTCCGTGCGCTGTAAATCAAACACCATTTGTATTACTTGGTCTAACATTTCGCAGCGTTCTGTTTGATCTCCTTCGGTGCGGAAAACGATTCGTGGGTTCTTTTTAATCAACTGAGCGTAGACTTCGATCGGGTCGTTACAAACCGTGCCGAGCTTCTCGTAGTCTTTGTCAGCTTTGGGATCAACGAAAATGGTGTGAACATTGTTGTCTTGAAGGCGTTCAAGGACATGTCCTGTGAAGTAGGTTTTACCCGAGCGAGTCATGCCGAGAACGACGGAGTGGCGGTTCTTGATAGCGTCAATTACAGTGCCTGCCAGCTTCGCCATAATCGCTTTACCTTTCACCCGCTATTTCAAAAATACTCTTCGAATGGATCTTCTTCAGCAAACTCACCGTGTCGCCATTCGTTTGGATTGTACAGGGTTTCTGGGGATGCTTCGCTTTTTGCTTCGGGGTGTCCTGTTAGAATAGCAAGCTGGCGATAGTCCAAGGTTAGTTCAGAGCCTTGGTTAATGTCAACTTTAGCAACATACTCAAGTGTCTCGTCAGGAAGATATCTTGCCGTCAAGTTAGGACTGTCTGAGTGATTTATGTACTTCACCTCGACTGGTTCGGTAACTACCGTCTCGCCTTTGTTTATGTTTTCATCAGCAAACAGCCCCTGCCCGTGTATCTCTGAATCTTTTATGTTTGGGTTTTGCAGAATCATTTCGTTGGACTTTTTGTCAACCACAACAAATCCCAGTCTTTCATACCACTTTGAAACCCAATCTCTCGGTCCTCCAGCAATGGGCGCATACAGATGAATTCTTTTCCCCTCTACTTGCGGAAGTCTCTGCAGTTCGTTCAGTAGTTGTTTCCCTATCCCTTGCTTCCTGAAATTCTTCTTGACATTGAGGTAGTGGATTATGACTCTTTCCTCATCGGCTTGGTACCAAGTCAGAAATCCTACATTTTCATCGCCAATGTGAGCGTCGATTCTCTGCATGTCTTTGGGAGACTCTGGGTCTGGATCTGGATAGTGGCTAATCTTTGGGGGATTGTCCTTAACCAACCCTGCTTCAATTGCTAGCTTGTAATCTGGCATCTTCTTGTTTCCTTTCTTGACGGTGTTACCAAGCGTAACGAACGAATACACCCGGCCTGCTGCCCACTGGTGTTGTTGAACACCTGGACGGTGTTCTCCTCTCCATGCCGCCAGTCCCTTGTCGTAGACCTTCTGCAAGATTGACTTTTTGATGCCCGTTGCCTTGCTCATCTTGTCAAGGAACTCGCCTTCTTCTGGTAGCGGTCCGTACATCTCGATGAACTTCTTCTTGTACTTGCTGGGTACGGTTTCGTACCCTCTAGCTGTTGCTTTGATATCTGACTTCCAGAACTCGTATGCTTTAGGATCGTTGATATCGTACTTATACCCCTTATCGATTTCTTTGGCAGCGATAATCATTTCTTCTTTGTTAAGTCCCTTGAGATATCGCTCGGGGATCTTTCTTCCTTCGGGAGTCTTGCTGGGGTTCTTCTTTCGAGGGCTCATTTCAACTTCGATTGTTCCCCACTTTTTCTTTTCAGTCATGCCAATCCAGGGGACTTGGGGACAAGGTGACATTCTGTCATAGCCGTTCTTTCTTGCCCATCTCCAAGGATCGTGTCCCCACACCCAGAGAGAAAGGAGCTTTCTGGATGGTCTGGCATATGTTTTCATCTCCTTAACCAGAGGTCCTTTTCGCTCCTCGGCGTTGGGGTTGTATGGGAACGCTCCTGCTCGCTTATTGAATCTGACTTGGTGCTTACACCATTCCCAGTCAGACTTGGTCCAGTTCTTGAGAGCCTTCTCGTAATAGCTCTCGATGATTCTGGGTCCGTTCGGGATGTAGTCCTTTGGTCCTGTAAGGCCCAGCTTCTTTCTCATCCGCATGATTGCACGGAGGCTGTTCTGCCCACTTCTAATCCCTGCTTCCTTTGCTTCACCTGGGGTGAGTCCAGAAACCTTGAACCAGTCAGATTTCATGAAGGCAACGATTTCTTTGTTCTTCATGTTGATCAGTTTAGCCCATTCCTCGAACCAATCGAAGTTGTCTTTTGGTGGGTTGACTAGTGTTGCTATTCTTCCCTGGAATCGATCCGAATCAGTGTACTGTTCTCCAGTCTTTAGTTGTGCGCGTATTTCAGCTTCTTTCTTTCTCATGTCAGCAAAGTCGCCAGTTTGTATAACAACGTAGCTCACATCGACGGGGTAATAATCGTCTGCTAGTTTAGGCACACCAAACTTAAGACCCTTGTAGTCTACCTCTCCTGCCATGGTATAGTATGCTCTACTTAATGCTACGACGAGGATGTTTCCACTTACCGTAGTGGCTCCTTCGTATGGTGCTTGATCTGGTTTAATCAGTCTTTCTTTGACACTTGACTCGATTGGTATCACTGCGGTGTATATCATTTCTCCTTCGATAGCTTGGGATACCGTTTCTGCTTGTCTCTTAAAAGTATCTTCGCGCTTTTCAGAGATATCTTGAGTCGCCCCACTAGCGAAACCGCCCCCCGGTGCCATGACAAAGTCTGCCTGATGTGCGAACTCATGATCAGTTGCCATTTGATGAGCTAGCAAATACATTGCTTCTCGCACTTGTTCAGCATCTCTCTCGATCAAGCCTATCTCTTCGCCTCTATAGTCTCTGGTTGGGACTCTTGTCACTGAGGCACGCCACAGAACTGTTCTGGTTGCTGCGAATACCTGATAGGGAACGTCTAAGTCTATAGTTTCTGGTCCTGGTTGAATGTGCTTAGCCAGGTTTAAGGTGTGCATTCTAGCTACTCTTTCTATACTTTTGGGCGAAAAGGACGTCCCTAGTGAGAGTGGGACTCGTATTGGTTTGCGGCGTAGTAGTCTGGATAGTATGCTCTGCCTTTCGATACTTGCGTCCGAAAACTTTGCTTGGTATTCCTCACCTTGAAATATCGCGTTAGCAGATTTTCCTGAAGCTTTATCTGTGTCGGAGTGAGTAGTTGTTTCCGTGCCGTAAGTAATTGTTTCTAGTAGTCTAGATGGCATTCTTGTATCATAAGACTTTCCTGTTTTTCTTCCTTCCTTGAATGCTTTATCTATAGTTCTTTTAGTGGCTCGTCGAGCGAACCGCTCCTTAATTTTGTCTTTGAACCTTAGCTTGGTTGTTGCTGCCTCCGTTTTGTACATGGCTATGGGTACTGTCTTGTCATCGGTGTAGTCTCTAGTGTAAGCAAAACGATGTCTACCGTCTGTAAACTCAAAGGCTTCTCCTACGAAGCCGCCTTGTAAAATTGGTAAGGGAGTCTCGTAACGCGCAGCGGCAGCAATACCTTCGACTTTACCATCAGAGTTAGTGGGAACATGCATTGGACTTTTTTGGAAGGCTTTATCAAGTTCTTCTACGGGTATGTTTACTATTTCATACTCATCGCTCATATCAAGTCCGGTACCTCGCTTGGTGTAGTCCCAAATGATTGACTTCGGTAGTACATCTTCTTCGGTTACTCCGATGTTGGCGTAGTCGTCAAGTTTGCTTGGGTTTTGTTTGGGGATCGTCTCGATAATTTTCTTAGCGGCTACATCAAACTCACCCTGCTTCATGGGGATTCTCAAGTCGAAGTCCATCTTCTTGCTTGCAGCGATGTGTTGGGGGATAATCGCAGCTCGCCCCTTTGCGTCCTTTGCGGACATATCTCCTCTGCGTAAGAGCCTTTTACGAATCATTTCTGGGTCGTCTACTGGTTCCAAGTAAACAGTGTAAGCGCCGGGGAAGATCTTTTTCATCTGATTGAGACCATTAAGTGAAACTTCAATGACCACATAACCTTCTTTCTCGAAGTCACTCAAGCGCTTGGCATAGTAATCTCCACCTCTTTGTAGCTGAACAGCTACAAGATCTCCTTGTGATACCATATGAAGGAACTCTCCTTTACTGACAAACACTCGTTCACCCGGCTTATCGGATCTTCTTTTTTGGCGGGTAGTTACCGTAGGCGCAGTTCGTGCGTTGGGGAGAGCTTTCAGTAGGTTTCTGATGGTAGTTGACTTGCCAGATCCACTGGGCCCGCTAAGGATGATTACTTGAGCTCTTTGAGGGTTCATGGCTCCCTCGCTGAGCATTAACCCAAACTCTTCTGGATTGACAGGGAGTCCAGCACGGTATAGGGCTTGACCCACTTTGTCAACCGCTTCCATGGCGTCTTCCATGGGGTTTTCTGTGGTTGCAGTGACTTCTACTGATCCAGTGTACTGCGAAATCATCATACCGACTCTACCTCCTTTGGTTTGGACCCAGAGGTTGAACTTGCTTTTGTCAGTGTAAAACGGTCTCTTCGGATCGTATCGAGTCTTGCTGAAAGGCTCCAGTGCTTCTGCTACAAGGTCATAAAGCTCCAGTGCTTCTACGGGAAACTTAGTGAGGTAGTCTGTTCGCTTTAGAGTCATTCGTGGGGGATTGAGGTACGAATCAATGAACCCTTTCTCGAACAAGCTCTCATGGCTCGTCAGAAAGGAAGACAGTGCATCACTAATCTCCTGCTTTAGTTTGCTGTAAACTTCGAACTTAGCCATGTCGGGATCTATCTCTCCTTTCTTGACTCTCTCTATGGTATGTACTGCTGATATAGAATAATAGGAAAGTAGCACCAGTGCGTAGTAGTCTCCAGCCAGTATTTGTGCTTGCTCTGAGAATACATCTTGGCCATGTATGACTTCCTCCAAAAGAACTAGCGTCTCGCAAGCTTCTTCTGAAATCTCCATGTATTGGCATAAATCTACCATGCGTGACTTGAACCCATTACCATCTCTGATTTTTGCATCTTGTGCTGCGATATCGTAGGCTAGATTTAGCATGTTTAATGCGTCGAAATTTGTGAAGGTGGTTCCCTCGAACAGCTTATTCATGTACTGATCGTATCGTCTTCTATCTGCTCCCTTTGGGGTGACTCCCAAGGTCATGAATGAGTCTTTAACGTGTTGAGTATAGTATGCTTGGTGCCAGTAGGCGTAGTTTTCGTGAGGCATTTTGCCTGTGTCGAACTCTGGCCATGAGTACGTGCGAGTTCTAGTGTCACTCACCGCCTTCTGCAAGAACTCGTCCTTGAGGTGCAGATCATCAGCAGTTGGTTCTGGTGGGTTTTTCTTGACTCGGTAGTGGCACTTGTACTTGAACGAAAAGTACTTCCCGTACTTGGTGTTCATCCAATTGACGAGATCTCTTGTGATGTTTTCACAGTATCGCAGATTGTCTTCTTTTGATGCGCCGTCTTTGGGCATCTTTGCGTCCCATTTCTTTTCGAGATCTGAAATCTTAGCGTCGATTTCTTCAATGATCTTGTCCTCGTCTAACTTGAGGAAGTTCTGCTTAGAGCCTTTTTTCGGTTTGATTTCGAAGTGGTCCATTCGATCTTCCATCACAGTGCAGAAGTGACGAATGCTTCTTGGCTCATGAGACAGATCCATGTAAATCAGATAATCGTCAGCCGAAGAAAGTGAGGGTTCGTCTTTCTTGGGGTGAGTGTGATACATCATTTTTGCCGAAGGAACCGCCTTTGTGATTTTGATTTTCGGCATGACCAAACTGGCTCTTCTGTGGTAAATACACTTGTCGTCACAATACCCGTAGTTTTCACCCATGTAGGAAACCATGGAAAATAACTTGGCTCTGAACTGTGGTGAGTTAAACCCTCTGTACTCGTACTTTTTGAAGTAGGTCTCTGGGTTTGTCATCTCCATGCTTGAGTATTCTTCATCAAACTCTTGCATAGATGGGTTCATTCGAACCACAGAAGCAATATGCATCGATCCCTTGACGCATACGTTGCCGTTGCTGGGACTTACAGTGTAGTCATGGTGCTTGACTACCAAGTTACCAGCGGTGGAAATCACTTGGGTCGAGAAGAATTGTCTAAGTATCTTAGGAACGGCTTTGCTCTTCGTTCCTTTTGGTAAGATGATTTCGTAGTTGAGGATGTCGTTTTCGTAAGCTGCCTTCGAGCTAAGCACCTTTACGCCTTGCAACACTTCCCCCTTCTTAGGAAAGTTGATGGCTTCTAGCAGCTCAGAAGTTGTATTCTTGGGCTGCAGCATCATCGTCGGGCACCTCGTACAAATCGGATAGAATCAAGTCAAACATGTCACTGCTGGGAGACGCCACATAGTTTAGATCAATTTGAGAAGCTTCTTCTTCTGTAAGATCGAACTGCTCTTTCGCTGAGAGCATGTTTCGGTCTTTCTCTAGAATCGGGAGCTCCCACGGCAAAAAGATACCTGCTGCGTATAGCTCCCACTCCTCCTTGGGTTCTGGGAGGGAATCCCACTTGTTGAACTCTTCGATGTATAAATCGACTCGGAGCTGCCATAAGTCGTCTTTCATCGGTCTTGGATTGGACATAATCAAGTCGACTGCTTCGTCTTGTACTGCCCCTTCCAACTTAGTTTCTCGAAGTGCTTTGCTAAGGTTAGCATCAGTTTGATCGTATGCTGCTCTATATCCCAAGTCGTAGTGTCTTCTATCTGCTAGCTCGCTTTCTGGATCGCCGGGTATTTCTTGGAATGTGCTTCGGAAGACTTTGCTATCTTCGAAGGCTTGTCTTTTATTTCCTTCTAGGTGCTTTGTTTCCATGGTTTCCAAAAAGTTTTCTTTTTTGCTGACTCTACCGCCCATGCTGGTTACACTGTTCCCTTCTTGCCCCATGCCGTATCTGTCATCTTGAGCGGTGTTGTATTCGAATCCAAGATTTGTGATTCGATAGTGAGGTGAGTCTCCCGTGACAAGTGAAGCAGTATCAATGAATGCTTGGTGTCCCGGTTCTCCCTTGTACCATCTGTCGTAAGCCTTTTCCAACTCTCCGGGTATCTTTTCTCCTAGGTATCTACCTTTTGCGGGGGTTATGAGTGGGAGTTGCACTCTTCGCCCACCGGCAACAGATTCGGTTACTACTTTGGTACCGTCAGGTAGAGTGTTGATTTCTTGCTTGGGGTAGCCCCCAATATACACTTCGAGAGTCTGCGGAACACCATAAAATGAGCTGGGGTTTCTTCGGATAAACTCCGGTATTTTTGATCCGGGGTTTGGTATTGCTTTAAGTTCGAAATCGCTCGTGGTGGGTCGAGCGCTGAGTTGCAGAAGCTCTTCTTGGCGATAGCTGATGTGATTGGGTCTACGGTGGTCTAGGTCTTGTCTGATACCTATGACTTTAGCGTTAATGAGATAGTTAATTGCTTTGTCTTTTGGCGTTGGTCGGAAGTCTCCCTTAGTAGTAAATGCAAATGATTGTGTGATAAAGGTCTGCGGAGTTACGTCATCGTAAGAGACCTCTACCACTACTGATGGTTCGATGTACACGATTTGGTCTTTGTATGGTCCTCGTGGAGCAGGGATGACGTTTTTCTTGTCTTCTCCCTCCACCATCATTCTAAGAGAAAGTCGATCGGACTGCTTCAGAGCAATCTGCGCTTTAGCGACCATGAAGTATTCCGTGCCGTATTTGCTCGTCTTGTTAGCGACTGCAACGATTACTGGGGGCATGTCGTTGCCTGCGGCGTATGCCTTTCCTGTGGTGTCCATGGCTACGATAGTTGCGGTCAGTGTTCGAGTAGACTTGATGAGGTACTTTTCTTCTCCCTCGACCATTAGTGAGCCACTCATCTTTGCTCTGACCAAATCCATGTACTTGTTTTTCAGCTTCATCCCAACAGGTGCTTCGAACTCAAAGTAGGGTGAAGGGATGGTTCGCTTTGAGGCGAACTCTTTGATTTGATCGCCCATGATGTTGATTGGTACAGGTTGGCCACCAACAATAGGAGATCTGTTGATTGTAAACTTCATGATTCTGGCTTTGGAAGGAAGAATACCCTCGCTTCGAATAAGTTGGTTCATGGTTTCTTGAGAAGCTTCTTCGTTACCGAAGCTGTCGAATAGACTCACTCTACCTACCAGAACTGCTTGGCGAATCTTCTTTGCTACACAGGCTCGCTCAAAGTCTCTGCAAATGTAATCGTCATAGATGACTGTACCGTTGGACAAAATGTAGTAGCTGTGAGGAGTTTGCGTTACTACTTTTTTTCTGACAAGCCGCTTTGCAGACATGCCGGGTGGGGCCATATCTCCTTTCGGATCGTACACTAGTACTGCTAGCACTCCTCTGGCTACTGGATGTGCGTATACCTTTTCTTCTCCTTCTAAGACTGCTCCTACATTTCTGTACTCTACTATGTTAAGATCAGATTCTTTGTAAATGGCGTTTAGTGCAGGGTGGTTTGGTACTTTATTTTCTAAGCGGGAGCAAGAAGGTTGGACTTCAATCTCCCCCGGGGATTCGTAGTCTTGCCCGATTTGTACCTGATCGTAAAAGGTAGCGACCATGCTTGAGTAAGTGTCAAAGTTGACTAAAACTGATTCTGGGTGAGCGTCAATCATGCGATTGAACTTATCGAGGTGACCGTATGGGACTGGTATTGCTGCCAGCCCCGTGTATGGTTTCTGTGTCGTAGTGCTTGGGGGATAGTGTAAGGAGAAAAACGCTCTAACTAATTGACGGGGGCCGTTTACGTCCAAGTCGATGAATGGGACGCTCAGCTTAACTGCCTCAGCTGCTTTGAAAGAACCAAAGTCAGAGAGGACTGTCTTGAGATAGTCTTTCATTTCTCTTGTTGTGATAATAGACTCGTTCCCTAGGCCGATCCAGATTTGAAACGACTCTCCTGTGAACATGATAATGGCTGGGTGTTCTAAATCAAATGCGACTCGCCGGTAGATTTTTTTGACGTATCTGATGAGCTCTTTTTCGGGTAGCTTTGCTGGGTTGTCTATGTCGATAATACCCATCTTGATGTTGTTCCCCGATTCCGTAGGCGACCAGAATAGTGAGCGAAGCCCTTCATGTTCGGCAGCGGGGAAGCCGTCAAGGGTCTTGCTGTCTAGAAACTTATTCAGCTTTTCTTCGCTATCGATGATGAAAGGTGCTCCTGTGTTGTCGTTTCTCTGGATTGTGTCGAAGGGGCCGCTGGTGGTGCTAAAGCTAACTGCAGCTAGCTCATGATACATGGTTACTCTTGCAGTGAAGGGCAAAACCAGTCTCATGTACTCTTTAATTCTGTACTTCAGTTTGTTGACTTCTTTGACCGCTTTTTGATATGCTGGGTGGTTTCGTCTGTCTGAGCCAGTTAGCTTGTCGAACTCTTCTTTGTTCATTTCACCTGCGTAAAAATCGGCATACTGATCGACAGTCATCGGAGTAGTTGTGAACTTGTAGGGGCCGAATCGGTCGTCAATTTTGCCGTAAGCTTCTACCACTCTCGATTCCAAGATTGGTTTGATCTCGTCTACTATCTCTGAGTATGACTTCTTGCTCTTATCATAGAGGGGCTCTTTTGTTTCACGATCTCTGCTTTCAGCGGATTTCAGATATGTTCGCTTGAACAAAAACCCGGGGCGACCGGACTTGAGAAACTCAGAAATGAAGTGATCGACGTCTTCGTTACTCGGCTGACGGCCTTCCGCAAGAATAAGGTCCAAGTAATCCTTGAACACTTGGAGCATTCCTGTGGGGTCTGCCATGTTATCTCCGATGGGTTCTTTGTTGAAGAACTAGTTGGTCACGCTGTTACCGCAGTGATTTGTAAATCAAGGGTTGCAGGAAGTGCTATGCTGTCTTGTGTCAATGGGTCGTTTACGATGTTGATGACGTCTCCTGCATTATAGCCACCGCCTGCGGCTAATATGCTTGAGTCAGTGACGACACCCCCTGCAAAGGTTATTTTCAACGTGGCGGGAGTGATGCCGCCAATAGCACCGGCTGGCAT
>Ga0099850_1001329_pt1 | contig 11476 bp, 6 predicted proteins | sample CB_VirMetaG_5_FD_79182 | JGI IMG/M metagenome (GOLD analysis project Ga0099850, IMG submission 79182) | Freshwater to marine saline gradient viral communities from Chesapeake Bay - CB_1508_1D Viral MetaG | ecosystem: Environmental > Aquatic > Marine > Coastal | place: USA: Chesapeake Bay...
AACACCTTCATATACAAGTCTCACTGAAAGATTAGAATATTCCAATGATACTAATGGACCAGTTTATAAAGGCAATCTGACTGAAGCCCGTAGAGCATTTATGGGAACAGGCAACAGTTCTTTTGGTTACTTTGCAGGCGGACAAATTCCTGCTGAAATATCAACAGTATCCAGACTGGATTTCTCTAATGACACCAATACAATGTCTGTCAGAGGGTATCTTCCAGTATCAGAGAGCTACATGACTGCTGCAAGTTCTCAAGATGATGCAAATCCAAAACCACTCCCACAAATCAATGACTTCAAAGCACCACTGGCAGTTGCAAATACAGCACAACAGTATGCTTATTGGGGTGGTGCAGGTGGTCCCGCTGGTGCTGTGTCAACTAAAGTTGACAGAATTGATTATGCAAATGACACAAATCATTCATCAAACCGAGGACCTCTCGAATCTGCTCAATATTATAGATATGCAACTGCAAGTCAAACTCATGGATATTGGTGTGGTGGATCGACTCCAGGAAGTGGAATAATTTCAGATGTTTGCAGAATTGATTTTGCAAATGACACAGCAACTAGTGGAAGGAGGTTGTATTTGTCAACGGCATCAGACCAGACACAACCTGTTGCCAACATCACTTTTGGATACATTACTGGGGGCAGAACTCCATCTCTCAGAAGCACAATTGACAGAATTGATTTTGCAAATGACACTTCTACTGCAACACCAAAAGGAAACTTGGCTTCTGGTGTAAGAGGTAGTGGTTCTGCAACTGGCAACCAAACTTCTGGATGGGTTGGCGCTGGTGGCGATGCTTCGGGAGAAATTTCATCAGTGGACAGAATTGATTACTCTAGTGACACAGTAACATCGACAACAGTGGGAATCCTGACCAAAGCCAGATACTACACAGCATCTGTTGGTAATGCAAATTATGGTTATTGGGGTGGTGGTAACCCTGGTTTCTACACCACAGTTGACAGAGTTGATTACTCTAATGACACTGCCACTGCATCACCCAAGAGCCCATTCAATACAAGCATTGACCAAAGAGCAGGTGCATCCAATGCAAATTATGGATATTGGGGTGGTGGTCGCAAAGATCCATTTACAATTGGGTCCGAATGTGAGCGTCTTGATTTTTCCAATGACACTATGATCCCAGAAATGAGAACTTACCTTGTTAGTGGATTTGCTGGCACTGGTGCATGTTCAGCAGCAGCCAATGGTGCTCCTGGACAAGGTTGATAACTAGGTTATAATAAACAAAAACATAATATGCATCAGAATGTAATTGTCATTGATGACTTCTACTCCAACCCAGATGAAGTCAGAGAGTTTGCCTTGAATGTTCCTTATCCAGAACCTGAAGGGGAATACACTTACCCTGGAAAGAATTCTGATGGGAGTTGGTATTCTGATGAGGTTCATAAAAAGTTTGAGGATGTTGCGAAGGAGAAACTCATTCCTGCAGACAAGAATGGTTACTTTCGCATCTCATTAGAAGGTGTAACCCACAAGCAGGATATTCATGTTGATCCTGCTTGGGAGTGGGGTGCTGTTCTTTATTTGTCAGACCCAAAGGATTGTGTGGATGAGGGTGGAACATCCTTTTGGAGACATAAGACACTAAGGTCAGAGAACATCCCCAAGACTGATGAGGAAGCAAAGTTTTATGGTTATCCAACTTACAAAGAGTGTTGGTGGACCACAGTTTATGGTGATGGACAACACAGAGAGAAGTGGGACAGATATTATCTCTGCCCTATGAAGTATAATAGGATGGTTCTGTTTAGAACTCATCTGTGGCACTCACACAGTCATAACTTTGGAACCACACTTGAGAATGGAAGATTGGTTCAATTATTCTTCTTTAATCCAGTGAAAGAATGGTAAAAACATATCACTTTATGGCAGGTCTTCCTCGTGCTGGCGGGACCTTATTGAAAAGTTTGTTAGACCAGAATCCAAATATTCATGCCAATCCTGTCAGTCCAGTGATGGAACTGATGTATTATAATGAAGAGTATTTCAAGACATCAGAACAATATAATGCTTATCCCAAACCAGATAATGCTTTTAGAATTGTCTCAAGTTTGATTGACCATTATTACGAGGAGAGACCAGAACCTATCATCATTGACCACTGTCGTGCATGGCCAAATAATATTGAGAGAATCAAAACCTTTATCACACCCAACCCAAAGATTATCTGTTCAGTAAGAGATGTAGCAGAGATTCTCACATCTTTTATTACAATGATTCACAGAAACTCTGACCAGGAATCATTCATTGACCGTGAGTTGAGGAAAGGTGGTTTCACTGTGGATGATGACAATAGGTGTCAGTTTCTAATGGGACCTGATGGTATTGTGGACCAAGCACTGTGGGCACTGGCACAGGCATTTGTTCATCACAACACTCATCACCTGTTGTTAGTTGAGTACAATGACCTGGTAAATGCTCCAGATAAAACAATGAGAAGGATTTATGACTTCTTGGAGTTAGATTACTATCAGCATGATTATGGAAACATTCACAACAACCATCGTGAGAATGAAGACCAGTGGAACCTTAAGGATATGCATTATGTCAGACCACAACTGAAAAGAACTTCTCCAAGACCTCAGGATGTTTTGTCTGGGCGTATTCTAAATAAGTATAACAAACTGGAGTACTGGAAGTATTCCGATAGTCCTTATTTAAGAAATGGCAGCAACTAATAAAAGAGGAATATTCACGCTTCAGGATGTTAAGGTCAGACAGGGTTCTGGTAACTGGCCTATAGAGGCATTTACTAAACCTCCTTATAGTCTTGATTGGCAGTTTGGATATGCAATCGGGGGATCAGATCGATCCGTAATATTGTCCAGTGTTGACAGAGTTGATTATTCTAATGACAATGCCATGGCATCTGTAAGAGGATTCTTGGCTGCTGCCAGAGGATATGGAACTTCTGTCTCAAGTAGAGATTATGGTTATTCTGCTGGTGGTAGAGGACCAGCATTCCCATCATTAACAACAGACACTCAAAGAATCGATTATTCCAATGACACTGCAACAGCTGTACCAAAAGGAAATTTGACTGAACCATGGAGAGGTGGTCAGGCTGTTGATAATATTACTTATGGATATCTTCTGGGTGGAATGGGACCTGGGACTAATCATACCCTGACAAACAGAATTGATTTCTCTAATGACACAAATCAAGCAACTCCTGTGGGAAACATGGATGTTGATAGATATGCTGGTGCTGGTTGTGGAAATGAAAACTACGGATATGCTGGTACAGGTCTAATCAACTCTCAAACCCAGAATTCTTCCTCCATAAGTAGAATTGATTACTCTACTGACACTACCCAATTGAGCCCAAAAGGACCTCTTAGTACAGAGAAGAGAACCACTCTTTCATCTAGCAATGAAAACTTTGGATATTGGTCTGGTTATAGTCCAGAGACCAGAGTTGATAGGTATGATTTCGCTAATGACACTACCACCATTGTAGCAGACCTTCCTAATTCACAATTTTATTCAGGTGCGACTGGAAATGCCAGTTTTGGATATTATATGGCAGGATACAGAGTTGCTCCCTCCATGCAAACTACTGTCAATAGACTTGATTATTCTAATGATACCGCATCAATGTCTGTTAGAGGTCCACTCACCTTTGAGAAACTTGCATTTAAATCAGTAAGTGGTAAATCTAATGTAAAACCTCAAACAAGACTTACTATTCCAGACCAAGGTGTAGGCATCACAACCACTGGAGCAACAAATAATTTTGAGAATCAGACCGTCTTCAGTTATCCTTATGGATACAAGTCGGGTGGATATAACACAAGCACATCAAGAACTGATAGAATTGACTTCTCTAATGATTGTGTAAATGCTCTACATCGCTCCTCACTGACACAAGGAGATCAGTGGGCAATGGGTTCTGCAAGCAGCCCAAACCATGGTTATGTAATGGGAGGAACCGACCCATTCACATCACAGATCGAAAGACTTGATTATTCTAATGATACTCAAAATACCACAGCAGCTGGATTCCTGTCCGAAGCTGGTTACTATGGTGGAGCAACTGGTAATAAAGATTATGCTTGGTATGCATTTGGCATTGGTACCCCGACTTATAAGACAGATAAGTGTAGATTTGATTATTCTAATGACAGTGCCACATCACTGACTAGAGGATTTACTGGTTTGCCTGCCAGAGGTTGGTGGCAAGGAATGGGTAATCAAAATTATGGATTCTTTGGTGGAGGATATCCAGCTCCATCAGATTCAAGAATTGAAAGAATTGATTATTCCAATGACACCTCCACTACAACTCAATATGGCAATATGGTTCTAAATGGCATGCATATGTATGCAGCAGCGAGTAATGCAGATTATGGTTGGTTTATGGGTGGTAATGCTAGCGGATCACGATCATCTGTAGAAAGACTTGACTTTTCAAATGGTAATTCAACAGTGTCTCCAAGAGGACTTCTTCCAAGAAACACTGCATATTGCCAAGGCACTGGAAGTCAGAGTTATGGATATACTTTTGGTGGACTAGCACCTGCTACATCATCTTATATCAACAGAATTGATTACTCCAATGATACTGCAACAGCACTTGATCGTGGTGTTTTGACACAAACTGTTTCTGGTTATGGTGCAGGTGCTAACAGTTCTCAAGCATGTGCTAACCCACAAACAATCCTAAAAATTAACGATCTTAAAGCAACATTGCCAGTTGTAACACCAGGTCAACAATATGGTTATGTTGCTGGTGGTGATTATGGTCCAGATGTCAGCACCATAGAAAGAATTGATTATGCCAATGACACACCTGGAACGTCTGTAAGAACATCCCTACCAACTGCAACTTATGGTGCTTCTTTTGTTGGAAATGCTTATTATGGATACTATGGTGGTGGATTCACTCCTGGACCCACCGTAAGATCGACGGTAGAACGAGTTGATTTTTCTAATGACACCGTAGTAGGTCCAGTTGGTCCTTTAAGTCTTGCTCGTGGATTCTTTGGACCGCAGGCAGCGGGCAACCAGAATTATGGATGGTTTGCTGGAGGATATAGTGCAACAGACAGAGTTGATAGAATTGATTACGCTAACGATCTCAACACAGCATCCCCAAGAACCAGCATCACTGCTGCCAGATATGGAATGGCAGCAGTAGGAAACTTAAATTATGGTTACTGGTGTGGTGGCAACCCTGGCCCAGTTTCTTACATTGAAAGAATTACCTATGCAGATGACACAGTAACACAAATAACAGGTTTGTCCCAGGGCAGAAGATATGCTGCAGCAACTGGTAACACCAACTATGGGTGGATAGGTGGTGGAAATTTACCATCACCAATTACGTCATATTCAATTGTAGACAGAATTGATTACTCTAATGATACTGCAGTTGCATCCGTAAGGGGTCCTTTGTCTCAACAAAGATATCAACTTACAGCAACTGGAAATAAAGATTATGGATATTGGTTCGGAGGATTTTATCCTGCATCTTATTCAACAGTTGATAGAGTTGATTTCGCCAATGACACTGTAACCGCGACTCAAAGAGGATTCATAACTCAAGCAAGATATGATTTAGTAGCAGCATCTGCTGCTGCAAATGGTCTTCCCCAAGGTTGATAACTAGGTTATAATAAACAAAACAGTAATTTGATATGAGTTTAATGATCGCTCTCCCGTGTCACGGGGGAATTGTGAATGAAGCGACTACAATGAGTTTGTTCAACTTGGGCAAACTCTTGGTGCGGAATAATATTCCACATGGTCTTCTCACTCAAGCAAATTCCTCTCTAATCACACAGGGAAGATCAAAGTGCGCTAACTTTTTTCTCAATAACACAGATCACGAGTTTCTTTTCTTTCTTGACAGTGACATTGGGTTCAATCCTGATGATGTTCTTCGTCTTCTTTCCCACCGAGTTCCCATTGTCTCTGGTGCTTATCCAATGAAGACAATTCCTTTGAGATATTGCGTCAGGGTTGCTCAACCAGAAAAAAGACAAGGTGATTTGATCTCAATCGAAGGAAATGGAATGGGATTTGTTCTCATCCATCGAAGTGTGTTCGCTTCAATGGCACAAAGATTTCCACATCTCAAGTACACACCAGACGGAACAGACAGTAATATTCCACCAACTCAGGGAGAGATTAATAATTCTCATCATTATTTCATGGAAGAGAAAGTTGGTAACGCATTTAAGTCAGAGGATCAAAGTTTCTTCCATCGTGCTAGAATGATAGGGTATGATGTTTGGTTGGATCCTACCATCAAATTGAGACATGTTGGTTCACACGTTTTTGCAGAACAGTCATGAAGTCAGAGATTACAGGCGGAACTGAAAAGTGTTTCGTTCGTCTTGCAGAAGATTACACTTTTCCAGATAATGTTTTTGTTTCTCATCTCCCCGATGAGTTGAGAAAATCAAATCACCCTTATAAGATCCTATGGGCACATCATGCTTACGATCAACACGTTTATCTAAACTTTGATCACAACACGGTCAATCACATTGTCTCACCATCATATTGGAACAGAGACAACATCATCAAATATCATAAAGTTCCCAAGGAAAAGATTTCTGTAATTCCGATTGGAATTTATGAACTCTTTGAATATTCTGAAAACAAAACAAAATCATTGATTTATACGTCCATCCCTTACAAAGGGTTGGAAGTTCTCGCAAAGGTTATTCCTTTGGTTCATCAAAGACACTCAGATGCTGTCTTTAAGATCTTTTCATCAATGTCACTTTATGGACAACAAAATGATCCATATGTTGAACTTTATGAATATTTGAAATCTCTTCCCAATGTTCAGTATTCTGCTGCTGTCACACAGGAAGAACTGCTTCAACATTGTCAAGAAGCAGCATTCTTTGTTCATCCCAACATTTGGGAGGAAAACTTTAGTCAATCTCTTTGTGAAGCAATGAGATGTGGTGCTTATCCCATCATCACAGACATTGGTGGTCTTTCAGAAGTTTCTGGAGAGAACCATGCAACTATTGTCCCCATGGAGGGAGAGAATACATCGACAGGTTGGCGAGTTACTGAAAACTTTATAAATAAGTTCGCAGATGCATGTTGCACTGCACTAGATTATTTTGAAGGTAACAGACCTTATTATAATCAAATCTCAAAATCAGTTTCTAATCATATTGTTCAGAAGTATGATCGGAAGCAGGTTGCTAAACAGTGGAAAAAACTCATTAACAAAATTACAAGTGGAGAACCAATGACTGATCCAAACACTGCACTGTCTTATGAACCCATTGACGCTCAACAGGCAGTTACTGATGAAGATTACCTTCGAAAAGCATTTGCTAATGTCCTGAAGTGGGAAGAGAGTGACAGAGAACTGGCACAGGGTAGAACCAATTTCCAGTTGGAGAAGTTTGCTCTGCTTGAAACTCATACTCTTCCTGTTGCATTTGAGAACACCCTGAAGTCACGTCGTCAGATGGCAGAGGGTTACATGTATAAACTCATTGAAATGAAAGAGAAAGTTCGTGAGTTTGAGTACAAGTGGGCAAATAAAGATAGGTCACAACCCATCATGTGGGAACAGGGTGGACCTGGTGGTGGACACCAGAAACTCTGCTGGTTTGACCTTGATGAACTGTCACTGACACATTATCTGAAGACATCTGAACTTGAGATCCGTGACAGACTGCATCAGATGCAGCACCTGGACAAAATGCTGGAAAAACTGGTTGCCGATAATGGTGGCAAACCAGTGACCAGAGAGCAATTCCTTGAAGGTGATGCACTGTACTGGGAGCGTCGTTTCGCTGATCAGGCAATGGATGAAATGGTCTCAGCACAAACTGGTATCTCCATTGGTAACCTGCACAGCATGAGACGTGCATCTGCTCCTGCTCTGGTTGACAAGAGAAATGAACTTCCCAATGGTTATGTTCCTCTCAATAAGGTGTTGGAAAGTAACGAAGGAAGAGCAGAGTTCCTGAATGACCTGCAGAAGAAAGTTCTTCGTGGTATTGAGGATGTTACTGGTGAGAACCTGGGTCTCTTGGGTGGTTCAACTGAAGAGCAGAAGAAACTGGCAGGTAACTGATGAACCAGAAGTTTGTTATTGTTGATGACTTTTATGATATTGCACACATTTATCATAAGTCCATCGGTGAAGACCAGGTTCTAGTTACAGATGAAACGACCCAGAAACTTTCTTTCATTCTGGGTCAACCAGTCAAGGTTGAACACGCTTTCAATGAGAAAGGTGGCGATGGTTCAATTACATCTAACACTGCAGCAGATTGGATTGCAGTTATCTACCTCTCACTCCCACCCGAGTCCATTGGTCAGAGGGGACTGAGTTTCTTTACACATAAGAAGACACAACTTGACACCTTTCCCAATGATTATGCCTGTCAGGTGAATGGATGGCAGAACATAGATGATGTATTGGCATCATTCGATGTGACCAATAAAGATGATTGGGAAGAGTATGGGAATGTCTTTGTGAAATACAACAGATGTGTCATCTTTAAGGCAGATCATTGGCATAGTTATGGGAATCTAAATAACTCAATAATATACCAGAAACTGCTAATAACCCATGGCTGATTACAGAGGGATATTCTCACTTCAACAACTCTACGAAGAACAGCAGTCTGACAACTGGTCTGTGGGAAAGGAGAGCAGTTTCCTAAAACCTCCTTATTCCATTGATTGGCCTTTCGGTTATTATGCTGGTGGTCCAGGTTTTTCTGGAGTCTCCAGAATGGATTTCTCCAATGATGGCAACTTCGGTTTGGATAGAGGTAATCTTACTTTCAACTCTTATCTGGGATGTACAAGTTCCAGTGCGACTGGTGGATATGTTAGTGGAAACGAGTCTGGGCCCAGAGTTGCTACAGTTTGTAAAACTGACTATTCTAATGACACCGCAGTAGCGGCACCAAAAGGAAATGTTAATCAAGACAGGGGTGCTGGTACAGGTGTAGGGAATATAGATTATGGTTGGCATTGTAATGGACAACCAGCACTAACCCAAGTTGATAGAATCGATTATTCTAATGATCTTGCCACTGCTTCACCAAGAGGCAACTTGTCTTTCTGGTCAACTGGTTCAGCTTCTTGTGGAAATGACAATTATGGATACATCTTTCATGGTTCAAGACAAGGAACTGGTGGTATAGAATCAGTATCATATACTGATAGAATTGAGTATTCTAATGACCTTGTAACCTCTTCCCCAAAGGGATATTTGACTGCTACTGTATATCTCAGAGGTGCAACAGGAAACGCAAACTACGGTTACTGTGCTGGTGGTAAGTCTCCAGGAAATAATTATGGCACAAACGCCATGGCTAAAATGGATTATGCCAATGATGACACTGCCATGGCACCAAAAGGACCTCTTTCATTAGGAAGAGCTTACATGGGTTCAATGGGTAATTCTGATTTCGGATATTGGGGTGGTGGTTATAATCCCAGCCCAGGACCTCTCAGCACCCAGGATAGACTTACTTTTGCAAATGACACAGCAACTTGTGTCGCAAGGGGATTCATGGGGTCAAGGGCTCCTGCTGGTTATCTTGGGAGAGGATTTAGTCGTCTTGCTAATGTAAAGAAACCATCAATTCTTGCTGTAGGGAATAATGGTGTAGGTATCACAACCACTGGAGCAACAGTCAACTCTGAGATGACCAGGTTCAGTTATCCTTATGGTTATTGGGCTGGTGGTTATCCAGCTCCTGGTGGGGATAAAATTGACAGAATTGATTATGCCAACGACACAAATGCCATGGTTACGACTGCTAATCTGGTCGCATCTCGATATAATTGGGTTGGTGCTGCCAGCAATGGCAATTATGGTTACTTTGCTGGTGGACGCTCGATCACCCCGGGGTTCGCTCAAAAGTCAGATATTACGAGACTTGATTATTCTAATGATACTGCTACCACAGCAACAACAGCTATTTTAACATTCGCAAGACGCGATGGTGCAACCGAAGGCAGTGGTATCTTTAATAAGGATTATGGTTGGTTTGCTGGAGGAAACAATGCAGCAAGTGGAACTGGAAACTACTCAATGGTTGAGAAGTTTGATTTCTCCAATGATACTGCCACTGCTTCTCTTCAATCTCCTTTGGTCTCAGGTGAACGAAACACTGGTCAATGTTTTAGCAATGCTAATTATGGTTATGTTTGTGGTGGATACGATACTGTCAATACATCCACAATCCAAAGACTTGATTTTGCATCTTCAACAACGCAAAGCACACTAAGGGCATTTCTTTTTTCAACAACATATGCTGGATGTGGAGCAGCAAACAGAGATTATGGATACTCCATTATGGGAACGTGGGCAATCTCACCAGGAGCAAATACCTCAATTGAGAGATTAGATTTTTCCAATGACACTGGAAGACCTCTACAAAGAGGACATTCTGCAATCTCTAACGTTAATGGTGCTGCTAACGGCAACTTGCAGTACTTCTATGTCAGTGGAGCATCAAGTGCCGTTCAGAGATGGGACATGTCTAACGACACTCAAACATCTGTTTTGAGAGGATTCCAACCAGCTGGATACACTGGAGGTGGAAGGGGTTCTACAAGTTCGCAGAGCATGGGACTTCCACAACCAGTTAAACAAATCAATGACCTCAAAGGACCACTGGCAGTTGCAACACCAGGTCAACAGTATGGATATATGGCAGGTGCAGACCCTGCTAAAACTTCAGTCTTTAGAATTGATTATGCCAATGACACAAATGGAGTTGGTTTTAAAGGAAACATACCAGAGAGTAGATATGCTCTTGCATCAACAAGTAGTCCACATTATGGTTACATAATTGCTGGTTACAATGCTGGAGGAAAATCCACAGTTGATAGAATTGATTATTCCAATGATTCTGTAACAGCAGGGTCAAGAGGAAATCTAAATTTCCAAGTCTATTATGGGGACGCATGTGGAAATAAAGATTATGGTTATCATGGTAATGGTGCGGAATGGCCAGCACCAAGATATTCATCAAGGACTACCAGAATTGATTATTCTAATGATAATGCAACTTCAGTGGATAAAGGAAATTTACTTCCTTTGGAAGAAACTGCCGCAGTTAGTAACCAAGATTATGGATATTGGTCTGGAGGTAATGCTTCTGGAGGTCCAAATTTCCAATCAACAAACACTAGACTTGACTTCTCAAATGACACTGTTGCATCAGTCCCTGCTGGAAACCTGGAATCTGGAAGAACAAGTCACTTTGCAACAGGAAATGCCTCATATGGTTACTTTGGTGCAGGAAAAGCCCCCGCAGCATCCTCCACTATCCAAAGATTAGATTATTCCAATGACACTACTACAATGTCATTCAAAGGTCCTCTTAGTGCTGTAAAATACTTTGGTTCAGCAACTGGAAATAAAAACTATGGATATTTTTCTGGAGGTTATTCTCCAGCAGCTAAATCAATCGTGGA
>Ga0099850_1001330_pt1 | contig 11473 bp, 19 predicted proteins | sample CB_VirMetaG_5_FD_79182 | JGI IMG/M metagenome (GOLD analysis project Ga0099850, IMG submission 79182) | Freshwater to marine saline gradient viral communities from Chesapeake Bay - CB_1508_1D Viral MetaG | ecosystem: Environmental > Aquatic > Marine > Coastal | place: USA: Chesapeake Bay...
CACGCGGTCCTTGGCCGCCACCTTGCGGCTCTTGAGGGGCTCAGGGGGCGCGCTGCGGGCCGCCGCCGGCGCTGGCCTCTGCATGCTGGCCTCTCCGTCGTCGTCGTCTGGGGCCACGCCAAGCATAGCCATGAGGGCGTAGCGGCGAGCGTAGGTGATTGCTGACCCACGCGCCTGCATGTTGCTGGGGCCACGCCCAATCTCCACCGGAATCCACGACTCGACAAACTGCCCGGATTTGTGGCCAAGCCGGGTAATAATGTACTCCCGACCGTTGGACACCCACGACAGCTGAGTCACGCACAAGTTGTTGGCCGACAGCGGCCCCTGAACTGCGTCTCTTACAGCCGCCAAGGTGACGTACTTAGACTGAAAGTACGGGTTGTCCGCGTCTTTTAGCGGGTCTTTGATCTGCCCTTGGGCTTTAGAGAGGGCGTCGAAGAGGGCGGAGCAGTCGGGGGAGCAAGGGGGGACTGTCGGTGCTCCTGCCCCTTCCAGCCCTGCATTTTGCCCTTCTTCTTCTTCGCAGGCAGGGCCGCCCGCACCTGTTTCCGCCGCAGGATGGCGGAGTCTGGAGTCGCCGCCGTAGTGTACAATTGCCATGTGATGTCATCCTTGTCTTGCAGTGTGACCAGTCCTAGTTCTTCGTCCTGATGCGCCTCAAAAATGGCGTTAGCCGTGCACTTGAGATTGTCTTGCGCGGCGTCGATCTGCTTGCAGAGCTGTTTCAGGTAGCCCTCCATGGCTACGCAAGCGAGCCGCGACTTCTCTAGCTGCACTAGCCGTGACACAACGTCATTGATGGGGTGGTCGTCAGTGCTGGACCGCCCAAGCAGCTGAGACTGGTACTTAGCGTAAGTGTCAGCCTGCGTCATGTCAAAGATTTCCCCGTACGTTCGGACTGCGCTTGGCGTGTGTACGTTCTCTTGGCTCAGAATGGTCGCTACGGCTTCGTCTAGCAGCTGCACTACGTAGTGCTTTTGTCTCGGGTTGAGCCCTTCCTCGAAGTACTTAATGAGGTCTCGCACTTTGGAGGCGCCTCTAGCCACGTCGCTGCCTTTCTAGCACGTCAGACAGCACTTCTAGCTCGCGCTGTAGCTCCTCCACGGCTACGCCGCGAGACAGCAGCCGAGCCGCAGACAGGCCGAACGACCGCAACTGAACGTCGTCAAAGACGTCGAGTGCTGGAACATACTGCCTGTCCTGCATTGTGGTGGAAACGCACGCTTCGGCCTCAAAGGGGTCGTCGCAACGCTTGAGGTACAGTTCCTCATCAAACGGGTAGCGGGACCACAGATCGGCCAACTGCTCTACAATGTGCGCAATAATGCTAGAGGGCTGCGTGTTGCGGACTACGCACAATTCGTCCAGCTGAATGCTGGTCCACGGGTAAGTTCGGAAACGGTGCTGCGCACTGCGCGTCATGGGTTTAGCGCGGTGCTTGCTGTGATGCTCTTTGGCTAGCTCGCATTGCTTTTTGTAGAAGTCCGCACGGACCTGATCGCGCTGCTTGTCGATCAGGTCAATGCGGGTGGCTAGCTCTAGCCAGTAAGCTGTCATTTGATCCTTACTGAATGTTCCACGGGGAACAATTCAACCCCGTCAGGCACGACGCCTGTACTTTTAATGTCATGTAGGATGTCGCTGGCTTTGATGCGAGGGATGTATTCGACGTATTTGTCGTCAAGCTCAAGCAGGTTGCACTTGTCGCGATCCACAGACATTGGGTTTTTCTGCAGGTACACGACGAACTCAGAGCGGATCTTGCGCTTGCCGTCGCTGTCGGGCTGCACAAGCCGCTCCATGCAATCCACCATGTAACGCTTGAGGGACTGCAAGTGCGTCGTGACGCTTTTGTGTCGCGCTTTGAACCGCTGCTCCTCGGCTTTGAGGGCAGCCGCGTCAGCGGTTAGCTGGCGAACAAGCTGTGCGCAACGGTCCATCTTAGCGTGAATATCGACCTGCAGCTGGGCTTCAAGGTCAACGATCCACTGGTCAGCGTCGCCATCTTCGTCGTCGGTGCGCGACAGGAGCGCATCAAGCTCCGTCGTCAGCTTGTACAGCGAGACCATCAATCTCCTTTCTAAGCTCTTCAATGAGAGCAGTTTGCTGGGTGATGGTGGCAGTCAGGCTGGCCACAACGTCATCAATGGGGCGTTCGTCACGCAGCAGGTCGTGGCACTCCAGAATGGCCTTTTGGAGCGTCAGGACGCGCACAGTGGCGTCACGGAGGCGGAGGGTCAGGTCAATGTGGTGTCTGGCTTCGGGGGAAAGGGTCAAAACGGAACCTCATCACTGTTGTGGTGGTTGTCGAAGGCTTGAGAGTCCTTGCGGACGTGACACGTGTCGAAGTGACACGAACCGTCACGATTAAGCGGGATGTTTTTGCCGGCTTTCGTGCTGTGCCAGAAGATTGTCTCTTCGCAGTCGCGGCATTTGCCGGGAGACGCGTCTTCGCTGAACTCGAAAACTCCTTCCTTGACGCGTCGGGTCATGGGGTTGTTGCTGTTGCCAACAGCGGCAGGACGTGAGTCGAGCTTGCTGTGAATGGCACGCAGCAGGGACAGGATTTCGTCGTACTGGTCGCCGTCCATAGGGCTCCAATCGGAAAAGAGGGGTATGACGAAGGGGGCATAATGGGTGAGTAGCGGGGCGGGCGCAAGTGCAAAATATGGGAGCTGGGAGCGGCGGGGCGCGGCGGCGGCGGCGGCGGGTCGTGTGTATGTGGGGCGCGGCGGGCGCACGCGGCGCAGCCCGGGTGTGTCATCTGGGAGCTACCACCGGGTGTTGGCGCGGCTGGCGTGTTAGGGGCGCTGGGCTGGGGTTGGTCGGAATGAAGTGAATGCCGCTGGATCTGGCGACGGTCGCATGAGCAAAAAAGGGGCGCGGACAGGGGTGACCTGCCCGCGCCATGTGGTTCACACGAACCGAGAAGTTTTGATCTAACGGAGTGTCCGAGCACCGGCGCGATCTACTGCACGGATACATGCGGTAGGAAACGCGCGTCGCTTGCCAGCGACAATGACAGGGACATGGAAGTCAGGTAGACGACGCCACGGGGGCAGCCAGCCGACGACACGCAGAGGAGTGTAGTCAGGCAGGCTGGGGTGATTCCAGCTGAAGTAGATTGTGTACGGGTATGAAGACTGCCGGGGGTACATCTCGCGGCGTGGTCGATCATCACGCTGCGGGTTGTAGTTGGGGTTAAGCATCGTCGAGCCGGCTCTTAGCGTCTTCGATAATTTGCTCCAAGTCGTTGACGCGGGTGAGGGCCTCGCAGCAGGTACAGTCGCCGCAGTCGAGATCTTCGCAGGCGTGCGAGCTGCCACAGTTGTCGCAGTCGAGAATGTCCTCGAGTTCGGGGAAGCCGCGATCTGACAGGTAGCCGTAGATCTGAACGAAGCAGTCCGGCCCGTAGCGCGAGAGCATGTCCTCGGTACCTTGATTGCACTGGGACTTGATACACTTGGCGAACGTGCTGGGGTCTTCCAGCTCGGAGGCTTTCTGGACCATGTTGACCAGCACGCTGCTGGTGAGGACGGAGCGCATGCCAGCATAGGTGCGGTGCAGGTGCATAGCGTGCTCGAACGACTTGTCACCATTGAGGCCGTAGTGCAAGGCCAGCTGGTCGTAGGGCGTCGCGGTTTCGAGGCCGACGGCTTCGAGCGCGCTGCCACCCTGACGATACTTGAAGTTGTCGAGGAAGGCGTTCTTGTCGTCACCCGACATCTTGTGGTAGGCGATCACCGTGTCCCACAGCGGCGGGATCGTGGTCGTGGTCCAGACATGGCGGAAGAGTTGGCCGGGCTCGCCGGTGTTGAGGTGCTTGACCGTCAAGCGGACGTTAGCGCTGGGCTTGAGGCTATCGCCGTAGGAGACCGAGACGGGGCCATGGTGGGACCGAACATAGGTGGTGGGTTCGACGGTGTAGGTGGTGAGCTCGGTGCTGCGCTCGGGTTCGGCCCGCGAGAGCAGCAGGGCGAGCGGCGAGGCGTAGGTGTAGGGGTCCGTGGGATAGTCAGTGGTGGGTATGAACGCGGCAACGAACTTGTACGCGGCGTCGTCTCCGCCGTTATGCTCGCTCAGGAAGCGGGCGAGGTGGTGGCAGCGACGGAAGAAGGTAATGACTTCACGCCGGTTGACGTTCCGCAACATAGGGAGGTCGTCAGACTCGTGCGGCTGGCCGTTGGAGCGGATAGAACTCTGCAGGCGACTGGTAATGACGACGGGCTGCGAGAGCTTGAGGGTGTAGGTGCCTTCGGAAGGAGTGAAGTAGGGGAAGTTATTGTCGCGGCACCAGACGTTGCAGTGGAAGAACGGCGAGGTGGTGTCTTCGAAGAGCTTCTCGTCGGACACCAAGTTGGTTTCGGCCATGGCGCGCAGGGGCTCGAACGGCATGAGCGAGCGGCTGTACTGGATCGTCGGTGGGGTATGGTGGTCGTTGAAGCTACTCATCGGCGAACTCTCCGTTCGTGAGCGCGGCAGCCTGCTTGGCCAGAACCGTAGCGAGCTGGTTGGTAGCCGTACGAAGCTGAGTGGCCAGCTCGTTGTTGGACTGACCAGAGTAGGGCAGCGCGTTGCGGCTGGAGTACGTGGACAGGCGACGCAGCTCCTCAACGAGCGAGAGGGAAAGCTCACGCATGTTGTGGGCGATAGTGATCAGCTCCGCAGCGAGAATGTGGCCGGGAGGAATGTCAGCGAACTCTTCGTAACTAGACACTGGGGGCCTCCATGTACTTAGCGCCGGCGCGCGAGCGGGTGTTGGGGTGGTCGGTCTTGGTGCGCTTGGGGGTGTTGTCGAGCAGCCAGTCGACCTCGACGTTGAGGGCCAGAGCAACGCCGAGAATGGTGTTGCCGTTGTTGAGCATGGACCCCTTTGCCTCCAGCATGTTGATCAGCGTCGTGTGGCTGATACCGGCTGCAAACGCGACATCGGTGATCTCCGAGTTGGTCTGACGAAGAGCGAACTGGAGGCGGGAGGCCAACACCTGCTTCTTGGCGACGACGCTGAACGGAGTGGTGCGGGTGCCGGTCTTGGGCTTGGGAGTGGGGTTCTCGCTACGGTCGAGGCGGGCGACGAGGCTGGCGTACTCCTGCTGCTTGAGGCAGAGCAGGTCGCGCACTTCGGCGTGCGTGTAGCCGTCCTTGAGGTGGGTGCGGATAAAGTCGAGACGGTTGAGTTGACGCTGACGGTGGGTGGGGACGGGAATGTCGTGGCGCTTGACGAACTGCGCCATGGCCTGATTGGTGGCGTCGTAGTCGCTGGCGACCTGACTCATCGTGAACAGCTCTAGATCTTCGGCGATAGCCTCTAGAGCATCGGGCGTGGTGGGGAACTTCTGAACGTTAGCCATGGTACCTACTTCCATGTAGTGGCCGCCCCCCGGGTGGAGGGCGGCCTGTGGTTGAGTTGATCAGCGGGTGTAGGAGTGGATCATCCGCCCGATAGCGACGGTGCCCTCGGCGGTATCGCTGGCGGCAGGAATGCGGCGCTCCTGCTCGGGCATGAGGCGGTTGACGATCTCTTCGCAGATCTGTTGACGCACGGCAGCGGGGACTCCGTCCGGGACTTGCATCTCGAACGTAATGCTGAAGCCGTAGTGCGCGGTCTCGTTGGTGAAGACGAGGAACTTGCCGGGCTCGACACCGTTGTGGGCTTGAAAGCCAGTCCAATCGAAGGACATGTGATCTCCAATCTGAGTGTTGTGTACGAAACGTGGTGCTGCGGGGTACCAAGCCCGCGCAGTCAGGAGTGAGTACCGGATTCGAGAGGTCACAGAATGTGCCGGTCCTTAAGGTCGGCCATGAGGTGGGTGAGACGCGTCAGAGCACCGGTCGTGCGGTGACTCCAATCGCCAGAGCGACGCTGGTTGTACAGATCCGAGTGGATCTCGTTCTGTAGATCGCGCAGTACAGCACTGACAAGCTGCAGGTCGCGGTTGACGGTGTTGGTGAGGCTGCGGTCGGTCATGTGTGTCCAATCGTTCTGAGTCGTGTGTCGGTTAGGAGCGTCCACCGGCGGCCCCCCCGGGGCCCACCGAATCGCGGACCCCGGATGGCCGAAGCCATCCGGGGCGCGGGGTCTCGGGTTGGAATCAGAAGGGAGCTTCGGCGTCAGGCGCGGCGAGGGCGGACTGGATCGCCATGGCGCGGCTGTGGGGCTCGGCGGGCGCGGCAGCGGGCGGCTGGGGCGCGTTGGCGCTGGGGGCTTCCTCGGTCAGCGGGAAGGCGGCCTGCACGGCGGTGGCGGAAGCCTTCCACCCGCGCGGGAGATCGTCGACCACCTCACCCGCCGGGACGAGCGAGGCACCGTACGACACGTTGTCCTTGCCGTCCAAGTGCATCACGGGGATACCGGCCCAGAGAGCGACGGAGAGGGTCTGCTCGGTCCCGCGTGAACTGTGAGGACGCACCGCGAGCACGAGATCGACCGGCGTGGAGAGGTAGCGCCCGAGGAGAGAGTAGACGCTGCGAATCTTCAGAGCCTGCACGTGGGACGAGGTCTGCGACAGGTGCGGGCAGAAGACCTCAGCGATATTGAACGCACGCTTGGCCGCCGGCTCCATGACCACGTGACGGACGCTGAACTTCCGCACCGGGACGCCACGCGAGCTGGCCCACTCTGCAGCGTGAGTGTCCACTCCGGCGGCGTCACCCACCGAGAGCGTCATGTCCGGGTGCTTGCGGAGCATCTCGTCGAGGACGCCACGAGCAGCAGAGAAGTCCGTCGGCTTGACGTCGCGCGGCCCGATCACGGCGACCCGGAACGCGGCCTTGGCCTCACGACGTGACTTCAGCGTGTCGACCACGAACGTGCTGAGGGCGTGCCAGAGGGCCGCGACGGGGTGGGCGAGCTTGGGAGCGGACTTCTTGGGCTTAGCGGTCGTCTTCTTGGTCGTCTTGGTAGCCATTGGAATCTCCAATCAGGTAACGAAAGCGGAAGTAGCGCCCGACCCACCGTGAGCCGGGCGCGTCATGTCGAAGGTTTAGCCGCAGTAGCAGGCGTCGGTTTCCCCCGGGAGGTTGCCGCAGTCGGGACAGTAGCCGAGGGAGTGGGGCTCCTCGCAGCAGTCGCCGCAGGTGGTACCCGGCTCGATCCGGCGATCACAGTTGCCGCAGTGGTCCACCGGCTGTTGAGCGACCCGCTGCGCGATCTCGGACTGGACCGCCAGCGCCACGAGCAGCCCCGGGAGCAGGCGAGCGTTAGTGTGGATCGTGACGGTGAAGCACGCGGGAGTGCTCGTGACGGCGTAATCGAACATCGTAACCTCCATTCGCGGAACCAGCTGCGGGCACGTCGTCTCTCCTGCTCTCTGCAGGAGTGGCGCCCTCGTACTCGAGGGGGCTGCCACTCCTGCCAGTTTGCATTGTATAAAATGCAAACAACACCAGAGTTATCGTCCGGGGCACCCAACAGTCGCTTTCGAAGGGGAGGTACTCCGACCCGAGAAAGTCGTGGTACTCCACGAACCAGGAACTCGTACCCGAGGGCCTGGTCGGCTGTTTGGGTCGCCCCGGGGGGTGTCCCCCCATCTTGAGCAAACCCGGCATATAAGTGATCCCAGACCAGTCGTATGCACATAGGGCATACGGTGTGTGTAGGTATAAGACCTACACACTGTCGGGCCGAGGTTTCGGGCGAGCGGAGCGAGCACGGGGGGAGGGGCGCTCATTCCAGAGCATCAGCACCTCTCCCCTCGGCCCGTAGTCTAGTTGTTTGGGTGTTGCTAGGCTTAGACGTAGATCCCGTCCGCCCAACCTATGGTTTAGCAAAAAAAAAAATTTTACAACGGGTCGGGCGACATTGGAGGTTAAGTCATGGAGTTGTGGCGGGTTACTGATAGTGGGGAATGTGAACGATTTGAACGATTGGCTTGGACGGTTTGCGGGGCGAAGCCCTTTGACGGACGGGTGTATTGGGGAAGGTTTGTGGCAGTTGCCACGGGTGTGATGTGTGGGGTAGGGTGGTGGACACGGAGGAGCCAGCCGCAGGGGCCGTCGAATCCGTGGGTTCACAAGCTGGAGGGTGACGAGCTGGGGTGTGTGGGTTGGAACCGCAGCCGTTTGCGTTGGTGGCCGTGTCGGGACTGGCGGGTCCGCCAAAAAGTCGCTTGGCACGGCAGGTATGATAGTGTAGCTTCCAGATCACGCCGATTGTGGTAAGGAGGAGAGATGAAAAATGTGCGTGTGTTCGAGCTGCACGGAGGCAGGTTTGACGGCGAGCGTTGGATGCAGGAGTGCGTGTCGTGGCCGTGCAATATCCTGCGTCAGTCGCCAGACGTGCCGTACGCGCTGAGGTACCAGTACCGATTGTCGGACACCGAGGAGCACGTGTATCGGTTTGTGGAGTACGTCCCACAAGCGCGCATGGCTACATACACGACGTATGACTCGAAGTGGGGTTACGGCTACCAAGAGGAGGCGAATGACGAAACCTAAGCTGCTGACGCGGGCGGACATGGAGTTTATCAAGGGCACGAACGGTTCGTTGGCGCACAAGGAGCGGCTGCTGGGGCATTTTCTGCGGATTCGCTCATCTCCTGAGTTCAAGAAGATGGAGAAGGAGCGGCGCATGGCGCAGAAGTACTTCCGCGAGCGCGAGCTGTACAAGCGAAAGCGCATGGAGCAAATAAGGATGCGATTTGGCGAATCTACCAGCGACGCATGATTCTTTGGCAGTAGCGCAGCGCCGCCTAGAGAACAGGTGGTGTACGTATCCGGGCACATGGAAAGAGTTTGTCCACGAGGTTGAGGAGTCCGGGACGGCGCAAGAGAAGCTGGTGGTTCAGCGTTATCCGGCGCAGTTTAAGGTGGACGCATACGAGCGAGCGCAGCGGATTCAGACGCTCCAAGAGAACCGGCTGATGGAGTATCTGGAGCGGATGGACCATCTGACACAAGCGACCAAGACTGACCGCAACGGCGACAGCGTGCCGGATAACGGTGTACGTTTCAACGCGCTGAAGTTCATGCTGGAGCGGGCGCTGGGTGCGGTCCACGCTACAGAAAAGCCGGATACGCAGACAGGTGGGGCGTTGAACGACCTGTTTGAGCGTAGGGAAGAGCTGAGGAAGATCCTGAAAGCCAGAGAGGCGGACGTCATCGACGTGGAAGTCAGGAAACCTAGTGGCTAGGCAGTGCCAAGGTTGCAACCAGTACGCAAAGACCGTAGAAGGTGCGCTGTGCCGCAAGTGTGTCGAGACACGGGTCTACAGGGCGGTAAGCGATTACGCACGTGACGTGGACAAGCACAGTTCGAGCAAGTACAGCCATTTTCCGACCGTGTTCTGGGAGTGGCTGTCATTGCGTGCGCGGGAGGAGACGGACGGCACGCGAAAGCCTGACCGACCGCTGGGAATGGCCCGCGAAAACGAATAAGCTAACGCGTCATCTCTTTTCTGAGGGGGTCGCCTTCCCCATGAAGGCACCCTCCATACCGCCCTCGCAAGGTTTTCCAATCGGCCTTGCGGGGGCACTTTGTTTGGGGGGTGACTGTGGCTGAGCGCTCGACAAGCGACATCAAAGCCGAGCTGGCAGCGCTGGACATTGAGATTTTGGACGACGAGTTCCGCCGGCGAGCCGAAGAAGACCACATGTTCTTTTGCCGCTACGTGCTGGGCTACAACGATCTAGAAGACGATCTGCACGGGTCTGTCAGCGACATCGTGAACGACACAACAAAGCTCAAAAAGCTGCTGTTGTTGCCGCGTGGGCATCTGAAGTCGTCGCTGGTAACAATCGGGTGGACGTTATGGCGATTGGTCCAAAACCCGAACCGCACGTTTGGCATCTTCAACGAAACACAAGATCTGGCAGAGGCGTTCTTGCGTGAGATCAAGGACCATTTGGAGGGTCCGGCGATCAACAAGTACTGGCCAAAACTGTGTCCTGCGCCAGAAGACCGACGGCTGTGGAACCGATCCGCAATCATCGTCAATCGCCGGCTAATCAGCCGTAACCCGTCGATTGAAGCGAAATCTGTGCAGGAATCGACGGCTGGACGCCACCCCGACGCCATGATTCTGGACGACCCTATCTCTGACCGGACAGTCCAGAACGAAGATCAGCTGGCCAAGTCAAAGCAGAAGTTCCGAGAGCTGCAAGCGCTGCTGGACCCGCCAAACGACAGCGATCCAGTAAAAGGCACCATGATTGTCATCGGCACGCGCTGGCACTGGCACGATCTGTATTCGTTCATCATGGACAATCTAGGCGAATACTACGATGTGCACGTGCGGAAAGCACTGGAAGACGGGCGCTGCATATTCCCCAAGAAGTTTTCCCGCGAAACGCTGCGCGAGTTGCGCAAAACCATGGGGGAGTGGGTGTTTAGCAGCCAGATGATGAACGAGCCTGTAGACAGCGAATCTGCGCTGTTTTCTGCAGAGCTGATCAAGCGCCAAACGTGGAAAGGCGACCGCGAGGAATTCCTCGAAAGGGTGCCTAACCGCGTGTTTATGGCCGTTGACCCAGCATGGGAGGGCGACGACGCGACTGGCATCGTTGTTGGCTGCATGACGGGCTACAACAAGATCTACGTGTTGGACGCAGTGCGGTCGAGATTAAAACCTGACGATATGTTGTCGCAAGTGGTTATGCTAGCGCAACGTTGGCGTGTTGAGAAGATCGGGTTTGAGGGAGTCATTGGCGGACAAGAGTGGATGATCAAGCATCTGCAGGATCGTTTGTCCGAAGCGCAGTACAGCGTGCCAGTGATTCCTTTGAGCCACGGCAACCGCGCCAAGGAGGTGCGCATCATGGGCTTGCAGCCGGAGCTGAACAGCAAACGCTTGTACTTGCATGAGGGGTGCGAAGACCTGCGAGTCGAGTTTTTGCAGTTCCCGCGCTCAGGCTACCGCGACCTCATTGATGCGACCGAAATGCTGGTGCGTACCGCTGCGCCGCCCTCGCGCATGCGAGCGGCAGACCCAGCCAAGATGGTAGGCACAGCCGAATACGAAATGGCTCAAATGATCCAACGCGGCAGGAGTCGTAGAAGTCGGAGGTATCTAGCTCGATGAGCGCGCTTACCGAAATCCGCAAGTACGTTGAGGACAACTACCCCAACCAAACCGACGAATACCGTATGGAGCTAATCACTAGAGCGCATTACAACTTTAGGAACGGGGCGGGCAGTCTCAGCAACGCCATGATGCTTGCTGAGAAGGCAACAGAACAAGTGTACCGCAGGGGCCGCAGCCAATACGGCGGCTCTGCGAGACCGAGAGGATACTGACATGTACCACAACACCAACAAAAACCTCATCAAAAGCCAGAACTTCTACACGGGCATGAAGGAGGAGCGCGGGGACAACCAGCGCATTGAGCCGTTGGCTGGCAGCAGCGGACACCTGATGGGCACGCCGGATGGCAGCAAAGGGTGCGACCGCAAAATGCTGGTCAAGCACGACGGTATTGTTATGGGTGGATCTGTTACTGCTAAAAAGCCGACCACTTCCGCGAAGTCGATCAA
>Ga0099850_1001332_pt1 | contig 11464 bp, 5 predicted proteins | sample CB_VirMetaG_5_FD_79182 | JGI IMG/M metagenome (GOLD analysis project Ga0099850, IMG submission 79182) | Freshwater to marine saline gradient viral communities from Chesapeake Bay - CB_1508_1D Viral MetaG | ecosystem: Environmental > Aquatic > Marine > Coastal | place: USA: Chesapeake Bay...
ATAAGATGTCTTGTTTGATGTGTCTGCCAAACTCTGTTTTACTATTGTGTTAAAACTAGCATCACTTGCGATTTGCCAGTCTGTTGACTCATGATTTGCTGATTGAGATTGTTCGTTACTCAAAGACAAAGCACTTATTGTAAAATCAAAACCAAAATTTATGTCGGTTGCATCATCTAACGGGTATGTAATTGATGGAGTGTCGACACTTGGAAACGCTGAAGGAGTTACGGCCAAAACATAAGGAGACCAAAGACTATCACCGGTTGCATTTCCATTTTGTCTAGTTCTTATTAAATACCCTGTACTAACATCAAGGAGAGAGTTATCAAAATTTTTAGATGTTTTGTTGCTTATATCATCGTAAGAACTAGCATCAATAACACCTGTTGTTGTGTTTAACATTTCCCAATCGCTATGAACGTGAGTTTCACCACCTGAAGATGAAAAAGCACTAGATGTAATAGCATCTCCCATTGGTTCATAATCTGCTTCTCCGTTAACTGGGTTTGTTACCGTTGGCGTATCAACATGAGGTAAGCTTGATGCTGTTGTGAAATAAGAAAAATCTGACCATGCTGATTCACCGTAAGACTGACCAATATGCCTAGCTCTAACTTTATAAATAGTACTAGCTGAAAAATCAGCAGAACTAATATTAATTGATACTAGGTTTGATGTATCTCTGTAACTTGAGAAAACAAGAACATCTGCCATTGTCATAATCTCAAAATCAGTCGATTTATGTGTATCAGATCCTCCATTCACACTAAATGCTGAAGTGGTTATATTTGAAGAAAAATTAATTCCAACACTTCCGTTAGTCGGTGCGGTTATCGATGGTTTATTAATAAATATTGTTGCACTAGAAACAGAATTATCAACATAAGCTTTTATTGACTGCTGAGTCGCTAATGCAGTTGCACTATCTGATGACATGGTATCTTCATCTAAAATATTATCGGCCGTAACTGTTGAACTATTAAGCTTAATACCTGATGAAAAGTTTTTAACACCTGCTATTGTTTGCGCTTGATCGTCTATATGCCCCCATGTAATAGTGTTTGCTGCTAACTCGAGGCCAGCTAAGTTGTTATGGGTTGACGCTGGCGTACCTGCTTGAATGTTTGTCGTTCTCCAGTCTGTATAAGCATCTCCATCAATGTTTGAAATTACTCTCGCCTCGATAGAGTTTGTTAAACTTGATTTACTTTCAAAAATAATTGTAGCTACAGGAACAATTTCAGGTAATGGAATGATTGACACAATATTAGAAATTTCAATTTCTGCCCCTGCTCTTGCGTTAGCTATTACAGTGTATTCATTTTGACCGATAAAAGCTGCCCACTGTTGACCTCCTGATATCCCATTAATAGCAAAAACATGGCATAAAACATAACTACCACTTGACACTGCTGTTAACTGCCAACTTCCACCAGTAAACTCATTAAATACAAGTCTACCTGTTGCACCAACACCTGCTGTTACATCTGTTAAAACTGAAAAACCTGTTTGAGTGTACTTTCTTAAATTTGGCGTAGCACCTTCAAGCGAATAAATATCAAGACCAACAGTTGACGCTACCGCAGGGATTGATAGGGAAAGATCTTCATCAAATATTAAACCAGATCCAACAGAAAATTGCGCATGTGAATCTAAGGAACCATTTTCATCTGCTAATATATCACCAACGGCCAAACCAGAAACGTATTGAGCACCCATTGTTAAATGCAAGTATTCATGTGTTGTGGGTGACATACTTATGCCATGCCTTTCGTCACCTAAATATATAGCTTCACCGTCCGTTGCGTTCCAGTAGACCAAAGCAACAATTGCATGATTTAAGATAATGTCTGAAAATTGCGCAAATGTTGCGTTTACTATTGCTGTTAAAGTTCCATTATCAAAATAAATAACATGAAGTCCCTCAGTGTCGTCTATAACAACAGTTTGTGCCGATGTTTTTTCATATTTTGACCCGACTTCATAAAAATGAAACATTGAACCAGTGGGAGTTATTGAAAATGTTCTAGTGCCATCGTCGAACGATAGTGTTGTGTTGTCCCTTTCTGTTGTTGGAAAACCGTTTGTGTCTGTTACCTCAACGGTTAACTCATTAAGTGATGGATTAACAAAAATAACTCCACTTGAAGAATCTGAAACTAATACTCTACCTACTTCATTCGCATAAGAACCATCACTAGGTCTAGTGCTTGTCAAAACACCATCGGTGTCAGAAATGTAAACCCTACCAATCAATAGGCCTGAGGTATCAATATCCCTTACTAGTCCTAGTCTAGTTACGAAACCAAAGCTAGTATCTGGTATGTCCATGGTGGTTAAACCAATTACTCTTGATTTATCTTCAATACGAGCGTTTGCTAGAGATACTGCCGGAGTCCCTGAACTAGATCCACTTATGTAAACAGGACTTCCATTATCAATCTGTGAACCAGATCCATTGTAAACATATATGTAAATTTCTTGCCCGACCTGTAAAGTCGTGTCTCCTATTCCTGTTTGAATATCTAATGTTTTCTCTGTGCTATTCCATTTTACATTCCCAGCAGCGTAAGTAGGTGAACTCATGCTTGTTAAGAAGTTAACAGGAGAGTTGATTTTTATTCTGCCTTTTGTTGCGTTTGTTGTTGAGTCTAAAGTTAGGTCATCCCCTGAATCTTTTCCACCTGAGATGGTCTGACCTCCTGATACTCCAAAAGAAAAAGGAATCAAATTCCAATCTGTGTCATTTGACCCATCTTTTTGATATAACCTTCCTTCATTGGTCAACACTAGAGATCCAACAGGTGAACTAAATCCAGTTGCGACCTCTGCATTTGTTTTGTTAGATATTAATTCCCTACCAGTTTTGAAGCGAATTAAATCCCTTAGCATTTTTACTGCTGTATTGTTAAATATTGCTGCGGACATGTTTACCCCTTAACCGATAAAGTTTATTGCTATTTTCCCTAGTGAAATAGCAGAGTTTTCCATTGCTCTTAAAGATAACCGACTACCTGCTGGTATAATAACCTCGATCTCGTTACCGTCGTTACCTAATGGCAAAATGCAAACAAGTGTTTCAGATAATTCTGCACCAACATACAAACCAATAAACTCGCCAATATCATCTATCGATTTTACTTTAGTAATATCTGCCGCAGTTGTCGCAACTATCTGGACAGGATTTCCAGAAGAAGCTGGAATATTTGTTACTGAGGTATCAAGCAATGGAGTTGTATCAATTTGGTCAACAACTTTAATATCTCCACCTAATAATGAAATTATACTATCTTGCTTCGACTCTGTTGCAAGCCCACTGCCGCTTATAGTTGTTACTGCTGGAATTGGATATTTAAAATATGACATTTACGCCCCCTTAGTTGTTCCCTTAACTTCAATTAATAAATCAGTGTCACCACTAGAAAAGGTAACTACTGGACGCACAAATTTAAAATTAGGTTCGATATCTATTCTGTGAGCACCACTTGCCCCAGAAATTGAAATAGTTGAACCAAAATCTATTGTTCTCCAATCAGTTGCATCATTTGAATATTCGATTGACACAGTTGCTACTGGGGTATTCCCATTAGACCAAATAACATCATAACTAATTAAGTCTAAATTTTCACAATGAGATTTATCGCCTGTCATTGTTGTGTCTAGACCAGTTTCATCGATAATATCCTTTGGCCCTAGGACATGCTTTCTTGACATAAAATTTGCTCCCTGTAAGGATTAAAGGGTTTTAGCCCTATGCTAAACCCTGTTATTTACTCTATTCATTCTTGTTTCAGTTCGTTCATCCATGCTTAAACTGTTAAGACCTGTTTGCTTCATGTTGTCTGATGCTTGACCTGCGTTCTGACCTTGTTCCGGTTGGCCAGGTGACTGCGGTTGCTGACCTTGATCTGCTAAAGGTGACTGCATATTTTGAGCTACCATTATTTTATCATATCTATAGATATCTAATGGGTTAATATCAAAATGTTTTGCAAGTTGGAACTTCTTAGATGGTTCAAGTTTTGTATATTCATTTTCTTTGAAAACTAAATTAACAAAAGATTCATAGGCATAATTATAAAGTGTAGGGTGAATTGTTCTCAATACCTCAATGCCTTCAGTTGGGATATATCCGTTTTCAATTTCATCAAACACTAATGATGGATTAAAAACATATTTGTAATATGTCTTAAATTTATCAAGCTCATACCTTGATGGTTCCCACTGATCAAATAAGTCATTAAGTGGCTGCTTAGGGAACTTACTCATTAAAAAATCTGCTGACTTTATTGCTTTCTGCCTAAAGCTTTCCATTATGTTTGGCATAACTGGAAATAATACATCGTTTATATCCTCAACTCCTGACAAATAAAGATTTTTCGATTCTTCTACCTTCTCCATTTGCGCTCTCAAATCTCGATAGGTTTTATTTTTAGTATCAACGTCTCTAAGAGAGGTATTTATTTTAATACCAGATCTTAGTGGTACTTTTATAAAGTTTTCAGTCCCTTTCTTTATTCGGTAAATCATCTTCCTGTTAAACTTATGAATCATCTGCTGAGCTTTATTTGCTTCATAAAAAAATGCTTTTCCAGCATCATTAAAACCTAGTTCACCGATAGCTGCACCAGTGACCTTATCTGGGGTTAATTTACCTTTAACATTGGATATGCTTTTTAATATTCTGAGAGCTATCCTTGGGCCATATCTATCAACATAAGATCCAAGTACATAACCGAGACCACCCAGTACTGTACCAGCTAATTGGGCTGCTGCTGCTCCTCCGAGGAATCCACCAACTCCACCACCAACAACCGCACCACCGATAGCACCTGCTCCCTTAGCAATTCCTGACCAGAAATCGACGTTTTTAGAACCTCTTGTAAATCTTCTATCAAATACATGCTGCAATCTTAATAATTCAACCCAACTAACAAAGTCTCTTATTTCATCTGGCTTAGAAATAGAACCTAAGAAACCAAACACTTCTTTAATCCGTTTACTATCTGCACTACTTAGCTCTGTCTGGACAAAATTTCTTGTTTCATCCAATGTTTTAAATCTCTTTAACTCTTCAAGTTGCTTGATTGACTCAGCTAATACAGCACCTTTCTCAGTCAGTTGGTTTTTTAATTCTCTTATTTTAAAATCAGCAACCCATTTTAGTTTTTTTCTTAAAAACTCATCTTTAAGCTCTGATGTTGGCAGCTTTTCACCAATCATTATCGTGTTATAATCTTTTTGAGCTTCAAGCATTTTCAAGTAATCAGGCCTTAAATCCCTTGAATATAATTGTTGCTTAGCTTTTTCCTTTGGATCTAATTTTCTAGTTGAAACAACATATTTGTTTTGAATTGGGTCCCATTCTTTTGCCACTGGGACATAACCAGCTATCGCTTGGCCTCTTGATAATAGCTGTTTTTCCATGTGTGAGTTTATCTGATTATCCCAGTTGTTACCTGTTACCCTGGCCAGATCTATCAACTCTCCGACAAACCCCTGATTCCTTCCCTGATATAATGTTTTTAAATATGACTGTAATTTTTCTCTGTTTGGGAATCTTTTTATAATCTTTGACCTTACCTGCATTAAATCACTTACTTCTTTCATGATATCTCTATATGCAGGTATTCTATCTTTTAATATATCATCAATTCTTCTTCTTACGCTTACTAGTGCTTTACCTTTTATAGGCGCAAATTCTGCTGCACTTCTGTTGTAATAATACTCTGAATCAATATCAATTGACCTTATTATTGATTTTACTTTTCTTGGTGTTAGGTTGTAATCTCCATAGACTTGAACGCCCTCACCTGTTTTAGTAATTAACTTACCGCCAACATTTTTATTTAATAAATCCTTTCTTCTCTGCAAGTCTTTTACTGCTTTCTCTTCAACAAATGAAAGCTTATTCATTTTATTAATTTCATCGTCTATAATGTCTATTATCTCTTTTTTAGTCATTACAGAATCAATTCCAGAATCATCTAAAATGTCATAAGATCTTTTTGATTTATTACCGATAATAGAGTTTAAACTATCTATTGAATTATCTATGTCGTTGAGAAATGTTTCATCAACAGGATTCATTTTGTTGGCATTTGACCAATTTGTATATGCCTTATCTAAGTCCTTTTTAACATCTTTAAATACAGATACCTTTTCTTTTAACGCTTTATTTAAAGATGACTCTTGAAACTTTATTATCTCCTTTAGTTCGTCTATGTCTGCTCTACCTTTCTCAACTTCTTCAAAGACTCTATCGTATCTGCTCTTAATTTCTTTAGCTAATTCTTCCTTGTCTCTTAATCCCTCTAACCCATCTGGGTTTAATAAAAACTTTTTCTGATGCTCAGAACTAACACCAAGACCAGCATCCATTATGTCCAAGCCTAAGTCTGGTTTTTTCCTCATTAAGTTTCTTGCTGCTGTACCGACTCCCTCGGTTATAAACCCACCCATAAAACCAAGGGAAGCACCAATCTTTGCCCCAGAAGAAGCGTAATCCCAAATATTAGAAGCACTAAAATCAATTTCTCCTAGTGATGATTCAGACGCAAGCCTTCCGACTTCCCAAGTAGCACCCTCTAGCGCAGCGACACCTGCCGCCCCAGTTCCGGCCATCAGACCTCTGCCCAAAGCGCTTTTAACTGGTACCTTTCTTAATAATAGTCGAGTTAATGCTTTTTCTCCTTCTATCGATAACTTACTACTTAAATATGAAGGAGTGATTTTTACACCTTTCTTTACAAGCTCAGCAAGGCCCTTTTTTGCTGCCTGTTTACCTGCTACACCTGCTGCTGTTGTACCTGCTGCCCTAGCTGCCGCAGACGCACCAGCACCAGCAAAACCAGCATAAATTGCTGGCGCAACAGAACCTATTAATTCAAATACAGTCGAAATAGATGGGTTATTTTCTTTTATTAATCTTATTTCTTCTGGAGTTAACCCAAGATATTCTGACAACTCAGGGTTAAGCTCATACATACCTTTTAAAGCAAGATCTGAAGTGTATATCGATGCACCTCTTGCTGCTCCAAGTGTTGCCGCTTTTATATTTTTATCGTCATATTCTCTTTTCTTTTTAGCACCAGATATAACTTCCTCGTTGGCGAATTCATATCCGTTATTGATAGCATCAAAAATATTCGTGCCATCCACGCCAACTAAATCACCAGAAGGATTAATTAAATTGTATGTTTCACTTGCTCTTACGGTGTAGTTACCTGATTGCAACGCTTGCTTAGCTGCACCAGAGTCAAATTGTTCATACTTATTTTCTTGTAAGTTATAAAGATTATACATTTAGCACCTATAATTTTGGCTCTTTTTCTATTATGTGAGAATGGCGCAACTTCATACCATGAGGTAATACCATGTTAGCATTTACCTTTTCACCAAATCCATTAACCAAAGCTCTTAAAAACTTATCTCTTCTTGCTCTAATTTGTGCTGGGGTATCGTCAACTTTTGGCACAAATGGCTCAAGGACTTCAAGTTCTCCCTTTGTAACTGCTTCTTTGATAAACGTTTTAAATGGCCCAAACAGTTCAGCGAATGCAGCAAGTTGGTCAACTCTGCTTTTTGTATATGGCAACTTAGATGCTAATGCATCTTCCAATGATGCCTTTAGCATGTCATTGTAAACAGAAGATGCTTGTCTATATGACCCTTGTTCACCTCTGAACTTCTCTAGGTCTGCTATAGCAGCTTTCCTTTCTGTTGGACTGCCAGATGTGTTATCTAAAATAATTCTTTGAATTGGATCAGCATTTTTCATCAATCTTTGTGTTGCTATTTCTTGTAATTGGAACTTTGAGAAATTTTGAACATTTTTCTTTAATGATGAAAGCATTTGCGCCTTTAATAATTCTAATTTTCCCTTCTCTTGTTGAGTATTAGCTTTATTAATCTTTGCATCTATTTCCGCAATTACCTTTCTTTTTTGAAGTAATGCCAACGCGTTAATTCCACTAACATCAGATCCATATTTTTTTATTAACAAATCTAATTTATTTTGCTTTCCGGCTATCCCATATTTTTTATTCTGTAAATCGAGTTGTTGCGCTCTAATATCTCTATCGATTGCATCATTTATTATTTTAACAGAATTATCCATTGATTTCTGATTAAAAGCACTCATGAATAGGCCTATGCCAACAAGTATTCTTCTACCTGTTCCCATATTATTAAACATCCTATTATTATCAATTTTTTGATTTTCCACCTGAGCATATTCTTTATCAAGGTCTCTCATTAAATCAGTAAACCTCTGATTGAAACCTTCGACTATTTTACCCTGCTCATCTTTGTAACCGTCACGAAGCTTTTTTACCTGATTTATTTCATCATCATAAACAGCACCAATATTTTTTTTAAGTTCTTCGTAAACTCTACCCTTTTCATCAAGTGCCTTTTTTTGAGTTTCCGTCCCACTCCTTATCATGGATTTTATTCTATCTATTTCTTTTTGAGCTTCGCTTTTCTCTTGAGGTTTAGTCATTGCAGCTTGCTGCTCTTGTAACTTCCTAAGATATTCAGGTAACTGAACTAGATCATTAGGCCTTGCTTCTCCCTCTCCATAAGTGAGATTTCTAGAAGTACTAACTGGTTTTATTTCTGTAGGGCCAAAGTCCATACCTTGTACTGGATCACTGCCAGTATCTTTTTTAAACTGTTGCCATCTTTGTTGATATAAACTTGGTTGCTGTGCCTGCGCATTTACATCTATAATTTGACCTTGCTGTGGTTGAGCTACTGGTTGCTGTACTGGAACCTGAACAACAGGCTGAACTATTGGCCGTTGAACACTTTGAACTGGCACTGTTACTAAATCAGGAGGTGTAACAATTTGTTCTTGTTCAATCGGTGGTTGCATGTCCATTGGTTGAACATAGTTTTGAGGAATGTCATAATTGATATAATCATCTATCATTTGATTTTTTCCCATAACTACTCCTCCCTATAATAAAGCTAATGAACTCATGAAACTACCAGCACCTCCAGCACCTCCAGAACCTCCAGAACCTCCAGAACCTCCAAACATTGAACTCATTCCTCCAGAAACAGCAGCAGAACCTAATCCACCAAGGAATGACCCTAGTCTATCTTTTTTACCTTCCTCTGCTTTAAATTGTAATGCTTGAGTATTTGATGCTGCACCTGATGCTATCTGTTCTTTTGCTATTTTTGCCTGCCTATCTGCTTCTAATGCACTTAATATATCTTGCCTTTGTGATTGCTGAAATCGTCTATTGGCCATATCTTCTTGTGCTCTAATTTCTGCTGCCCTGCCTGCCATCTCTGTTCTTGCAGCAACACCTTGCTCAGAAGCAAGCTTAGCTGCCGCCGCTGGGTTCATACCCCTTTGACTGGCCATCAATGAAGCTGATTGTCTGGCTATTTCAGCACCTTGTCTTCTGGCCATTAATTCGGCCAAAGATGGGCCTTGTGGTTTTAGTAAATCTTGCTCCATTGCCTGTATTTGTGCTTGATACTGAGGACTCGATAAAAAAGATGCTTCGCTTGGAGAATATCCTGGCACCACGGGAGTTGTTGCTTGGCCACCGATCCCAACAGCTCCACCGATACCCTCTAAAACGTCACCTACACCACCAACAAAGTCACTTACACCACCAACAACGTCACTAAAAAAACCCATGTATTACCCCTTATTAGAATCTGATAATTTAAAAAACCCTTTCTTAACACCAAGCCTAACAGATATTCCAGTTAACCCCAAGCTTTCACCACTGCCACCTGTTGGAGTGTCCCATATTTCAACTTTAAATGCCTGACATTTCTGCCTAGATGGTTTAACAGAAAATTCATAAATATTTATAGATGTGACATCAAAAGTATAATCATCATAATCAGTATCGTCATAATCATAATAAACCCTAACGTTTAAAGTATGATCACTTTTATACTCTCCCAAAACAACAATTTCATAAAGTCTACCAAAACCAGAAATTCCTTTTAATTTATACCAAGGAGTTGCAACCTTCATGGAAATATTGTTTCCATTATCTGTATAAACTGCATCATTTTGATAATAAACATAACCATCTGACTTAAGAATCGATAAATTATCATTCCAAATACAGCATGATTTTCCTTTAAGATAAGTGTTTGTAGACCACTTATTTTGTAGATAATTATAAATCATCATCCTGTTATCTGTTTGGAAATATACTTCATTTCTCTTTGTTGACACGCATGATTGATTTATCTGCTCAGAATTATATTCCTCAACTGGTGCGCCAATGTAATTAACATTCAACGACCTATCAACGATGTAAATGCCCTTTAAGCTTTTAAACATTATCCCGATAGGTGTGACAACTATCGATTGCCTCTCTGAGCAACCAACTTGCTGAGAAACTATAACAGGATCAGTGAAAGTATTTTGCTCACCTGTTGGCAATGGGCCATCACCAGAAACGAATAATATCGAGTCTTCTTTTAAGATAATAATTTTATCGTCGATAATCTCTATACCGACACCCTTCCTTAAACTATTTCCATTTCCATCAATCCTAAAAAACAGAAATCCTTCACTCCAACCTATAGCACTGCCAACTATCCTCTTTTGTGAATAATAAACTTTATTTCTATCGTCTGCCGATATACCAAACAATCTGTCCAGGCCAGAAGTAATATAATACAAAGCTGGTATTGTAGTATGCTCAAGAACACCACCAGAAGTATAAACTTGTTCATTTGATGAAATTACAGCATCAGTATAAACATCTGAAAATGTTGCATCATCATTATACATCTTACCAACAAGATAATACGGACCAGAAGTTCCTGTTAATGTTCTATATATCTCAATAAAAGAAGTAGAATCTCTTTCCTGATTAACTTCATATTGTGCAATAGGATTTTGGGTTATTACAACCGACTGACTCGATGTCGAGAAACTATATATTTCTGAAATGCCAGAAAAATGAATTTCTCCATTTTTGTCATAATATTTAAAGATAGCTAAATATGTGTGTGCGCCATCGTCAAGCAATGGTGTGTCTGTACTTGATGCGAATGTGAAATATGGAACTCTTTGGAATCCACTATATCTTAATCCTATTCCATCATATTCTCTGACAACTGAACCAGCAAAATGAGTTGAGTTAGATAATCTAGTATATGATGTCCCACTAGTATTTTCTCTTATGTCAAAAGATGCCATTACCGATCTAGTTGTGTAAAACGGTCTAGTTGTACCACCAATGAAATCACCCTTAACAATGCACTGAATATCATACTTGCCATCTTCATTTAATGTTATCTTTTCAAGATTAGACATGTATGCATAATAATATTGTGTAGTGGAAAAATAAGCTCCATAGTCTTCAGTGTATGGATCTGCTGCAAGGTTAACAAAGAACTTTCCAACTATCGATTTATCAATGTCAGTAGTCCCATTTAGTTTAAACCTAATTAATGAATATGTTGATAG
>Ga0099850_1001333_pt1 | contig 11457 bp, 19 predicted proteins | sample CB_VirMetaG_5_FD_79182 | JGI IMG/M metagenome (GOLD analysis project Ga0099850, IMG submission 79182) | Freshwater to marine saline gradient viral communities from Chesapeake Bay - CB_1508_1D Viral MetaG | ecosystem: Environmental > Aquatic > Marine > Coastal | place: USA: Chesapeake Bay...
CCCGTGTGATGTATTCTATTATTTTAATGTAGATGAAATGCACGGACTGTCTTTAAAAGAATGTCAAGCATATGCAAACACAAAAGATTCAGCATATATTGCTGGATGGAGCAATTTTGTTCCTAAAGAATCAGGTGAGTATGATGATGATGATGCTAGATTTGTATTCATTAATTTATCAAGATGTACAGATCCTGTAAAAACAACAGGTCTTATTATGCATGAACTAATGCATCATTCTTTATGGATGAATAGTTATAATGCAGAAACTAGAGAAGAAGAGATTATTACTTGGGCTGAAGAGGAAACTTATGAAGTTTACAACTTAGTTAAACCTATGTTAGGTAAAGTAGTTAAACAGGCAATAACCTTTAAATCAGAATAGAATGATTGACAAATGGCTTAAGAAGTTAGAGCTAACTGATTGGACAATTACATTAGAACCATTAGATAATGAACAGGTTCTGTGTGATTGTCCACCAGAAGATTGTTATTTTATAGGAGTTAAATATGATACAGATACTAAACACGCTGTAATATATTATGACAGGCCTCTAACTGAAGAAGACATTGTTCATGAGTTATTACATGTTAAGTATAATGATTGGTCAGAAAATCAGGTTAATTTAGAAACAGAAAAATTATTAAACCAAAACAAAGATGAGTAAGATTATTTTAGAATTTGACGGAGTAGAAGAGCAGGATGATGCTAGAACAGCATTAGATGGTTACAAGTGGAAGTTAGCAATGTGGGACTTAGACGAGTTACTACGTTCAACAACAAAGTATGATGTTTCTCTATTGAAACATAATGAGCAAGCAAGTGAAGCAGAATATGAAGTTGCTGAAAAGCTTAGAGAAGAAATACGAAGAATATTAGAAAATTATAACTTGAAACTAGATTAAAACAAAACAAAGATGACTGAAAAAGAAATACAACTATTAGGATTTAAAAGAGAAGATTCAGTAGATGATATTGATAGTAAACCTGCGTTTTATTATTATGTTTATAACATAGCAAAAGGATTATCATTAATATCATGCTGTAATGATGAACTTGTAAATCATGAATGGTATGTTGAATTTATGGATACAGAACCTAAAATTATATATAATGAATTTGGTAAATTACAAGCTCTTATTAATGAGTTAGAAAAGGCAAAAATATGAAAAATAATATTTTTCTTAAGCTCTCTGTTAAAGATGGAGAGCTTGATTTTCCTGCTAAAATTCAACAAACAAGATTAAATACATTTTTAAAAGATTTACCTGATGGTGCAAATTTAGAAATGTTTATAAGTGTAACTACTGGGAAAGGTAGTAATGCACAATTAGCAAGATTGCATGCAATGATTAGAGAAATTGCAAATGATCTAGGCTATACATTTGAAGAAATAAAACTTATGGTTAAACGTAATGTTGGCTTATGTTTTATGAAAGATAAACAAGAATATTGTAAATCTTTTGCAGACTGTGACAAAGATGATTTAAATCTTTGTATCCAGGAATGCTTAAGATTGGGTGATGATCTTGGTATTCAATTAAGATAACTGTTCATTAAGCTGATCTTGCATCTTTTTATTAATCTCATTGAACTTATCATAATCATTATCTGCAGTAGCAGCAAGGAGTTCATTTATTAATGATTGATCAATTGTAGCATTAACTTTTACATTTAGTTTTTGCTCATAAGCTTTTGCTTTCAAAAGTTGTTGTAACGAGAAAATTGTATATAAATGAGCTTCCTCTTCTGTAAATGGATCTTTTTCTATATCTAAATTACCTTCAACATATTTATTAAATTTGTCAAACATTGATTTAATAGTAGAAGGATCTTCTTTCTTCATTAAGAAATAAACCATCAACTGTTCTAAACCATAAATATATGTTGTACTTAAAGATATGTTTTCAATATTTTTTGAAAAATCATATGTATCTTGCACTGGTACTTTTTCTTCAGACATAATTATAAACTTTAATAGTATAAATTTATGAATAAAATTGAGATTAACATAAACAATATAAGAAAAAAATTCAAAGATAAACTATCTGATACAGGATGGGAAAACATATTGTTTCCTATTATTGACTCTGCTGAATTTGAAGTGGCAATATACAAGCTTAAAAAATATGTAGAAAATGATCAGAGATTTACACCTAAATTATCTGATGTATTTAATGCATTTGTACATTGTCCATATGACCAGTTAAAAGTAATAATATTGGGCCAAGATCCATATCCACAGTTAGGTGTTGCAGATGGGGTGTCATTTAGTTGTTCTTATACAATGAAAGAACAACCATCATTAAGATATATATTTGATCACCTTGAAACTAAGTTTGATAACTACAATCGTGATCCAGACCTCAAAAGATGGTCAAAACAAGGTGTTTTAATGCTTAATACGGCATTTACAGTTCAAATTAATAAAATTGGTAGTCATTATGATGTATGGAAACCTATAACTCAAATGATACTATCAGCAATAAATAAAGATAAATCTAATATTGCCGTAGGTTTATTAGGTAAAAAAGCTGAAGAATGGCAATTCTATTTAAACAATCAGTACATATGCAAAGCAACACATCCTGCATCTGCTGCATATAAAGGCGGGAAGTGGAATTCATGTAATATATTTGAGTTCATAAATGAGCATTTGGAAATACATAATCATAAGCCAATAACTTGGTAAAATGGTTTAAATTTATTAAATTTATAACCTTATATGAGCAGCTATTTAAACAAGAAAATCAAACAAGAAATTGATGATTTTAAATCCGAAATATTTAAAAAGTATAACACTAAGTTATATATATATTATAACCCGGAAATCAAAAAAGATAATAAAAATTCTTTAAAAAAGATATGGAGGTTATTTGTTGAGCATATAGAAGAAAATGAACCTTCTTTTATAATTTATGCTGATTTTAAAAAAAATTACAGAAAGAGAGAATGGGTTAATTTAAAACAATGCTTTATTCACATTGCATTTAATGAATTAAAAGTTACTAAAACTCAAATAGCAAAATTTACAAATATTCATCATTCAACGGTGGTATATTCATTAAAGAAAACAAAATATTATGTGCAGCATAATGATGTAGTTTTTTGCAATTTATATAACATTATGATTAAAAAATATAAAGAATATGTGGGAGCTATTCCAAAAAATACAGAAGTACAGCATAACACCTAATCAGTGTATGCTATTATTTGCCTACAATGAAGGAGTTACACCTTCAACATACAATACAGAAGATCATGATGCTCTTGTAAAAGAGGGATATTTAGATTTAAACTCAGATATAACTACTGAAGGTGATAAAGTTATTGCATATTTAAATAACTATTTTACTGTAAATAAAAAGAAAACAGATAAACAATTGCTAGGACAATCAGGAAAGTTAAATATAGATCAATATAGAGATATATTTCCCAAAGGTAAATTGCCTTCTGGAGTTCCTGCTAGAAATAATGTTAAAATACTTACTGAAAATTTTAGATGGTTTTTTTCAGAATATGATTATTCATGGGAAGAAATTATAAAAGCCACTAAAATGTATGTAAATGAGTATCAAAGAAACAATTATGTTTACATGCAGAACAGCCAGTATTTTATATCAAAGCAAGATAAACATAAAGTTAAAACTTCAAAACTTGCAGATTATTGTGATATGCTTAGAGATGGTGTAAATACTGAAAGTGATCATTTTAAAGAAAAAGTAGTATGATAAACCACAAATCAGAATCAGAAGAAATTAATGAAGATTTAATAAAAAAAGTTGCTGAAGATTTAATTCAAGAGCATAGAAGAGGTAGAACAAACTGTGAAGATTGCATAGGACATAGATATGATATGCATGTTGGTGTTTATGCTGCCATAGTTACTAGTCGAAAGTTAGCACAAGAAACAGGTAAAAAAATATATTACTCTGTTGCAAGCTATTTAGAAAAAAAATATAAAGAAGAATATAAATTATGAGTATATCAAAACCAGCTTGGGGTGGTCAATATGAATCATTCAACGAGGCTTTAAAGTACATGTTAAATAGACAAAAAGGACTGGAAAAGTCCATATATACTCCTTGGCCAAAGTTTAATGATGCTACCACAGATGGTTTAGAGTGGAATACTTTAACTGTTATAGGTGGACGTCCCGGTTCAGGTAAAACTCTTATTAAAGATCAAATTATAAGAGAATCCTTTGATTTGAATCCTGATGATAATTTTAGAGTTCTTGAGTTTCAATTTGAAATGGTAGGTAGAACTTCAGCTATGCGTGAGTTTAGTTCTGTAACTGGTAAAACTTATAAAGAGTTATGTAGTGCAGGTAGTAAATTATCTACGGATGTAATTAATACATGTCATCAATATGCAAAAGATAGAGTCAGAAATCCTGTTGATATTATCAGTAGACCTATGACTGTAAATCAAATGCGTGAACAAATTGATATGTATATGGATGAGCATAAGGGTACTAAAACTATTATTACACTAGATCATACTATACTTGTTAAAAGAGCTCCTTATCAAAATAATAGATTAGATATGTTATTTGAATTAGGTGAGTTCTTTACACAATGTAAAAGAGATTACCCTTGTTTGTTTATTGCGTTATCACAGCTTAATAGAAATATAGATAACCCTGAACGTGCTGTTGATGGTAAGTATGGTAACTATGTATTAGAATCAGATATATTTGGTTCAGATGCAATGTTACAACATGCAGATAATTTAATTGGAATCAATCGTCCTGCAAAACAAAAAATTAGATATTATGGTCCAGACAGATATATAATAAAAGATGACAGAACTCTTGTATTACACTTTCTTAAAGCAAGAAATGGTGATACGCGTATGAGTTTCTTTAGAGGAGAATTTGAGAAAATGCAAATATCTGAAATGGCTACACCAGAACAACAAGATAGAAGATGATAAGTACTAAAAGTAAAATAATGACTCCATCAGAAAGAAAAAAGAAAGTCTCTGAACTTAGAGAAGAGCATGAAGATTATTTCCAAACAATTGGAAATCTTAATGCATTATACATACCAAAGATGGCTTATAGGCCAAGTGGTAAAGATGATCTATATGTATCTTTTTTTCCAAGTGAACTTGAAAAGGCAGAAGATATCTATACAGAATTTGTAAGTATAGATTATGTATCTGAAGATCCAAAAAGAACATTATATCTTCATAAACACAATCCTCATTTTAAAGAGGAGTATGAACTTATAACTAGTAACTCTGGATTTGAGCGCCATCTAGTTCCAGTTAATGAACTCATTGTTGTAAATGATATTACTAATAGAAATGAAGAAGTAAAAACTATATTTGATCTTGAACCTCTTCCAAATCCTGATGCAGATATGAAGCAATATCTAAAAAGAATTGCAGTAGCATTAGAAACAATAGCAAAACAATTAAATAAATAAATAATGGCAGAAAGCGTTTTAGTAATTGCTGACTCAGGGTCAGGTAAATCTACCTCTGGTAGAAATTTAGATCCAAAAGAAACATTTTGGATCAACATTGCAAATAAACCTTTACCTTTTAAGGGTTGGAAATCAAAGTATACTTTAATTAGTAAAGATAATCCCACGGGTAATATGACAAATGCGTCATCAGCTCATGGAATTATTAAAGCAATACAACATGTAAATGATAAAATGCCTCATATAACTAATTTAGTTATTGATGATTGGCAATATATGTCCGCTTTTGAATATTTTGATAGAGCAAATGAAAAAGGATATGATAAATTCACCTCAATAGCTTCAAACCTAGCTCAGGTTGCAAAAATGCCCAAAGATTTGAGAGATAACTTATTCTGCTTTTTCTTAACTCATTCAGAAGAATCAACTGATGTGAACGGGCACAGAAAAGTTAAGGCAAAAACTGTTGGTAAAATGATAGATAATGCATTAACTTTAGAGGGCTTATTTTCTATTGTACTTTTTGGTAAAGTAATAAAAGAAGAAGACGGGACTCTCAAATATGGATTTGAAACTCAGACCAACGGAGAAAACACTTGTAAATCTCCAATGGGTATGTTTGAAGAATCTTTTATAGAAAATGATTTGCAATATGTTAAAGATTGCATCATAGAGTATAGTAAATAATTAATTAATTAAAAAGTATGTTAAGTACAAAAGACATGAATGCCGGAAGCGGCAAAGCAAGACCAGTAATTAATGTTGGTAATCAGAAAGTGAAAATTAACAGTATTACATTTGATCAAACCCCTTATGATAGGGAGGCATATAATGTAGTATTACATGTAGAATCAGAACCAGTTGGTGGAGAATTTGAGGGATTTCTTGTAGATTCCAATAATCCCAATGGCGCTAGATACAAAGGTCAAGTTGGTCGGGTTAGATTAAGTCCGTATCCATTTAAAGATGCTACTTTACCTAGCGGTAGAGAAGTAAGTAGAGATACAGAAGTTCTTAGAGCTATGATTTACCTATCTGAAGTATTAGGTAAGCGTGATGAGCTTGATTCAATAGAAGCTAATACAATTGAAGAGTTTATGGATTCTGCAGATAAAGTATTATCTGGAGATACTTTTATAAATGCATGTATTGGTGGTAGAGAATGGGAGAATAAAGAAGGTTACATCAACTATGATTTATTCTTACCAAGAAATTCTAAAGATGGAGTTGCATTAGAAGCTCTTGATACAGAAAATTCTAGATTATTTAAGTTCTCTAAAGAAGAACATGTAAGAGAGTTAAAAAAAACTCAAAGTACATCAAGTTTTGAACCTGCTAGTTCTAATGCAGGGAATGACTTTGATCTATAAAACTTTTTCCTGCGTGCGCGGGTGTTTTAATGTAAAACATAACAAGCAAGTAGCTTTAGTAGGCCAAAATCACTAATTAAAGGGGAACTGTAAGGCGTGTTCCCCTCTACTTTTTTTTAAATTTGTTTTATGATAAATACAAAAAACTTAGTTTCAGATGAATCCTCTGTTCCAAGTTACTGGGTTTTTCAGTACTATCTCAAACTCAGTGAACATCTTAATGGGCAGGATATAAAAATAAAATCTATATGGAATCCTTCAGAACGTACACCTAGTTTATGTTTATATGTAGATAAGGCAAAGCGTTGTTATATGTATAAAGATTTCTCAACTGGTAAAGGTGGTAATAAGATTAACCTCATTCAAGACATATTTAATTTAAATTATCCCAATGCAGTTGAAAAGATGATTAATGACTACAATAAGTTTGTATCCAAAAATGGATCAGTTAAGATAGAATTCAAACCTCAGCCTAAATGGGAAGTTGAGCTAGTAAAGACACGGTCCTGGAACCAGGATGATGCGGTTTATTGGCTAAATTATAGGATTGGTAGCAGTATGTTGAATAAATATAATGTTAGACCTATTGATTACTATAATTTGGTTAAGTCTATTAATGGGACCGTAGAAAAAAAGACTATACGTGGCAAAAACATGTATGGTTATTACAATAAACATGGTCAGATCTTTAAAATTTATCAGCCTCTTCGTGATGGATTTAAGTTTTATAAGATTGAATCTTATATTCAAGGTTTAGATCAGTTGGAGTATAAACAACCTTATTTGGTTATTGCATCTTCATTAAAAGATGTGATGTGTTTAGCCGGATTTGGTTATAATCTTGAGGTCATTGCTCCAGACAGTGAGAATACTTTAATTAAACCCTATGTAATTGAAAACCTAAAAACTAAATACAAAAAGATAATAACCTTATTTGATAATGATGAGGCAGGTAAAAAAGCAATAGCTGTTTATAAAAAGAACTATGATATAAATGGTTGTGCTTTAGATCTAGCAAAAGATATATCAGATGCAGTAAAAGAGTATGGCTTTGATGAAGTTCATGCTAATCTAAAACCTCTCCTTAAGGAGACTATACATAAATAATATGGCTAAATATTTTATACCAGGTAATGTACCTAGTAGTAAAAATGGAAGAAGATGGACAGGCAAGTACTTCATATCTAGTAAAACAGTTATGAAATATAGGAAGGACACAAAACCTTTCTATTTAAAATATGCATCTCAGTTTCAGAAAGAACTAAAGAAGCATAAACTACCAGTCAAAATTGCTTTCACATTTATTCGCGGTACTAAACATAAGTTTGATTACATAAATCCTGCACAGACAGTGCAAGATGACATGGTAACACATGGTTGGATAGAAGATGATAATATGGAATTTATCATTCCTGTATTTAATCCTTACCAATATGATAAAGAAAAGCCAGGAGTAATAATTGAAATTATAAATTATGGCAAGAGAAAAAGAACCGATGGAACTGCTCCCATTAATGAGCAAATTGATGGATCACGGAATAGAAAAAGTAATAGCTGAATTTGATGGTCAGGGTGATTCTGGAGAAGTTCATGATTATACTTTTTATGATATTGATGATAATCTAATAAACTATGAAGCAGATCATGAATTACAAGATTATATATATTCTTTAGTTGAAGATTGTGTTAATAGCTATGGTGGAGATTGGGTAAATAATGACGGTGGATATGGCAATGTAACAATTAATGTAAAAGATAAATCAATTGATGCCAATTACTATCAAAGAACTATAGATGAATATGCATGGAGTAGTTTAATATTTGATGATTGATGGCTCATCCTTCTTTACATGCTAAATCCTCAGTAAAAAAATGGGGAGGCATTCCTGAAGATTACATTAAAATACATGAGTGGTTTGATGAAACTAAAAAGTGGATAGGACATTCTATGCATAGATTATATCGTCACCACAGTGAAGGTATATTTGAATGTGAAATAATCTTTGGTAAATCATTTATTAATTCTGACGGTAAAACCGTTTATACAAGATATGTTGGTGAACAACATGTTAAAGAAGATTGCAATAATTACATCCCATCTGCAAAAGAATGGATTGTTCATATGAACAGAAAGGAAAAACCAGATTGGATGAGAAAAACCTTAAAAATAGAGGACTAATGGATACAAAAGAAATATTAAAAATAGATTTAGAGGTATTTAATAATTTATCTAAGATGTTAAACTCTTCAGATAAAGAAGATGTTGAAATGGCCTTGGAGACAATTAAAAACTTAAACCCTGAGCAAGAGATTATAAGACTCATTCTTAAAAAAACTTCATATGGTGGCAGACGTCATCTTATAGAGATGCTTGGTCAGAGCATGTGGAGTTATCAAGATCTCACAATGCAAGAGATATATAATAGTATATCAAGGTTAGAAAGTGATAATATAGAAAATATAAAACATATCTATGAATCATTAGTTATTGAGCACTTTCAGGCTTTAACAAAAGAATATAAATTCATAGATGGTAAATTTAAAGTAAAATGGTAGCAAACTTAGTTTCAAAAGCAAGCAAAACCCTAATTTTTACAGAGCCCTTTTATGGGCTCTTTTTAGTTGGCCTTAATAAGGTTTATACAGATAAGCTTCCTACTGCTGGTGTTAGTAAACACGGCATTGGTGTACAGCTTGCAATTAACCCTGAATTTTTCACAAATTTAAATGATAAACATAGAATTGGTTTATTAAAGCATGAACTTCTTCATATATCATTTGGACATCTGTTAGTTAGAGATCAGTACTCAGATAAAAAGCTATTTAACATAGCTGCGGATTTGGAGATCAATCAATACATTGATGATGACTATCTTCCTGATGGTGGTATAACTATGAATTCATTTCCAGAGTTAAATCTTCCTGCAAGAGCTGGTACTAAAACATATTATGAATTATTAGAACAGGCTCGTCAAGATGGTTCATCTCCATCTCTTGATGAATTGATGGATCAGATGGATGGAAGTACTCCATTTGATCATGCTACATGGGATGACTTTGAGGAGTTACCTGAAGCAGAAAAGAAGTTAATTCAGAAGCAGGTTGAGCATCAGATCAAAGAGAATGCTGAAATGACTGAAAAGAGACAAGGTAATATCCCAGGTGAGTTGGCGGACTTAATTAAAAGACTCCGTCATGTAGAACCACCCAAGTTTGATTGGCGTGGTTACCTCAGAAGATTTGTTGGTAATTCTTCTATAGTTTATACAAAGAAGCTAAGAAGAAAGTACAACAAAAGGTATTCTGAAAATCCAGGACTAAAGATTAAATTCAAAAATCACATCTGCGTAGGTGTTGATACTTCAGGATCTGTAAGTCAAAAGGAACTTGAAGAATTTTGGTCTGAGTTAACACATATGCATAAAACTGGTCATCAGATTACAATAGTGCAGTGTGATACAAGTATCAAGTCAATTAAACCTTTTAATCCTAAGCGTGATTGGGAAATAGGTGGTAGAGGTGGTACATCATTTCAACCTGTAATAGATCATTATAATGAATATGGGAGGTACACAGCCCTTATATATTTTACGGATGGTGAAGCCTGGGCTCCAGATAACTGTCCCAAGAATGCTTTGTGGGTACATAGCAGTCATTGTCAGATTAACGAAGAATTACCCGGAAAAAAAATACAATTAAATTAAAACAATTATGGCACAAGTAAATTTAAACATTGATGACCTAAGAGGCTTTATGGGCCACATTATTAAAAACAATAGATTTCTACAGGGACAGGGAAAACTTCCTGTTGCTATAGAAGTTCTAGGTGAATCAGGTATTGGTAAAACATCCACAGTAAAACAAATTGCTGAGGAGCACGGACTTGATTTTGTAAAACTAAACTTAGCTCAAATTGAGGAGCTAGGTGATCTCGTGGGTTTCCCAGTTAGAGAGTTCCAAATGTATAAAGAAAAAGTTGTATCTCTTAATGGTAAGAGTGATGCAGTGAACTACGGTGCTAAGACCGCAGCATCCAAAGATGTTGCACAGCTAGCCAAAAATTCTTCTGTTACAAAGAAGATTGGGCAGTGGGTAAGTGAGCTCGCAGTTAGTGACTATTTAAACAATGGTTACAAGATGACAGGTAAAAACCGTATGTCATATGCTGCACCAGAGTGGATCTCGGATAAGAAGAAAGGTGGTATCCTGCTTCTTGATGACTGGAACCGTGCAGACGTTAGATTTATTCAGGCCGTAATGGAACTGATTGATCGTCAAACGTACATCTCTTGGTCTTTACCACAAGACTGGCATATTGTGTTAACCGCAAATCCTGATACCGGAGACTATATGGTTAACTCTATTGATGCTGCACAGAAAACACGTTACATTACTGCTAACTTGCAGTTTGATGTAAACGTATGGGCTCGTTGGGCGGAAGAAGCAGGGATTGATACACGTTGTATTAACTTCATGCTACTACACCCAGAGCTTGTGACTCAAGAGACAAATGCTCGTGCAATCACTACATTCTTTAATTCTATCTCTAGCTTTGAAAGCTTTGAAGATAGCCTTTCATATATTCAAATGATTGGTGAAGGATCAGTAGGTGAAGAGTTTGCTTCTATGTTTACTGTATTTATTAATAATA
>Ga0099850_1001334_pt1 | contig 11457 bp, 11 predicted proteins | sample CB_VirMetaG_5_FD_79182 | JGI IMG/M metagenome (GOLD analysis project Ga0099850, IMG submission 79182) | Freshwater to marine saline gradient viral communities from Chesapeake Bay - CB_1508_1D Viral MetaG | ecosystem: Environmental > Aquatic > Marine > Coastal | place: USA: Chesapeake Bay...
AACGGCACCCCTGGCCATGGCTTCCACAACGGGACCGTTGTGCCAGACTGTGGCACCATCAACAAGGCGGAAGCCACCAATGAGATCATCTTCATCAGTTTCAATAGTAATGTTTACACGGATCAGTTCACGTTTGAGTTGAGCACAAGCCTGTTCAACCAAAAACGTTTTACCATTACCCGACAGACCCGTAATAAATGAAGGATAGAAAAGACGGGACTGAATAATCTTTTTAATATCAGTAAAGTTACCAAACTTGACGAAGGTATCATCTTTCCGTGGGATCAGATTTTCAGGTTCCCGATCGGGAATAATAGAGGGACTAGTCTGGTAAGTTTGTTCCATTTGTTCCCGAACGGTAAGATTCCATTTACCACGACCGACTTTATGTTGTTCGAGTTTTTTAGTGACAGTTTGATAGTTGGAACCATTCATTGCACACCATGCACGAATATCTCCAGAGGTGACAGTCTCACCATAAAGTTCTTGAAGAGACGAGATGACGTGTTCGGTAGAGAGTGACATAACTGTGTTTTTTCAACAATACTAATATACTCGAAAACCACCCCCTGTGGGAGTGGTTCGTGCCAGTAATCAAACTGGTTAACTAACTATATCGATGAACTGACTGAGAACCTTCCTATTTAGGGACTTATTAGAAAGAGTTTTAGTGAATGCAGATCGAATCTTAGATTTAGATGCACCTTCTTCTACATCAAGTTCAGTATCATTTTGAAGGAACTTGGAAAACATTCCGAAATAAGAAGTGTACCCAGAGTTCATGATTGAAACAAACTTGTCCTTTCGAATCTTCTTGTACTGCTCTTCAGTAAGATCGGGAATATACTTACGAACGAATCCTTTGAACTCTCCGCTATCAGCAATACGAATACCAATAAAGTTTACATCGGGGAAAACCTGTTTGAGATCTTTCAAGAGAATTTCTGAAAACTTATGGTATTCGTGTTCGACCTTATAAGTATGTCCAGTTTTACGATTTCGAACATAATCACCGGCATACATTCTTCCCATACCCATTCGAGTATCATCAAAGTAATTGTTCTCTTTAAAATATGAAAGAACATTTGCTTCACCATCAGTCAAAATAACTGTGTTCACTTTCTGAACTTTGTACTTTTGTTTGAACTGAGGAATAATTTGATGAAGACAGATGAGAGATTCATTCAAAGGAGTTCCAGATAACCCATATCCATTTGGGATTGTGTAGTCAACCCATCGACATTGAGCAACACAGAGTCGGAAGAAAGACTTAAGTTGTCGATCAAGTTCTTTACGATTAACACCACTGGTCAAGAAGTGAAGAAGTTTGAAGTCTTGACTAACAATGAATTCATATTCAATTACTTCCTGAATTGTAGTTTCATCAAATTTATGGAACTGTTTGATTTCGTCATAGTAATTATTGGTGAATGCGTAAACATCAAAAGGAATGTTTACTTTGTCACAGAACCAAACCAAGTTGTAGAGTTGTTTGATGGTGTCCATCAGACAATTACCCATGGATCCAGACCAATCCAAAATAAAGATAAGACCGTGGTTTTTACCGTCTGGAATAATATTCACCTTCTTAAAGAGATCTTCGTTATACTTATAAGTATGAAGTTTAGTACAATCAAGAGTTCCCGTCTTAGAAACAAATGATCGAGAGTACGAATCTGCAGACTTCTTAGACTCAAACTCCTTTACCAGATAATTAACTTCTCGTTGAGCAGTTTTCTTGAAACTTGTATATTCGGTGTCAGGAATATCAAACGTGACTGGTTTAGTTTCTTTATGCATCTGCTTATAAGCATCCCAGTACTTTCTGGGAGTAGAAGCATCAATCCACTTATTTTCAAGTTCTTCGTGAACTCTTTTGTTACCAATAACGATCTCCTCAAGATTCACTTTAGGAATCTGAATATAATTGACGTTCCTAGTATTTTCAACATTTCCGTTGAACTCTTGAGAACCAGACTCAAAGGTATCGTCAGTCTCAACCTCAAGTTTGGATTCCTTACTCTGAGATTTAATATCTTCACTTGAACCACCTTCTACATTAGAAGATTCTTGTTCTGAGTTATCCTCAGTCCTTTCATCAGATTCCTTGTTAGAAGAACTTGATTCTCCCGAAGTTTCACCTTCATTGTTACTAGAAACAGGGAAGTCTACTGATTCTTCGTCAATCTGCTCTTTACAATATTTGAACAGTATTTCTGCAACAGTAACAGCATCCGCAAACGTTTCAGTTTCAGACATCATATCAATGATCTCTTGCTCTTTTCCAGATGCAATAGGAACTTTAATAAAATTTCCAATCTTGAAGTAAAGGTTTGCACGGTCTGCCAGATTCATATCAGACAGATCACGTCCTTCAATTTCAAAGAAATCATTCTCCGCAAGTTCTTGATAACCCTTGTAAAAACTCTTGGACAGACCAGGATACCGACGTTTCATCAATTTCTCAATACGTGCATCCTCAGTTACATTGACGAACTGTTTAGGGATACGATCTTCCCAACCCCACTCATTAGGTGTGAAGAGAGCATGACCCACTTCGTGACCCACAAGCATATCGTACACAACATTAGATGCCCTCTTCCACATTGGAAGAGTCAGAATACGTTTCTCAACATCAAACTGTGCGGTCTGAACATTACGATTCTCAACTACCATATTCTCGGTAGCCAACAGTTTTGCGAGTTGGGATTTGATTTCGTAGTTGATCATCGTGGTCTGTCTCGATGAATCTATAATACGACAAAACCTACCATTTCAGTGATAGGTCGGACAGTTTATATATCGGCACATAGACTAATCCCGAGGCTTTTAGACCTCGGGACTTTAGTGGCTATCTCCTTATTGGTTATTAATTAGTCGTAAGGACGTGTCTGCAGAACCTCCTAGCTGTACTATCGACAATACCACATTCTGAAATACACTGGAAGTATTCGGACACCTGGTCGTATTTGTCATTGACAGATGTTTTTTCGTCCCACTTCCAAGATGCTAATTCATTACGTGAGATCAGATTTTTCATAATAACCTCCAATCACATATTATATAGTATTATTTGTGTATCTTAATGAACTTATGTAAAAAAGACACATTTATTAAATTTTACGTGAAAACCCTTTATGTTTCTCAAACTTAACAACGTTTTCAAACTTATCGTCCATACCAGTCTTGTGACTGATGATAAAGATGTTTGCGTCTTTGATAATGTACCTAATAATTTTAAGGAACTCATCTGTTCCAAAACCGTCTAGTGATGAATCAAAGACCTCATCCATTATCAGTAGATTGGTATTTACAGAGTTCTTGACTCTGGCAATCTCTCTCCAAGTGAACAGAAGGGATAAATCAATCCTCATCTTCTCTCCTTCAGAGAATGAAGCATAAGAGAAGTCCTCATGAATGGGAGACTCTACAGTTTCGTTGAACTCTTCATCCAACTTAAAGTTGATGTAGAAGTCCATCATCTGAAGATATCTATTTACTTGTTGATTGATAAGTGGAAGATACTTTTTAATAATCTTTGCTTTTACTCCACCATCTTTAAGAAGACTATAGATGAAATCATGATAGGTAATGTCTTCCTTACGTTTGGCAAGTTTATCATAAGTGACATCAAGGTTTTCTCGGAGTGTTTCTAGTTTTTCATGTTCAGAATTTCTGTTCTGGAGCTGACTGGTAATAGTCTGAATTTCAGATTCGAGTCCAGCAATTTGTCGTTGAAGACCAGTGATCTGTACATTGAAAGAAGAAATGTCATTAAGTTTTTTGGTAATTTCTGTTGAAAGAATTTTGAATTGTGACTCTCTCAACTCTTCGTTTTTAATAGCCGACTGGAGTTTTTCAAATCCATCTCGGAGCTCTTCCGCTTTATTTTGAGAGTCACTAATTCTATTTACCCTAAACGATTCCTCTATTTCTTGATTACAGGTGGGACAAACCGTATTTTCATTAAAAAATTTGTGTTCTTTAACGATACTTTGTATTTTTTGTGACAGTTTACCTTTGACGTTACCAAACTCTCTGAGCTTATCTTGGGCGTCTTCAAACTCTTTTAAGTCTTCTTTGAGTTTGGAAAGTTCATTTTCTTTACCAAGACTTTTATGAAAACAATTTTGAATTTCTTCGTTTAGAGTATTAATCTTATCATTTCTTCTCTGAATACCATCCTTAGTTTGAGACTCCATTTTACTAATAAAGTCTTTTTGCATATCAACTTTATCTTTGAGACCTTCCTTCTTCAGATCAAGAGTCTTTACGTCTTCACGAATCATTCTGATTCTACTCTTGATCGTATCATTCATTGATGAGAAAATTTTGATATCCAATAGATCCTCAACAACTTCTCTACGACTTGAAGTTGGAAGTTGCATGAATGGGACAAAGGTAGAAGAACCTAAGATCACAATCTGTGTGAAAGACTTATAGTTCATCTTCAGAACATTTTGTTCCAACCACTTCTGTTGGTCGATTGCTGATGCAGACTGATCTAGTTCATCACCATTACGGTAGATCTTAAAGATATTGGGTTTGATTCCGCGTTCGATCTTCCAATCAATAGAGTTGACACTGAACTCAATCTCAACAAAACAATTTTTTTCGTTGATACTGTTAATTAACTGTGCCTTATTGATTTTTCTAAACGACTTTCCATAAAGAACAAAAGTCAATGCATCTAGAATAGTGGACTTACCCGCACCATTAGAACCAACAATGAGAGTGGTAGACTTCTCATTCAATTTAATTTCGGTTTTATGATTGCCTGTTGAGAGAAAGTTTTGCCAAGAAATCTTTTTAAAGGTTATCATATTCTTTGTCAGGAGGAATCACAATATCATCTGATGTAATTATAGTATACCTGTGATCGTGTATCTCACAAGTTTTAATCATTATCTCGTCTTCTACTTCTAACACATGCATCTCTGGATAGTCAAGTTCTTCAAGTTGCATTGCATATCTTTCAGCGTCATCTTCATTACAGAAGATATAAAGGACCTGTTCTCCATCATCATCGATCACAGAGTATGCTCCTTCTTTTTCTCTACCTGCAACCGCAATGATGAACATTATACGACCTCACACGCCTCTTGATATATTTCTTTGATGAGAGACTGAATTACTGTCTTATTTAACTCAGTTTCAGATTCATCAATATAACGACTCAAGATAGACATAGTGTCTTCTGACTCATCAGCTTCAAAATCTTCACAGTCCATGAGTTGGAAGTTTTCTACGATCTTAAGATCAGCCACACCAACAGAATAAAGTTTATCAATAAATTTTTCAAACTTCTTTGTGTCGGTCTTTTTCCTTACAATAACCTTGACAATCTTGTTCTCATACTCCGAAGTATTGAACGTTTGGTGATCGGTATCTTCGTAGTAAATGTTGTAGAACAACCTGTAAGGGTTATTTACTGGTGTGTGTTCCAGGGTCTCAGTATCAAAAATATGGAAGCCTCTGGTATTTTGCACGTCAGTCCAGAACATTTCATAGGGATTACCGAGATAGAAAACGGTCCCATTGTCGGATCGAGAGTGATAGTGTCCTGAAAAGACTTTCTCGAACTTATTGAACGTTCTTGCATCATGACCGTGTTCCATGACGTGACCAGGTGTTGCAACGAATCCGTTGAGTTCAAGGTGTCCCATTGCAACGGGGCACTTTGTTTTCTTGATAGTATTGATAGTTTCTTTCTCGTTCTGTTCATTGATCCAAGGAATGAATAGAACGGGGAGATTACCCACAGATACTTCTGTACAAGAAGAATAAACCTCAACATTATCATATTCTTTCAGAAGCAAATCTACAGCATTGATTTCATTTGTGTTCTTATAGTATGCATCATGGTTACCAACCATCAAATGCATCTTGATACCCCTTTCTTTAAGAGGATCAAACACAACTCTTTTGGACCACTTCAGTGCCTTGAATTCAATTCCTTTACGACTATCAAATGCATCACCCATGTGAATAACAGTTTTGATACCTTCTTTATCCAAAGTGGGAAAAAAGATATCTTTGTAAAACTGTTCAAAGAAGTCATGAAAAAGTTTAGAACCCTTTCTGGCGCCGTAATGCGTGTCAGATATTATTGCTACTTTCATACGGATGTCTTTGTTTAAACTCTTCCATGGGGTTGGATTTTGTAAAATCACGACGTGACTGATTTGCAATCACAATAAATGCATCTTTATTATACTTACGAGTACCGAGGGGTGATTGCCACTTTTCATTGTAGTTTTCACCAACATCAATTCCTGATACACAAGTACCACCAATCTCTACTTCAATCTGGTCTCCTTCTTTCCACCCCAATTTATTAATTACTATTGCAAGTTGTTCAATAAGAGTGGGTTCCATAATATGTTCTTCAGGTTCAAGATTACCGATCATGAGTTCCTCAATTTTTGATGTACTGCATCTTTAATACTGTTATAATCGGAATAGTTTCCACTGTCAAGTTCGTTTGCATCGAAAACTTCATCAAAGTCAGTCTTCTCAAGGATCTTGTTTTTAATCTCAAGTTGTTTCTTTTCTTGAGAAATTCTTCTCAGGAAGGCATAATAAATGATTTGAGTAAAATATGCAAATGGATTCTTTGACTTCTCTGGATTAAAGTTATGAATATATCTTACACAGTTTTCAATACCATCACAAATCATGTCATCTTTGAACATGTAGTTGACAAAGTTTGGTTTGTATGACAAGTGATTTGCGATCTTCAGAAAACACTCACCAATGTAACGAGGAATTTCTGGTTTTGGTTGATCATTGAGTTTTGCTTTCTCCACTCGTGCAAAGTAGTTCTCAAGAGCGTTCAGAAACTCCTTGTTATTTACATAGTGTTCAGCATTTCTGGGTTTAGGCATAATTATTGTTTTTGTTGTTTTTATTATACCAGGATTATCAAGTGTTGACAAGGTCCTAAAAGCCCGATAGACTAGGCTTGTCCCAGAAGATAATCATACTATAGGTTCTATTAAGAAGACTTGTATAACTTCTCCAAGACTTCTTTTGTATCTCTTACATTTCCTAAGTAACCCATTTTTCTATCAAGTTTTTGGAAGTTGGATTGATTAGACTTTCTACAATAGTCTTGATAGTTCACAATCATTTCAATGTTCTCAGACTCAGACATTGTTAATACATCTTCAAGATTAATAATAAAGAGATCTTCATTAGAAGTTTTCAACCAAGGTTCAAACTTGTATCCAGTAATATTTCCTCTAGTTTTAATTGGTTGAATACAGATTGGATTAGAAACCAATAACATGGTTCTATCTTCTTCTTCTGATGCTGCTACTCTACAAAAAATCTCATCACCACATTTGAGTTTGATTGTGGCATAAAAATCTTCTTCAATCATACAATCTCCTTTTTCTAGTCTTTTATATCAATAGTGAATATGTCGTAATTAAACTGTTCCGAAACATAAATTTTTACACGTTCTATGAAATGATTCAGTGTGTAATTTTTTCTTGAACCAATAGTAAAATCATCTGCAATATCATAAAGTTTTGCACTAACCTTATCTTTGCCTTTACGAAGGACTCTACCAATACTTTGTAAATTTCTTACTCTTGATTTTGATGGAGAGGCAAATACTACGTTATGAAGGTTTTTAATATTAATACCAGTACTAAATGTTCCGTAAGATGCAACAATGATAGCGTCTTTTTCCTTTTCGGTAATTTCTCTTACCTGTTCTCTATCTTCAGCATCCACACCACCATGGATAAAAAATACTTTTCTATCTTCACTTACCTTTTTATTTATTAAGTCAAATAGAATGGCTCCATGAGATTCTACTCGGGAATACAACACCAAACTATTACCATCTAAATCCCTTACCAAATTTGATATGAAATTATTTCTTTTTTCATGTGAAATAAGATGTTGTATTTCATCCTCATAAGTATCAAATTTTTTGGGTTTGTATTTTAGAACAAGACATTGAATATCGAGAGATGCTAAATGTCCTTCATCTTGAAGTTTCTTGGTTTGTGTAACTTTATACGATGGTCCAAACAGTCCCTCTAAGACCCACTTATGGGTCTGTGAGCCGTCTAAAGTACCTGTAAACCCATACCTATACTTAGCATGGTGTAATTTATCCATGATACTGATTAGAGACTTACTCTTAAAAAGGTGCGCCTCGTCACCGATCACTACGTCATATCCCTCAAAGAATTTACGTTCCAATTGGTAGACAGACTGCCAAGTGGTAATAGTGACCTCGTTTGTATTAACTCTCTCACGTCCTGCGTAGATTCTGTGACAATGATTCTCCACATCCCAACTATAACTCTCGAAGTCTTTATACATCTGTTCTACAAGAGATGTAGTAGGAACTACCAAAAGAATTTTGTTACCACGTGCTACATGATATCTGACCACAGAGTAAATCATGAATGACTTACCTGAACCAGTTGGACTAATGAGTAGTTTTCTGTTATACCTTAACGCTTCGTAGACACCTTCTACCTGATAGTCTCTTGGTTTGATACCAGGAGAGATACTCTCCATAAAATCTTTTGTCCCACCCTGACTAACGAAATCATTGACTTCAAATGGTGGTCCGTAAAATTTATTGTTTAGGAACTTATACGTATATCCAGCATTTTCACAAAACGCAATAATTTTATCTAGAAGACCGACATAGATTCTCTTGGTCTTCATATTAAAAAGGTGAACAAATCCATCCCAGTACTTACTTCGATACTGGGGCATGAATTTTTTATTTTCCACTTCAAAGGTGAACCTATCTCTTAGTTCATACTCAATGTGTGGTTCTGTTGTAATTTTTAGGTAAACTTCATTTACCTTTTCTATAATCAAATCAGCCATACATATAGGTTCTCACCTACATGTATTTATTATCCCAATCCTGAAGCAAATCTTTGGAAATCAATACTATTCTTTATTTGAAATCCTCTGTTATGTATCATCTTGAGGATATCCTCTAGGTAGTCTAACATAACAGAATAATATTCAATCTTCAACGAAATTCCTGAGAGTCTTTCATCTGCATCCAAATATTTCTGCATAGTGTCTTTATCTCGGATCTTTTTGGGAAACGGATCTTTGATATAAACATCGGGGTCAGCTTTACCTGAATAATATTCATACCTTTCGTGTCTGGTATTCTTCTTTTGTTGTTCTGCCTTTTTCCTCAATAACATGAGGTTATTATAGATATCATAATATTTGGAATGCAGAACAGGAATGTTCAACGATTCGGTATGAAGGTTGTCAATGTCAATCTTTGAATCCTTTTCCCACATCTGTTGGATGGTAGGAAGGTCAATCATTAGCAACACTCAATGTCAGTTATATTGTAAACACTATACTTGAAAGTGACCTCTGCTGTCAAGTACTCAACATCAGTACCTGTTGCATCAAACTGAACGTCTGATAGAGACGTGGGGAAGAGATCTTTAAATTTTACATTAAATGTTGGTCTATTGATCCCATTAAGAATTTGAAGAGTACCATCTGAATAGAGATTATCAATGGCACCTTCATTGATTGGTCCTGCCTTTTGCCAATCATAAATCTCATCAAGACTTTCGGGGAAACCAATACCTCTTAACCAGTTTTGAATTTCAGTATAGTTTTCCAGTCCTTGATCAATTAAAAATCTGATTCTTAAATCATTGAAATCTAATTGAGTACCAGGTCTAGGAATACTTCTCAAGTAATTTGGTTGAGTTGCAACACCCAATACCATACCAGGAATGTTGATTGCGTTACCATAGAAACCTACCTTAGGTGCTCTATTGATAATGAATTTAAATCCTGTAGCTTGTAGAAAATTTCTATCAGTAACTTGAGAAGTTAATGGTTGAGCCATATTACTGTTAAATATCACACCAGATTGGTGTTACATATTATTTATTAGTTACAAACCAATTTCGTTCCACTTTTTTGGATAACCAATTCCACTTCTTGCTTTTCTTACACTCTTCCAATAAAATAAAATACCAGTTAATCTCCATACCCAAGCACGAATTGTGTCATCTCTGACATACTCTTCCTTTTCTTTATGTGATGGAGGACCAGAAGGTGATGGGACAGGTTCGATACCTCTTAACCAATAGACTGCATGAGCAATTCTCATCGACCTTTTCATATGAAAGTCAGTTGTCACTACAAATACTCTTTCTGCTCTGAACTCTCTCCTTACTCTTTTTAAAGTGGCAGTGAAGTTAGTTACAGTATCCCAAGCCATATTATCAATAAAGACTCTATCGGGATCAATACCTCTTTCAGTGTAGTATTTTAAAACATCACCACCTTCACTTGATACTAAAATAGGAGTATCAGGATATAGATTAGCAAGTTCTATACATTTATCGGCTCTTCGAGTATCACCACCCAAATGTAAAATTAGTTTTCTCACAATAATCAACCTTCAAGTGCGCTGACTCTTGTAAGTAAATCAGCATTTTGGGTTTCAAGGGTTTCAATACGTTCCATTGCTTCCTGCAATGCAACTAATGCTTTTTTGACAAGAACTGAAGATTTCACAGCCTTGGTAGTAGTACCAAGATCGTTGCCATCTTCATCTTGATCAGGTGTTTCGTAGACAAGACCAGGTGAAACAAGTTCAAGTTCTTGAGCAATGACACCGAGTTGTGTATGAGTTTCGTGCCCTGTCTCTTCTTTAAAATTAAATTTACGGAACCGAACTGCTTTGAAATCGTCCCACTGAGACTCGGCGTCAACAATGTTTTCCTTTAACTTAATGTCGGAAATTTGTCCGTAGGAGTCGTTTGTATTTGTGATGTTACCGTTAGTTGTAATTCTTATCGAATCGGTTCCGTTGTTAATCGTAGTTGCAGAATGTTGGCCAACAAAAAGATACTCTGCTGTGCCAGCACTTAACGCCGAAGCCGAAGTAATGACAGTTGTGTCTCCAAAATGAGATGCCTGCCCGTTACTGCCAATCCTCATCCGCTCCGTCGGGCTGTGCGCGGAGTTGGCAGTAGTAGAAAATACGAGGCGGCCTGGATAGTCGTTAGAACCAGTGGCTGCGTCTGCTACTCCTTTAATGGTGGCGTGAGCCGCGCCAGCGCTATCGGTAAATTGAAGGATTCCTAAAATAGTACCGGCAGACATACCAGAAGAAGCAAGAATGCCCCTGCCCAGATTGAGAACAGCATCTCCGCTGGCGCCAGCAGTGTTACCTACAAGGTGTATCTTTGCGTATTGACCATCAGTCAAACTAGGGCTAGTAATCGTACCAACTAACAGGCGTCCCGAGCTGTCGATGCGGCCGCGTTCGGTGACAGTGCCGGCACCTGTCCTTGTCTGGAAGTAAATAAATTCACCATTTATCTCCAATGGTTCGTAGTCGTTTTGAGCATTGTTAAGACCACTGATAATTCCACCATTTCCAGCACCCCGTGCCGTAATGGCTACGACATCGCCACTAGA
>Ga0099850_1001335_pt1 | contig 11455 bp, 13 predicted proteins | sample CB_VirMetaG_5_FD_79182 | JGI IMG/M metagenome (GOLD analysis project Ga0099850, IMG submission 79182) | Freshwater to marine saline gradient viral communities from Chesapeake Bay - CB_1508_1D Viral MetaG | ecosystem: Environmental > Aquatic > Marine > Coastal | place: USA: Chesapeake Bay...
CTTCCGCCAGATGATACGCTGCCTTGTGCTCCTCCAGCAGGTGAAGTTCTAGAAAAGAAGAAAGGCGCTACTTCAAATAAATCTCTCGATACCGCTGGTATGTTTGTACCTAGTGGATAGTTTCCTAACTCGTGATCTGGTATTTCTCCTAAAGTTATTCTTTCTCTTGGGATCTTTACATCCACAAGGTTTTCTCTCACTGAATAAGAAGACTTTGCCCTATTGTTTTCTTCTCCAACAAGATAGCCAACTACCTTAAGATTTACTTTTGTTTCAAACTTTCTTTCTTCAGTTGTAAAGTTACTCATGTTGTCTTGCTCTGAAAAGTTACCTTCAATGAAACCTTCGTATCTGTGCTCTCCAGTTTCAAGATTAACATAATTTATTGTACCAGGCTTTGTTATAAAAGGCAAGAGCAAATTATTCATTTGTTGCTGGTATTCTGTTCTTAAGGTAATTTCATACATAACCGACACATTAACAGGCATAGGCGCTGAAATAGTACGATAAACAACTTTCGGGTTTGCATAGGGCCAGTTTTGTTGCCCAAACAATCTTTGAGCATCTGCAGAAGCAAAAGCCACTGTTTTCTCTTGATAGATCGCCCTTGATACTTCAAGCGAGCCGCCTTGTTCATCACTTTCTTCTGGAACGTTTCCCTGGAAAACACCAGCGGATGGCATGTCTTTTGTTACGCTCGCTCTTCTTATTGTTATAATTGGAAATTTAAGGAGACCTTGTTGATCTCTTATGTCCTTGTTGTGCTTCACTTGGTAAGCTCGCTCTGCGCTGCCCCAAATAACTGGAACCTTTTTCCAGCCTTCATTTGTATCCGCAAATAAATTTAATTCATTTATGTAATTCAAGACAGACATGTCAATAGTTTCTATTGTAGAAGGCTGAAAATGGACTCTTGTAGCCATCAAAGTATCGCTTTGCTTGTTAGACATTGAATAGACCCTCTCTTGCTCTTACACACTCTGCTGTTATCTCAAACTTTGAATCAACTTGCCCATACAGCCATAGTGGTTCTGCCAAAGTTAGAATCTCGTAAAAGCTCTGTCCGTACTGCACGAAGTCACCTTCTCTTACATAAAGGTCTTGATCCTCTGTTAATCTTCTTTTGTGGAAAGAAATTTTTATTCTTTCGACACGATCAACACCAAGTGGAGTTGTAGTTGTTGTTTCTGATGTGTATTCAACCATGGCGTATACTCTCACTGGGTGGAGAAAGTTTTTTTGTATTGCTTCTCCATAGATCTCGTGAAAGTTTGTGTGCTCTAAACTTACTGGGTAATAAAGTATTGTTTGCCCGACAACTCTTTCAATAATCTCGTCATTTACTTGTTTGACAAGATCTTTTTCTTTCTTCCCCGTAAATAGCGGTGGTGGTGGAGAAGCTGGCTGTGACCATTTATTATCTTCAGACATTTACCTTACCCCACAAAGATATAGTTTGGAACCTTTTCCAAAACCTTTTCTGTATTATCAAGCATTGTAGCATCTTGTTCTGCCAACTTAGCATAAGTAAGTTCTGCTAAAGTTGTCTTTAACTCGTCACGTAGAGCGTCTTGCTCTGCTTTACCTTCTGTTACTAACGCTGTACCATTTAAATTCACAGTTTGACCTGGTACAGGAACATTGCCAAACTTAGAACGAACCTGTCCGAGTGTCTCTTTGCAAAGCGCAAGTGCGAATCTGCGAATCCACTGTTTACCGATAGAATTGATGTTGTTGAATGGAAGGTTTCCAATCGGCAGTGTGTTCATGTTGTTGACACCATCGGTTGCTGTATCATCATTATCCCACACATCTGTTGGAATAGAGAACTCAACCCACATCTTTGTTGGTCCGCCAGTATAAGGTATTGGATACAACCTTAGCTTGTTGTTCTTCAATTCATAAGAGAAATGAGACATTCTTGTATAGATTGCATCTTCAAAAGCCATTGCTTGTGCTTTATTGTGCCAAGCTGGAATCAGCTGGAATGTAGAGTCATCCGAGAACTGACCATAGTTGTGAAGATTGCCTACAACATTAAGTCCCCCATAATAACCATAGAAACGCCACATAGCATGTGGTGTCTTGTAATAAACTTTCTTTATAAGAATTGTTTTGTTACCAATTGATCCAGAATAATCTGTTGACGTGCTTATGATTTGCTGAAGGTCGTAATCTTGTACCGAAGATGTAACGGCAAAAGAAGCTGAGTACTGAACAGAGCCATTGAGTCCAACCTCCGCTCCAATACCATCTGCAACCCTTCTTGTCATACTATAATCAAACTTAGGGTATTTGAGGGCGACGTGAGTACCTGCAAGCGAAGAACTTAACGCACCGGCCTCTATGTTTCCCTTTGAATCAAAAGACCCTGTAGTGTTACCTAGAGCGTCCGACAAGATGTTGGTTGCTTGGTGTACGTTTATTAGGTAAGAGTATTCCAATACTGCTTCTTCGTAGGCAGCATAAACATTTCCTTCTGTTATTTCTAAATCTAATACGTCTCCACCTAACTTCTTATAGACATAGGATACCTGATCTACCGCACCAGAGATAAACTCTGATGAGTAAAGTGGCGAAGTTTCATCTGAATAGATTTTGTATGGTACTGCGGAATTAACGCTTCCGGCTGTTCCAGTAACAGGGAGAACGATAGCAGATAGCGTACTCGCTGGTGTTAAAGTTGGTAAAGACATTCATGGTCCCTCACAAGTTATGGTTTATCATTATAACTAGTTGTTCGGAGGGTCATTTCACCTAGGCATCTTGTTTAGTTTTAGAGGCTTGCCTTTTGCGGCGTGATGCTGGTCTCTTTTCTTGTGCAGACTGCTCTATGGTTGGTTTCGGTGGTTCTGGTTTAGTTTCCACCTCTTCCTCTACCAGATCTACAACGGGTTCAAGTACCTCTTCGACCTTTTCTACTTTTTCAGACACTTGTTCAATTTTTTCAACTACCTCTTCTGTAGCTGATTTAAGCTTATTTCTAAATGCTTTAAATTTAGGACTTAGCATCCTTCTTTTCTTTTTACCCATGATTACTCCTTTTCTTCTACGGGTTCTTCTGGAACGGACCAAAGTACTGGCTCTGGCTCAACAACTGGCTCTGGCTCAACAACTGGCTCTGGCTCAACAACTGGTGTTACAACCTTTTTGCAACTCTTCAACCAAGCTGCGAACTTGTTTCCAAACTTTCTAACGTATATTAATCTTTTCTTTTTCATGCCCATCTTTAGGACCCTCCGTAGTGTAAAGTAATTAGTTTATAAAAAAAGAAAAGCCCAGTCCGAAGACTGGGCTTAACTTTAAGTCTTTCTAGTTAGACGCTAGACTTATGCGCCACCCTCACCAAGGAGACCACGTACAACAACAAGGCCGTACATATCAGGTCGTACCATCTTCTTAGCGTAACGGGTCATGACACCCTTACGTGGTACGAAATCCTCAGTACCAAAGATGGTTGGTGTTACCTGCAATGGTACGTAAGGAGCATATACAAACCCGCTCTCAAGGAACGAGCTACCCTTACGACCTACAAGGACAACGTTACGCAAGAAGTAAGGATCAACGTAAACGTCGAACTTCTTGCTCAAGCTACCGGCACGAACAGCACCGATGGTTCCACGATCCTGGTCAGCAGTAACTGCTGCACGGAAACCGCTTGTGAACTCAAGGATGTTAGCAACCTCTGGAGAACAAACAACAAAGTTTGCACCACCACGAAGTGTCTTTCTGTGGATCTGAGCACTTACGTCATTGATTGTCTCAATGAGAGTCTCGTACCACTCGCTAACAGTACCAGTGAAGTCTGGAGCAGCTGTGTTTGCACCAATTTCTCTACCTTCGCTATCAACGAAAAGACCTGGTGCACGGCTCCAGTAACGAGTACCGGCTGTAGCACCATTTACAAGGTCAGCAAGAAGCTCACGGTCGATCTCAAGAGCGATCTGCTCTGAAAGAATACCAGTAAGCTCTACCTCTGCGTCCAAGTTGTGGTATGCGTTGAGGTCCTGACCTAACTCTGGAGACCACTTGGCCTTCAACTTCTTGGTCTGTGCTGTAACTGCGATAGAGTCAACCTTGATGTCGATCTCAGCAATCTCGTTCTTGTTCACAGCAGAACCGACATTGCCAGTTGCAGTAGTTGGTTCTTCAAGGCCCCAAGCGTCAGCACCAACGACAGAACCAATTGCTCCACCAGCAGTGAACTGATCTGGTAATGGCATGGTGATTGTTATTCCATCGCCAGCAGCTGGGCGATTTGCAGATGCAAGCTGTTCATCAGAAGCAAAAACAAGCTTCAAATATGTGTGACCAGCAGTACCGCCAGCTACTTCTGAACCGTCTACAAGCTCAGTCAAGCGGCGGACCAAAATACCGTGTGCGGCGGTTGCACCAGCAACAGAAGCTGAAACTGCAGAAAGGTTAATCTGCTCCAAAGCTTCCTTTGCGGACATACCAGCGAGAGGGCCTGTGCCTGCAGCAACGTTATCAGCTCGTGCAGCAAGAACGGTAAGTACTACAGAAGAACTCAGAGCCAAAAGGTCAGCATCAAAACGAATCAACTTCTTCTGTGCGTCTGTCATAGCAGAAGCTGTTACTGCAGCTGTAGCTGTAGACATTGCAACAGAGTTGCCCAAATCAACTGTACCTGTTGTGTGTGCGTGAGCGTATGCATTACCAAAGTCATAGTGACCACCAGCGTGTCCAGAATCGCCAAATGGACTAGGAGAAAGGTCAACACCCAATCGGATGTCCTTACCTACTCTGTTTCCACCAAATACAGACTCAGCAGCTTGGGCTCCACGACCTCCAGACTCATGTGTGAAGTCAAGGAAAAAGATAAGACCAGATGGCAAGCTCATTGGCTGAATCGATACAAGGTCGTTAGCAATCAATCCACCGAATACACGACGAACGATTGGGAAAGCAACTGCTGCGAAACCTTCGACGTCGCCAGCAGCCATTGAAGAAGCCTCACGAAGAAGTTCCTTTGCTTGGTTTTCGAGAAGAACAGCCATGCCCTGCTTTTGGTTCTCGTTGTTGAGACCCTCAAGAAGACCGGTTGCTTCCCACTTGTTAAGAAGAGCAGCACCTTCAGCACGAAGATCACGCTGTTGTACGCCTTCTGTTAATTTTTGTAAAATAGACATAATAAATCACCTCCTTTTCTGTAAACTTTTAATAAGAATTATTTTGTCTTTATTCCCGCCAAAGCTTGCATTCTATTGAATAAAGGGTTGGCATCCTTTTGGGTTTGCTCTTTTCGAGCCGCTACAAGTAGTGAAGACTTACGTGATACCATTTCACTTAGGGTCGCTTCTTTCTTCACGTCTGAAGTAGTAGCAACTGTATCGTTCATGGTTTCAAATACAATCTTTGCTTCTTGTACTGTTCCGGCTTTCGAAATGGCTTCGACAATTTTTCTTTTTTGTCGCTCATTCAAGGAGGCATTCTCAAGAGCCTGGTTAATATACAGCAACTTTGCGTTGGAGACATTCATGGTTTCCAACTTTTCTTGCAGAGTTTCAAATGCTGCATTATATTCTTTGTTTTGCTCCTGCAGCTTTAATGCCGCAGAAGATAAAGTCTTGTTTTCGTTTTGAAGAGAAGCAACTGTCTTGCGAAGTTCTTCGTTCTCTTCTTTTACTTTGCTGTCTTGCTCTCTGGCAAGAAGCATGGCTTCGTATTCTTTCATAATAGATTCTGGTGTCCCTGCCCACCCGGACTTGACCGGCTCGAAGTCAACACGGACAGCTTCCATAAGCTCGTCCAAGTTAATCTCTTCTTCGCTAAGTCCCATCTCTTCTAGGACTTCTTCCATAAGGTCTGCAGTAAGCTCGGCGCCTGTATCTGCTGCCATCATGTCGTCAATGTTTGAGTCTAGGTCTGCGTCTGCTGAGATCTCGTCATCTGCTTGGATGTCTATGCCGATCTCAGTGTCGTCAAGTTTATCGTCACCACCGAAAAGTGTTTCCTCTTCGTCTTCAATCTCGTCTTCAATGGAGTTAAGTTGAATAGAGATTATTTCATCGTCATCACTAAGGAAAGCATCAGGCATTTGTGCTTCAAGATCTTCTGGCTTAATAGTTGGTTCTGCAGAAGCTTCCTTGTTCTCTTGCTCTTCTGTTCCCATTTCAAGATCAGCATCCTCGTCGCCAAAAAGATCCGCCATGGCGTCAGTTTGATCGTCTGCTTCCAATAGCTGATTCATTGCTTCTTTTACTTCGAGAGAGTACTTCTCAATGACTAGCTGCTCTGCATTCTTGAGAGCCGCTTCTTTCAATGCTTTTGCATCGATGATTGCTCTTTCTAGTAGATTTGACATTATTTTAACTCCTAACAATTTTCAAAATAAGACGGGCAGACTGGTCTGCCTCTTAATAAATAGTGTTATAAGATTCTAAAGGGAAGGAAAAAAAATTGGTACTTAGAAGGTAGAGCATGCAGCATACAAAACCGTATTGCCACCTGAAACAAAACGAACTTGGTCTATTCCGTTTATCTCTACCACCCAAGAGCCGACTGCGTTAATCGTGGGAGAACCTTTGATGTCAGCCCACTGGCCAGAAGCATGCATGTAGCCTTGAACTTTAAAAGAAGTATTATAGGTTGTCAGGACAACTGTTAGAAATCTTTGATTCTCTGTTGTGTATGCACCACTTGTTGCAGCGCCAGTAAGAGTAAGTCCATCCCCAGAAGCGTTAATGCCAGCCCTGTGTGCAGACAATATATTCTTTGGGCTCCGAGTTCTACCCCAACTTGTTGGCCTTCTAAATTCTGATACTGGTGGTTGGTTGTTAAATCCTGCCATTTTTTATACTCCTATTCGTATTTGTTAAACTTGTCTTTCATTTTTTGAGTTGTCTTTTGTGACAATCTTTTTTTATTCTCTCGCTTTTCTTTTCTTTTTAAAGACTCTGACTTAAAGTATCTTCTATCTTTAAGTTCTTGGAAAAGTCCAGTCTTCTTACACTTTCGTGTAAACTTCTTAATCATTCTTAGGACCTGATCTTGGTCATGTATCACGACTTCAACGTGACATGGTTTACCTTTGCTCATCTTTTCTCCTTTACTTTAGAGCGTTCCATTTCTGGCCGGCTAAACTAAACAAACCGCTGATATCTACACCAGCATCACTAGGGTCTCTTCCGGACATTGGACCGTGAGCAGGTGAAGCACTTGGTGATCCGCCTTGCTTAAGAGGCTCGGTTCCTTCGAACACGTTAGCCATCTTTGAGTTACCCATTGCATCTAACATTTTTCTTTTTGTTTCTAGAAGCTTTTGTCTTCTCGCTTCTTCTTCTTGTTCTCTTGCTTCTTGCATTGCTGCGGTGCTCATCTGTGGAGCTGGTTGTTTAGTCTCCACAAGTGTTCCTTGTGCTTTTGCAATGCCGAAAGCAACTTCAGCCACAAGGTTTGAAAGGACTCCCTCTTCAAAGAGAACTTCCTTTACACATTCCTTGATAATAGATTTTAATTCTGATCTTTTCATTTTTCTCCAAACTTGAATAAGAAGTTATTCAAGGCTCTACTAATCTTATCTTCTTTTGTAAACATGTTGGTTGGATCTTTTGCTTCTGTCATCATAAAAGCATCTGGAGTTGAAGGATCCGAAACCATGTCAAAGCAAAGTAATTGGAAATCGTCTTCAACCATGGTGACTCCATTAGACTCTCTAACTGAGCCCATACCACGAGAAGAGATTCCCATCTTTACACCAGACTCAACAAGAGAGCGAAGTATGTTACCAGATGGCGTATTGAGAACACGAATAGTTCCCATACACTTATTGCCTTCCATCCAGATTCTCGTAACCATGTGCGAAGCATTTGCCAGATTAACAACGGAACTATCTGGGTGGTCAAGTTCACCCAGTGCTCTATTATCGGCAACAAGCCTAGCATAGTTTGCTACTTCTCTCTCCAAGATGGCGTGCGGATAAACTCTGCCGTTGCCATTCTTAGTGTCAGACTGCTGCATCTTGCCTGATAAGATCAAACCGCCTTCTGCAACAAATTTCTTGTCTGCTTCTGTTAGAAGGTCTTGGCAAACGCCGCCTTCACATAATTCAAAGTATTCTCTTATAAGTTTCATAATAATCCTCTCAAGTAATGCAAAATGCGGGGGTCACCCGCATCAGCTAGCAGCCGTTCTTACAACGACGAACTGGTCTAAGCATTCTCTTAATTGTAACCAAGTTTCTCATTTTTGCTCCTTTACAAGATGCTCTATCTTTATCCCTTCATCCCCGAACACCATGTTACCTATGTAGGCTGCGGCAGAGCCAGCAAAGCCTAATAGTATGCCGGTGATAAAAGAATTATCAAAAGTAAATAGTTGAGTATAGTCCTTTACGAACCATAAAAATAGGCCGACCCAAAAGCCGGTACACATAGGGCATTCAAGCAATTGCCCTAACTTTCCTGACTTTGGGCGGATTGGGTCTAGGATTTTTCCGTAAACGAGGATTTGTGTTAGTCCATAGGAAACCAGACAGAACCAAATAAAAGTCACGAATCCTCACTTTCATTTCCTTCACGAACCAAAGAGTAGTTATACATAAATCCGTAAGGGCGAACTGACGGTGAGTGTGAGCCTTTGTGGGCTGCCTGCGGAACATCACCCAACTCAGTTGAGTCTTCTGGTGCTGGTCTAAGCATAGCATCTAATCTTTCATCGTCGTATTCTTCTGATGACTTGAAGTATGGACGCTCTCCTGTAATGTATTCGTGAATAGAAAAAAGAAGCGCTTGGTTGTAATCAATTCCTGGGATCTTTGATTCTAGCATTTCCGCTTCCAGGGACCCAAATACGTTGCCTCCACGGACGGTACCAGGATTGACAAGTCCACTCTTTACGAGATGCTTAAACATTCTATCTTGTGATGAATAAACTCTATCAGACATTGCGCCCTTTGGAAAGGTAATACACTTCTTTTTCTCCAACATTAAAACAATGTCCATGTCTTCATGGTCAAGAATAATAATGTTGCCTTCAATAGTTCTTCTGGCTTTAAGATTTATTCTTGGATCTAATTCAATATTTACATTAATCGTCATTTTCCAAGTCTTCCAATAGTTGCTGTGTTGACAAGACTATCTCCAAAGTTTCTGTATCAATGTCTTTGTTTTTTGTCTCGTCTAGAATAGTATAAACTCTTCCAATCTTTTCTTTAAGGTCAGAATCTTGATTCTCTTCTTTTATAATTGTTAGCTTGTCTTTAAGTCTTCCGATTTCCTCGTTAAGATAAACTTTAAGATCAATTCCATTATCCTGAAAAGAAGAAATGTAATTTCCAAGAAGTGCCTTCTGGCTTTCATTTAAAGACTCAGAGTATTCTTCATTGAATTTTGTAACAAACGTGTTGTAAACGATTGAGTCCATAGGCTGTTGTGCTTCTTGTTTGGTCTCGACAGATGCTGACATGTTCTCTACGATGCTTTCTTCCAAAAGAACTCTGTCCTTTACTGGTAGAGCTTCTTGGAAAATAGAGTAAACAGAAGCTATCGTCTTATAATTTGGAACAAAGTTTCCATAAACCTTGCTAGAAAGTGTTCTGTTGATTTTATTGATAAGGGCTGACTGCTCTAAGAATAACTTTCTTTTATCAAGAGAATCGTGCTTTTCTTTTACTTGAACTACAATCTTTTCTGCTGTTGTTTTTTCTAAATCACGTGTTTCGTAGATTGTTCTGTAAAGTTCAAGTTCTTCTTTCAAGAGAGAGTTGTTGCCAAAGTGTTCCTTTATAATAGAAACAATTTTGTTTTGTTTGTTTTTGTTATTTTTAACAACCGACTCTGTAAGCTCTCTAACCAATGCTTCGTAAATAAAAGCTGTGTTTCTCTTTTTGTTATGCTTCAGTCTCATTCTTTTCTTCCCTCGCTTTTAGACTTTTGAATAGAGCATCAAGTTCTTTCTGCTCTTTGAGGATTTTTAATTCCTCTACTTTATAATTAGTGGTTTTATCCTCGTAAATACTTGTAGCTTTCGTTAATCCTGAAAGCTCGCCCATACCTGGGAAGAGTTTTCTAGTTGTACCCGTTTCAGGAGATGCTGCCCTAGTCATGTTTTTCTTTCTTGGTCCAGAGGTCTTCCTTCTATCGCCTCCTGGCTTTAAGCTTCTTGGCTCATACCACCCGTGAGATTTGGCAGTAGTCGTTCTACCATCTTTATCTTCACGTTTTCCCGGAGGTGCTGCGAGAAGATCTCCTTCTTCTCCACCAGCAGGTTCCTCTGCTGCCGTTTCTCCACCTAGATCGGCGGCGCCTGCTGCTATCTCTGGTTCCATACCCGCTGTGCCTGTACCACCTGGTTCGCCAAGGTCGCCTGTTTCTAACTCATCAACACCAGCATCCAAGCCAGCAGTCATCTCTGCTTGTTCTGCCTCACCTATTGTTTCAAGCGTTGCTCTGAATCGTTCGTCATAGAACATCTCTCTTCTGTTTCTAATGAACTCGTCATCAGACATGCCAAAGAGTGTTCTTGCTAGCCACTGCTTGGAGAAGAAACCTTCTGTTGCTACTCCTGCAATGTCAAACTTAGTCTTCCAGTGTTCTAACTCTTGCATCTCTGCAATCTTTGATGGGTTGTTTAAGTGACACTGAAAAGATACTAAGTCTTCGTCTCTGTATCCAAGAGTATAAAGATGGATGATACCAATCTTTTCAAGCTCTGAGATAATGGAACGTTGAAGTCTTTGGATAGTTCTAGCGAAACGAATGTCCTTTTGAGCTAGAGTAGTCTTATCTTCCATCGCTTTATCACTATCAGATGAAATGTAAGCTGCTGGAATCTTTAAAGCTGAGAAAAGCTTGTCTCTCAAATACTTTACGTCATCAATGTCGCCAGTGTATTTGCCTCCGGCGACTTGCTCTATCTTTGTTGCACTGTTGCCACGAACAGGAATGAAATAATCTTCTTCTACTGAAAGTGGGTTATAGCGAAGGTCTACACGACCAGTAGTTGGGTCAACAACCTGGTTTCGCTTCATTGAAGTCATGACCTTTTGCATGTATTGCTCTACATCTGCTGGCGGGATGTTTCCGACATCGATGTAGAATGCTCTACGCTCTGGTGAGCGAACAATACGATAAGCCATCATTGCGTCCTCTAGAAGAGTAAGCTGGCGCCAAATACGACGGGCTGGCTCTAAAACTGATGTTCCGTATGGGTTGTATTTATCTTGGCCTAATACACGGAAGTGACCTACTTGCCAGTTCTCGAATGTAAGACCTGCTGAGTTCCACTGGTACTGAACGTAGTTGGGATTGTTCTTGTCTTCTCCTTCCATTCTTTCAAGTTCTTGTGTTGGAAGCCCGATAACAGAAGTGATACCAAGTTTTTCATCTAAATCAAGGTAAAGAAAGAAATCACCATACTTACACATCGTTCGACACCAAGAGAAAAGGTTATGCTCGATGTTTAACACGTTGTGATAAAGAGAATGAAGAATAGC
>Ga0099850_1001337_pt1 | contig 11452 bp, 7 predicted proteins | sample CB_VirMetaG_5_FD_79182 | JGI IMG/M metagenome (GOLD analysis project Ga0099850, IMG submission 79182) | Freshwater to marine saline gradient viral communities from Chesapeake Bay - CB_1508_1D Viral MetaG | ecosystem: Environmental > Aquatic > Marine > Coastal | place: USA: Chesapeake Bay...
TATTCTTTTTTTAACTTAGAAAAACCAATTATAGAAGATACATACGATATAATCATACCAGAGGAGTTTAACAATGGCTGAACAATACATGTCAGTTGGAGGACACTGTACATCTACAACCATACCTAATATTATCTTTACTGCCGCAGCAAATAGTGTTAATATTATAAACGCTATAAATTTATCAAATACTAGTTCATCTTCTTCAGCAATAGTTGAAGTAATTTGGACAGATGTACGTGAAGGTGATGAATTTCCTATTATAAAAAATGCTGAGTTACCATATGGATCATCATTACAGGTTTTAGATGGTACTATTATTTTAGACGGTGATGCTTATTCATACGATAATCTTTACATAAGATCTAATAGTCTAGATGTTACCGTTATTATTAGTCTTTTAAAAATCACATAAGGAGGTCTTTTATGGAATCATTTTTAGGAAGTGTATGGTTTGGTTGTTTTTTGTTTTTTGTTGGATATGTCGCTGGACATGTCGTAAATGTTGATCGCATCAAGGGTTGGATTAAGGGTTAATATGTCCGATAACAAGGATCTCATTAAACGCCTTAATGACCGTTTATTGAGCCAGTTGCTCTTAGACCTAGATGACCCCACCCGATGTACTCCGGGGCTTTATACGGTCATTAGAGGGCTTATAAACGACAATAGAGAGATGCTGGATGGTATCTCCAAAGATACCTTGGACGAGCTAGAAGCTAAGATGGCATCCAAGGCTCCGTTTCGATTCAAAGCGTCCGCTGGATAACGCGGACTTCGCTACCTTTGGGGGTCTACTAGGGAACACCTAGTAGATCCTATTAGTCCGATAATAAGTAGAAGTTAAAGTTCCTCTTTTTGGAGGTTGTATGCACGCACCACAAGAAATGATTGATGATTTTAGAAACCACCTATGGGCCTGTTTTAAGTATCTTGGCTTGGGAGAACCAACCCCAATTCAGTATGCTATGGCAGATGTCATGCAAAAGGGACCAAAGGACTTCCAGCTACAGGCTGGCCGTGGTGCTGGTAAGTCTGTAATCAACGCTTGCTTTGCCAGTTGGAGATTATTAACAAACCCAGATAGAACTATTATGGTTATATCTGCAACCCAAGATCGCGCCATTAAGTTCATCTCACAGGTAAGAAAGATTTTAGATGTTGTTCCATATTGTGAACACCTAAAGCCAAAAGAGTCTGATAAAGATAATGCCTTCGGTTTTAATGTTGGTTGTAGGACTGTATATGGACAGGATCTATCTTGCTATGCTAAGGGTATTACTGGTCAGATAACTGGTAGCCACGCAGATGATATTATCGCAGACGATGTTGAGATTGAAGAAAATGCAGATACTCCTTCAGCAAGAGATAAACTTATAAATAAATTAGCGGAGTTAGAACAAATTAGAAACAATACTCCAGATGGGTGTATTCGTATTCTAGGTACTTTCCAATCCACAGACAGTATCTATATTAAACTATCCAATTCATACCCTATTATTAAATTTCCTGCGGTTATGCCTAATCCAGACATTCCCGGTGAAATAGATAACTGTTCTGAATATATCCTAAAGTTGGACCTAGAAGTAGGAGAATCAACACAACCAGAGAGATTCCCTTTAGATATCCTTAAGTCTAGAGAAGCTAAGATTGGACCTAGGTTATTCTCATTACACTATAAATTAGATCCTACCCTTAGCGATAGAGCTAAGTATCCCCTTAAGTTAGAAGATTTAATTGTTATGGATGTTAATACTGAATTATTTCCAGAAAAAATAACTTGGGAAAAGCGTACTGTTAAAAAAATAGAATCTTATGGAATTAGCGGAGATCTTCTTTATGAACCACAATGGATTAGTCCGAATTTTATCCCCTATATGCAAACTGTCATGTTTGTTGACCCTAGTGGCCGTGGATCAGACGAAACGGCTATTTGCATTGCGTCATTTGTCAATGGCTATGTCATCATACATGAACTGCTTGGTTTGCAAGGAGGATATGAAGAAGTCTTATTAAGAAAAATAGCTAAGTTAGCATATCAATATAATATCAATCTTATAAGAGTTGAGTCTAACTTTGGTGATGCTATGTATTGCAATCTACTTAGGCCAGTCGTATCAGAAATTTGTGGTCAGGTTGCTATTGAAGATTTTAGAGTAAGTGGATCTAAAGAAGCTAGAATAATTAGAATTTTAGAACCCATAATGGCTGTTCATAAATTAATCTTTAATACAAAAGCAATTAAAGACTCCGAGAATCAAAAACAAATAACTAGGATTACTGAAAAACGAGGTAGTCTTAAACATGACGATAGAGTAGATATTCTTGCTAGCTCAGTTGCTTATTGGCAAGATGCATTATCTATTGATGCTGATTCTCAGATTGAAAAAAACAAACAAGATGAGTACAAGCAACAAATTAAAGATTGGATGTCTAATAAACGAGCTTTGGGATTACTTGGAGAACGAGTAAGCGGAGCTATTTTATTAAACGGATCTGATAAATATAATAAAAAAGTATACCCAAAAGTTGTTAAAAGGAGATTAAGATAAATGGACCCATTGACTGTTGGTGGAATTATGGGAGGCTTAGGCTTTGCACAACAACTACTTGGTGGTCTTGGAGCACAGAGTCAAGCACAAGCACAGGCTAAACTTCAGCAGATGCAAGCTGAAAACGCAAACTTTCAAAGACAGTGGCAAGTTGATGCAAACAATAGAGCTATAAATAGACAAAATCTTAATAGAGCAATCAATAATAAAGCTATTGAAAGAGCTGCTATTAATGAAAGAGCCTTACAAGAAGTCTATTCTAAGTTTGGTTTTGATAATGCTAAGAGTCAATTTAGTAAACAAACTAGTCAAGTTAATTCAGCATTACTATCTAGTATTTCTGGTAGAAATATTTCAGCATCTTCTGGTACTGCAAGAGCTTTATTACGACAAAACTTAGCAAATGCTTCTACAAATATGGCAAATCTTCGTATAAATAGAATGAATCAATTAAGAGATATTGAAACAGTCTATCAAAATAGACTTGCTCAAAGAGATTTTAATTATCAAGAATTACAAACATTCTTACCCGGAGATACTAGTATGGTTAGTGGTGGAAACACCGCAGCTATAATTGGATCTGCTGCATTAGGTGGTCTACAATCAGGCATTAGTGGTGCTTTAATGTATGGAAGCATGGCTGGTAGCGGTGAAGGATAAGGAAGTTAAAATGAACTCAGATAAATTATCTAAACTACAACAAATTGCTTCTGGTAATGCATATGCTGCTGAAAATAACTACGAAGCAGCTAATAAAATTAATACTATTAAACTAAAAGAAAAAGTAAATAGTATTAAAGCTACTGCTCAAGCAATGTATCCAAAAAATTCAAATAAAGCTTTTGAAACTTTTGTTGAACAAACTAAATCAATTCCTTTAACTAATAAAGAATTTAAAGAATGGTATTGGGAACAATACCTTTCATTTAATCCAAATGATAGACAAACTGTTAAAGATAACTTAATTAAAAGAACAGAGGATGAATTAAAACTTCTACAAACACCAACTGAAAAAGAACACTTTCTTAGAGATAAAGTTTCAAAGTGGCCTAACTGGTTAACAAATGAATTTAAAGATGACTTACAAAGTTTTTCTACCAGAAACGCTGATACAAACCTTAACAAAGCAAAGTTAGTATATAAAGATAATCTATATTCTAGATTAAATAAACTACTAGATAGAGAATTAGACCCAGATGTAGGGGATACAGCACATGTAGATGATTTAATGAAACTAGAAAAAATGAATCTATTAGATGTTGCTGATGCTTTTAATGGAAGGTTTGGTGTTGTTTCTAAAAACGGACAGTTTATTCCTGCTTTTGATTTAGAAGATAGATCACAAGTATATAGCAATGATCCTTATGGAACACCGTCTACTAATGAACAAGTAATGATTGATGAGTTAGCCCCAGATTTTATTTCTAACTTTGTTAAAACAAACTTAACTAATAATAGAAATAAAATTAATCTAGATAACCAAGCATCTGAAGGATTTGCTAGTTCTGTTTTAGAAAGTGGTGGATTTGAACAAGATAAATGGAAAGAAGCTTTTAGTATGTTTGCAAAACCAGACTATCAAACTTTAATTAAAAAAGGTTTAATTGGAGAAATAAATGCTGGTAGAGCTTACTCTGACGAAGCTTTAGTAAAAAAACTTTGGATGGCTATAAATGAGTATAAAGATTTCTTAGGAGAAGATAATGCCCCCAACACCTGAACAATTAATTATTAATCCTGCAACCATTGATATAAAAACACCACAAGTTCAGACACAAATAGTACAAGCACCTCAATATGTTGAAGGTGAAGTATCAATGCCATCACCAAACCAGTGGATTGGCCAAATTGATTACGGATTAGATTGGTATGCTTTAGGAGCAAAGGCATTTGGGGTTGCTGGTAATATTTATGAAGATCTTCAAAAGTATGGACTAAGAAGAAGAAAAGAATATGCCCAAGATGATATGAATAAAATACAACAAATTGCTGTTGAAAAACCAGATCCAGCATTTAATGATTATCAACTTGAAGATTTTTATAAACAACAATCAAGAAAACTAAAGGATGCTACAAGACAAGCTTTAGTTCGACAGGGTTTTAGTGATTATAACATTAATAGAATCATGCCAGAAGATGGAACAAGTGATTTTGATCCCTCTGATTTATCTTTACCAGCAAGTGATATGGATAGTTTACTTCAGTTTACTAGATACTATGATTTAACTAATCAAGAGTTTTCAAATCAAGTAACTAAATATAATCAAATTAATTGGGAAAATTCTGTATCTGCTTATAATGAAAGTAGCAAACGAGGTTTTGGTTCTATTGATGGTAAAACACCATCAGAAGTAAAACAAGAATTTGATTATAGATTTACTGAAATGCAAGATAATGTTAATGGTAAACCAGATAGACAAAATATTTTAAACTTTTATAGAGGTAAATCTGATTATCTTGTTTCTTTAAACTTAGCAATAAAAAACCAAACAGATAAAATTTTAGATAGTGTAGATTCTCAAGTAGTATTATTATACGAACAATTAGCTAGCGGCGAAATAACAGCAGATCAATATACTACTAAATTAGATACATTATATGATAAAGCCGATAAACAAATATACGCACTAGCTTCAATAGACCCAACTGTTAATCCAGTTAAACCAGTTGAAGAAAGAAAACAAGAAAGATTAAATAGAAACCCAAATACTTCTTTTGATTATAATTTATCTAGATTAGAAAGAATAGACGAAGAACTTTCTAATATTTCTTATGTAATTGCTAATGCACAAAATAATAATGATTGGAAAACAGTAGAAGATTTTACAACACTACAAAAAAGTTTAGTTGATGAAAAATTAAAATTAATGTATGAAACTTATTCTGAAACCAATCCTGTATTTTTAAATAAAGAAAATCAAAGTAGATTTGCATCTTTATCAAAAACATATGAAACACTTGCTCAACAAGAAGCTACTAAAAAAGAACAACTTATTTTAACAAGGGCAGTTGAAAAGGGTGTTTTAAATTATGAAGCTTGGCAGCAAAAGTTTAATAGTCTTTATTCACAATTGGCTAATTATAGACAATCAACAAAAACAAAAGGACCGCCAACACGGTCTTTATTTTTAGAATTAATAGGTAAAACAGAAGACTCTTTAGATCCTGTTGAACAAGCCTTTTATAGAGTCTTACCAATTGATAATAACCTAACAAATAATAGACTTAATTTAGTTGATGATAGTATGGTAAGAGATATTTTATGGAGTGATGTAACTAAAGAGTTTTTAAAAACATATGGGATTGAGTTTGGTGATGATGGTCGAGTAGTAGCTCCTTATCAAGTACAACAAAAAATATATGAACACACTATTTCGTCAAAACAAAACACTAAAGAAGCAGCAAGTGGAACAGCTAAAGCACAGTCAATGCAAAGAGAACAAACAGATGCTGTTGCTTATGCCGAACAAGTAGCAACAAATCCTGCTAGTGCTTCTAGAGAAGAAGTAAGAAAACATACTGGAAAACTTATTAAAGATATTATGTCAAATACAAAAGTATCTCCAGTAACTTGGGCTGGTGTATTTAAACCCGGCTTTGATGAAAAAGCTGCTGGAGACATGGCTTTTTATTTAAGAGATCCACAAGGAAGAGAACGATTTTTAGAAGCTGTCTTTGCAAACTCTGAAAGCGTTAATAGAGAAGATTTAGCTAGGTGGTCTAGAACAGCAGCACAAACAGCATTATCAAATAATGATGTAGCTACTAGAGATGATATAATGAAAACATCTAGATTTATTGGATGGGTTTCTAGAAATGTTCCTAGTGGTTTTGATATTGCTGGTAAAGAAAAATCTAAACTAGATCCTAAAGTATTGTTACAAACCTACGAAAAATTTGAACAAGACTATGAATTAAGTTTAAGAAAATTAAGACAAGCTGATGGTATTGATGGGGCAAAGAAAATGGCTACTATGCTTGAAGCAGCAAGATATTCAATAACAAATGGTAAAGTAGGAACTTGGGGAAGCTTTCAAGGAATTTCAGAACAATATCCAAATTTTGAAACTACACAAGATTTATGGGCAGCGCATTTAGGTAAAGATTATTATTGGGATTATAATCAAATAAGTGATTTAATTGCTAATAGTGAAGAAGGATTTGATCTTATTAGTCCTATTATTTTAGCAACAATGGGATCATCACCAGATACTCCACCAGAACAAATAGTAGAAGTTGCTAAACAATACTCTGATATGATGGGTGTTCGTGTTGTAACAACCTTAAATAGTGCTGGTAAAAAACAAACTGTTATTTCAAATGATGCTTTTCATTATACAGATTCTTCTACTAGTAATCTAAATCCAGTAGGAGCTGAAACAAATTATGTTCTAAGTCCAGCTTTAAGAACACAACAAACACTAGAATCTGTTGCATATAATAGTTTACCTTCTTATATTGTTAAAGACGGTAAGCCATATATTCCAACAACAGATGATGAAAAAGAAAAAATTCAACCACACAATAAAGAAGTAATGCTTGGGTATGTAGCAGCAGCTATGCCCGGTACTGCAACTATTTATGATGTTCAAGGATCAACAGAATTAATGGGTGTATTAGATCCTTTATTCAAAGCATATGATCAAAACTTAACAGTAGAACAAAGAAAACAATTAGTACTAAGTGATCCAAAAATTAAAGAATGGATCTTTATAGCACAAAAAGATAATAGAGAAACACCCGGAACAATTGCTCAATCTAGAATTAACTTTTTAATGTCTACTTTAAATAAACCACAGTTAACAGCAGCAACAATGGTTGAAATTGGTTTAAATAGTGCAAGTCATATAACAGAAACAGAACCAGCTAAACTAGCACTACAAAGAGTTTGGCGACCATTAGGTTCTTATGGAATTGAGTTTTTAAGAAACTCTGAAAATAAAAACGAAGTAGATAATGTTTTTCAACCATCCTCATTTACTTTTAATGACGGAGATCTTGAAGTTGGGCAAAGAAATATTGTAGAACCTATTGCAATATATAATCCAACTACAAACCAAAGAATAAATTTAAATCCGTTTCCTCCTGCTAATATAGGAGTAAACCCTAAACTAGAAAAGCCTTTAGCAAGAGAAGGATATTCTTGGATGCAAGATCATAAAAATGAAGTATGGGATTTTATTGATATGAAAGGAAATATTATTCCTAATGTTACTGTATCAGAAAACTATAGTGATATGGGTATTCTGTCTAGTGTTCAGTCAGAATTATCATACGATTCAGTAACTAAAAGCTTTAATTATATTTTTAGATCATTTAATTTTGGTTCTGGATCAAAAGAATCTTTCCCACGAGTTTCAGAACTTCCTATCAAAGTAATGCCATATAGACAAAAAAAAGCAGCTGAAGTAAAAGATTTACCAACTTTTAATGCTGAAAATTCTGATTATTCTATTCCAAAATAAACCAACCAAGTCTCTTTCGGTGCTGTTTCAGATAAACCATATATAAAGTAAAGAGGAAGCATACAATGAATTATGATCTCAATCCACAACAAGTCGCTGGTCTTACTAACACAGTTAATCCATATATTCCTATTACATTAAATGATGAACAAGAATCTATTGATAATCAAATTAAATCAAATATTAATACATATGTAACTTCTGAACTTGGGCCTTTAGATTTAGGTCCAGTTAACTTTAAAGTTAATCAAGGTGAAGTAGAAAACATTACAGATCTTCAAAGATGGAATAGAGGAGTTGTAGAAAAGTATCAATCTTGGATTGGTGGTATAACAGGAAGACAACCACTTCATATTGATATGGCATATTACGGTTTGTTTGGAAAGACAAGAGATGGATGGGGATCTTATATTCCTTTTAACCCATATCCTTGGGAAGAAATTGAAAAAGCTAGAGAAAGAGTAGATAATAACTTTGTTGTAAATAAAAACCAAGAAATAAGTAAGGTTATAACTAGTAGATATGGAGAACAACAAGCTCCATTAATTGAAAAACTATTAGAACAAGACTATGGTTATGATTGGAAAAAAACATTTGCTGTTGGAACAAAAAACCCAGAAGCTTTCTTAGAACAAGTTCAGAGAGCGTTACTAAAGGAATCAGTTAAAACATCATACTTTAGTGAACGAAAAGCAGAACTACAAGGTATTAACGAAAGCTTACCTTCAGCTGTTTCAAGATTTGTTCAAATTAATATTCTTAAAGATTATGATGTATTAAGAGATATAGCTTTAACTGGTGGTTTAGAAATATGGATGAGTGGCGGTCTTCCCGCTATTAATACAGCTGCAAAAGTTGCTTCTAAGTGGTCATTAAGAATTCCAAAAACTATTCTTGGTAACAGTCAGTTTGGTGCTAGATTATTTAATAAACTAGAACCAATGTTTATAAAACAGGAAGCAATACTTGGAAGATCTAATAGCGTTTGGAAAGCTATGTTAACAGACTTTGCTTTAGAAAGAAGACCATTAGTTAGAAATATAGCAAGATTAGAAAACGCAAAAAAACTAGGCGGTATTGTTACAGAAACAAATAGACAGCTCTATAGAAGAGCTTTTGAAAGCAATCCATTTAGTCCAATTGCTCAACCAAGAAGGTGGATGCAATGGAATAAATTAAATATTATTAATTCTTCTAGAGTTGTTTTAAAAGAAGGATTTTTAAAAACAACAACACAAAAACTTTTAAATAATATTGGTTTAAAGGTTGATGATATTATTAATCTAACAGATGCTTCTACTTTAGGTCAATGGATGTGGAAGTTTGCTAGAACTGGCGCAATATTTGGAAGTGCTGAAGGTCTTGCAAACTCTATCTTTACTCAACAAGATATGGCTGACCAAGCTATGTTAATGGAAAATAGAGATATACCTGCGTTTGATATAGGCCAAACCTTATCAGATACAGCCGTAATGGGTGGTATTGGTTTTGTTTTTGGTGGTGGTTTAGGTTTAGTATTCAGTCCTATATTAGCAACAAAATCAGCTATTAGATTAATTGATGGAACTGAAACACTTGGAACAGCTACACCACAAAGAGGCGTATTGCAATTAATTGGTAGTGGTAGAGTAACACAAGAAGAATGGGAAAAAGCTAGTAAGCTAAGAAGACTATTAGGAGTTAGAGGACAACAAGCTTTACAACTAGCTAAAACATCAAAACTAGAACAAGTAAGAACAATTCTAAAACATATTACTGGTGATGACAGAACATTTAATTTCTATCTAGATCCAAATTGGATGGAAGCAAACGATATTTCAGAACATGAAATTGGATCTGTTATTGATACAGTTTTAGAAATTCTATCTAGAAGTAGTCCAGAATATTCAGTTAATCCATTGTCACATGAAATGTTATCTGAAATATTTACTGGATTTGCTAAAGCTAAAGCAGCAGCAAAAGAAGCTGGTACTCCTCTTCCAACTGCTTTAGATGCTGATATTATTGGTGGATTAGAACTACGAGAAAAAATGACAAAGTATGGTTTATTAGATGTAGATCCAAGTGAACCAGTACAAAATACAAAGACACTATTAAACGACGCTGAGTTAACAAAAGCAGAATCAGATTTAAATAATAAAATAAAAAACGGTGAACTTACAGTTGAAGAAGCTGAAGAACAAAAGAAAATTCTTAATAGAGCCAAAAGAAAAAATGAGTTTATTAAAGCTAGACTAAGTGAACTAGAAGAACTAAGAGCTAAGAAAGCTCTTGCTGAAGAACAATACCCAGATCCAAATACAAGATCAGAAGAAGTTAATAATTTAATTAAGTCTTATGATGAGGGTATTGAAAGAAATGAAAGATATATAAGAAATCTATCAAAAGAAAAAACAAACCATGTAAGAGTTGAAACTAATTCTGAAGGTTCTATTGATAGAATTGTAATTAGTGGTTATGATATTAGTGATACACAAGCTGGCTTTATTCTTACCAGATACTTATCTGCATTAAAAAGATTTAATGAAGCAGGTGGAATTACAGATGTAAATACTAGAAGACTAGCAAGAGAAAAACTAAGAGCAGAGATTGATGCTATTGAAACTGAAATGGATTCAAGATATCAATTAAACCAAGAAAATAAAACTAGAAGCGAACTTAGAACAAACTGGGCAAACGAAAAATGGAATCAATTAAAAAATGATCCAATTAAATTAGCTAAGTTTGAAGAAGCTTTTGGTCAAGCTTTAAGCTCAAGAAGACTTGCCAGCGGAGAACGCGCTGTTGCTATGAATTGGTATAGTCAAATTAGAAACGGAACTGGCTTTGGTAAAATATACAATAAACTAGCAACATGGGGATCTGGTACTACAGATGCAATGTATCAACTATCAGATCTAGCTTATGAAGCTTTTAGAATGGTAGATGATGGTCAATTCTTTGCTTACAGTGATTTAGCTAACCCATATCAAATATTCTCTATTAGAGAAGCAATTGAAAACGGTATTAGAAAAGCTGTTGGGGTAAACGATGTTGTTGCTAGAATTAAAAAGAAATATCAAGCACAAGCTAAAACTATACAACAAAGAGTAATTACAGCACAGAGAGCAGGAAAAAACACAATAGATGGTACTGGTCTTACACCAGAGATGATCGAAGAAGCTAATCTACTGTTAAATAAAACAAGAGATTTTTATGAATACTCTGCAAATAAAAGTAAGGAATTAGGTAAACAATATGATGATGCGTTTACATATTTCCCACAAATGCTTACAAGAAAACTAAATAACCAAGAAGTAGAAAGATTAGCTGCTCTTGGTTATGAGGCAATGAAGAGAAAACTTAAAGATGGTAAAGTTCTTTCATATGCTGAACTAGAAAGACTTGGTTTAATTGAAAGAGATGAAGACGGAACTATTGTAAACATACCAGAAA
>Ga0099850_1001340_pt1 | contig 11436 bp, 3 predicted proteins | sample CB_VirMetaG_5_FD_79182 | JGI IMG/M metagenome (GOLD analysis project Ga0099850, IMG submission 79182) | Freshwater to marine saline gradient viral communities from Chesapeake Bay - CB_1508_1D Viral MetaG | ecosystem: Environmental > Aquatic > Marine > Coastal | place: USA: Chesapeake Bay...
AGCCATGCCCGTCGCAGTGGGTCGATGTGGCCGACGGGATCACCGGCAATGCCATCAACACTCTGGAGGCTGCGAACACCGGCACGTTGTGCTACGGCATTGCCACGACCGGCGCGCCGGACCTGTACATCCACGACACCGACAACAAGTACCAGTTCCTGCCTGTCCCCAGGGGTGCGGTCGTTCAGGTCCGGACGGCACCGACTGTTGGTGGCGGCACGACGTATGCCTTCTCCGCACCGAATCCCATCGATGGGCAGTGCGAGCCGTGAACAACCTGATCTCATCGTATTGCTGCTGCGATGATGGCGGACCCGTCGTGGATTGCCTTGGTCTGATCGGTGGTGAACTGGGCCGTTCGTGTGACTGGTTCCCGTCGGCGTGGGACATCTCGGTGAACGGCGGATTCAAGACGTACAAGACGGCGATTACTCAGGGCGGCCAATTCGGCACGAAGGACTGCAACAACAACGGATACGACGGCGGGCTTCGTCTGTACTGCGAAGAAATCGACATCGAGTGGCAGGTATCCGGCCGCGCGTACGCAACGACCCATTCGTTGTTTCCAATCAACTCCTTGTCCGACTACACATGCCCGACCCAGACGCCTGATCACTGCCAGATCATGTCCAACCCGTCCCAGGTTGCCTACTACCGGAGTTTGTGTGGCGACGATGGGCACACCCTGACGTGCCAAATCACTGGGACACGGACATGGAACCAGATCCTCGACTGGAACAACTCGGCGTGCGGTTGCATCTCGGCTGGCTCTTACACCAACTCGTTCAGTGCCACGATGGAGATGTCTGCGACGATATTCTGCTTCAGCTCCCCGCCCCGCATGGGCATGCGCCTGTGGTCGCCGAATATCGTCATCCCAGTGTCTGGAGTCCCTAGCAACTGGCCCTGCCAGAACGTGGGTCTGCTCTCGTCCAATGTCTCGGTTCCTAGTGATGCGTGCGGCATATTCGATGCCAACCTTTCAGCACTGTCGACGACCGTCATCAGCCAGGAACTGTCGCTGGCCGATGCGGGTCAGACGCTGATCATGGATGCCCCGGACTGGTACAACGGCACCGGGTTCTATTTGTACGACTGTCCGATTGGCTGCCCGGACCCGCTTTGGCCCAGTACGACGAACTGGCCGGGCTTCCATGGGTGCGTCACAAGAACCAATGCGACAATCGTGCCCGTCGCGGCATGAATTGGGAGTTGATCATGGGTTGCTGCGGAAAGATCTCTGGAGTCGTCGGCCTTGCAAAGAGCGAGTTCGGCATCGGCCTCGCGTCCGGAGACGTGATCGATGCCCGCCGCACCGTGTGCGAGTCGTGCGATCGATGGCAGCACGGCAAGTGCATGGAGTGCGGTTGCTACACCTGGGCGAAGACCAGACTGACCAACGAGCGGTGTCCGCTCGGAAAGTGGGGTGAGTGATGGCGTATCTAGGCTATGACATGAACGCCGACTACAGCTACGTCGACGAGCGCGTTCAGACTCCGATGACCGATGCTCAGGCCCAGATGATTCGCGACGCGAAAAACCGCCCGACCGCCCGCGATGTCCTGACTGCTGGGCAGAAGGGCAACTGGATCGAGAACCAGGCCGACGTGAACCAGACGACTGCCGAGCTTGGTGGCATGTTCATCGGCGAGGGCTACAACGACCGACCGACATGGACGGAAGAGTCCCGCCTTGCTGGCGAGGCGCTGAATCGCGGTCTCGCCAAGGGCCGGGAACAGAAGGCCGCGATGGATGCCCGCGACTTCGAGATCGAGCGTATCCGTGCGGTGCAGACCGACCCATATGGCGCGGAGTGGTTCGCCCGCTACAAGCGTGGCGAGATCGCCGGGTACGAGATCACCAGCAACCCGAACGTCTCCCCGTTCTGGAAGCGAATGGTCGCCGAGGAGCCTGCCGAGCCACTAGACCCCTCTCGGTACGGCAGGGCGCAGTTGCCGGGCAATTCGTCACGACGTGGCATGAAGACGGACGTGCTTCGTTCCGAGGCCGAAGGCCAGATCGAAAAGTATGTGGAACGTCTGCTGAAGGGTCGTGGCAATCGACGCATGCAGCAATCGATCCGCGAGTACATGGATTCCATGGTGAAGCTGGAGGACGCGCGGGCGAGCGGCGAGATGACGCCCCAGCAGATCAAGGAACTGGAGGCCGACGCGAAGCGGCTCCAGACTCAGACCATGGATGTGTTGAAGCCGTTGCTGTCGCGCTTCGAGAAGCGGATGGGCAAAGAGGACGCCAAGGGGAGCGTACTGGGTGCTGAGTCGATCGCCAATCGGGCCATCGTCGACATGTTGAACGCAAACCGTGGTCGGCAAGCGGCCCGCCAAGGCGCGGGGCAGCAGCCGATGGGCGGGCCGGCGTCGCCTCGCAGCCGATCGTCGTCCCGAACTCAGCCGACCGTCTCGCCGTCTCCACCGACCATTCAGTACACCGCCGGCAACCAGCCGGTCGCGGAATACAAGAATCTCGACGACGCTTTCGCATCTGCGGAAACGCTGGCCCCCGGATCTGCGGTCAAGATCGGGGAGCGGGTGCTCATGCCGGTCGTCGATGGTGGTGGGATGCGTCTGGCGGATGCCGTGTCGATCGGCAACTACTACGTCACGGACCCCAGGGCGTTCCAGGGGTCCACCGCCGAAGAGTCGGCGGCGATGTGGGGCGACACGATCAGCGACGAGGAGCGGCAGGACATGCTGCGGCATCTAATCGTCGAGGGCGGCGACCGGAATCTGAGCAACGACATGCGTCGCCGTATCAGGCAGGTGTACGAGTCCCGCCAGAACTTCAACAATGTCGAGTTGTCAGGGGCCGACAAGAAGAAGGCACTCAAGGAACTCTACGACAGGGAGAACGAGCTTCTGTACGACGTGGCAGTGTCTGGGGTCGGCAACCGGCAGCCGCAGGTGTTCAGCCCGGATCCGGAAGAGACTGGTTCGTCAGGTGGTTCGTCAAAGAGACCTGGAAAGTTCGACCTTCCCGCAGGGGCCGTTCCCGAGCAAGGCATGCTCGACAGCATAAATCCCGGCGCCAAAAATGAGTTCGACTTTGGCGTCATGCCCAATGCGTGGGAATTGCTGGATGAACAGCAGGCCCAGGAGTTGAGGTTTGCCCTGAACAGCTTGTCAATCAGCAATCCGGAAGCCATCACCACGGACATGTACAACACCCTTGCACGAGCGATCAATGCTGCCCGTCGTGCAGATCCAGGCTTTGACGGTTCCGTGATACCCATTTTGAATGAAGTGCTTGGTGTTGGCGACAGCGATCAGTCGCAATCGACCGAGAGCAATCCGGGTGGCAGCGGGGAAAGGGCAGTGTTGAGAAAGACGTACACGAATTTCACAGAGGAGGCCAGGAAGATTCTGAGCGACCCCGAATCCGATATGGGCGCCCGCGAGATCGCGCAAAGGTGGCTGAATAAGTACCCGACTTCTGAAGCCTATCTTGAGGCGATGTCAGAGCAAACCAAGGACTGATCCCGAATGCTGGACAACAGAGATACCGTGGGGAACACGAAGACCGATCCGCTGGAAGCGGCACGCGAAGAGATTCGCAAGTCCCGCATCGCAGCGATTGGTGACATGACTCGCGAGCAGGTTCTCCAGGAAATGGTGAGGCCTTTTGCGGTCGAGGCGAAGCGTCGCAACGACGCCCTTGCGGCGATGAGCAAGGACCTTGGCGGACCCGTACCAGCAGGCATTGCTGGCCTTGATCCATCCAAGCGGATTGAAAACTACGACCAGTGGGTCGAGAGCCAAGAGCCGACCCAGCGCCAGAAGAATCAGGCGTTCGGAGACAACGCGAGGTTTCGACTTGCTCAGTCTCTGTTGGACATGTACCAAGGTCGCTCGCCTCGCACGAGCCCGATGTTGGCGGCGACCGATGCGATTGGCGCCGGCATCAAGGACGCAGGATTTTCCGCCGCCGGCAGTGCGTTTTCAGGCGTCGCCGAGGCCGTCCAGGATGTCGTTCCCGGCCTGATCGATCTCAGCGACATCATCTACAACCTTGCGGCTGGCGAGCCCATGCCGCGATCCGGCATGCTGTACACGTCGGATGTCCAGCGCGACCGTGCCATGGAAAGCATGTACGGCGACCGGGAGATTCCGGCGGGGATCCGTGGTGCCGTCCAGAACTCGAACTTTGCGGCGGATGTGGCGAGGGGTCTGACTCAGGTCGGACTCATGGTTGCGACCACTGGTGGCGGTGCCCCGGCGAACGCGGGGATGCTGGCAAGGTCCAGGTGGCTGTTCACTCGGCTGGGGCCGCAGGCGATCGTGGCGTCGCAAGCGGGCAGGGCAGGCGAGGCCAAGGGCCGCGAATACGACGAGCTCATTGACGAGATCAACTCCGCCATCAAGGCGGGGAACGTCGCGTTTGAGGCGGCTGGTATGGATCCTGTCGAGGAGTGGGACAAGAGCCGGGCCAAGAGGTTCGGGTATGCCATTGGCGAGGCCGGGCAGACGTACGCCATCGAGTGGCTGGGCAACATGATCCAGTCCAAGTATTTCGTTGGTGCGAGCCGTGGACTGAACGGCTTGAAGACCAGCTTTGCCAAGGGAGATGGTGCCAAGGAGTTCGCCATCGAGATGGCAAAGGCGATCGGAATCTCTGGCGGGTCCGAGGGCGCCGAGGAGTTCGCCCAGGAGTTTGTCAGCCAGGTCATCACGCACATGATGACGCCGGGCGAGCAGGAGATCGACTGGGAATCGGCTTTCTACTCGGCGGGCGTGGGTGCGACGGTCGGTGCCCTGTTCGGTGGAGGGTCGACGTACCTTGGGTCGAGGACGACCCGCAATCGGTATCGTGAGATCACCGAGGCCGACGCCCTCAACGAATACTTCAATGGCAAGTCTGATGTGCAAGCCAGGTCGGTCGGCTCCGCCGCCGTGCAGCGAATCATGGCGGGAGAGCCAAGGCCGGGGGATCGTGGCATTGCGACGCGGTTTGCCCAGTCGCTTCGCCGCGATGGGATCGAAATCGGCAGCGTGACGGGAGAAGATCTGGCGGACCCGAAGTTCGCCCAGCGACTGTACGACGCGGCACCGGAGTTGGCCCGCGCCTTGTCTTCATCGGACATCGAGGGCACCCGGCAGATGGTCGAGTGGCTTGTCGGCAAGAACGGCAAGACCACCAAGGACCAGCGGGAACGGTTCCTCGCCAACATCAAGGCCGCGACAGCACGGGGCGTGCAGTCCGACGCCGCCAAGATGGTCTCCATGGCCCGGCAACGAGCCGAGCAGTTCATCCAGATGCTGGGGGATCTGGTGGCAGGCGTGCCGGCGAACGATGCCCAGCGAAACTCGCTCCGCCGGGAGTTGTATCTGGACCTTCAGGTGCTGAGGAAGCTGGCGAATGTCGTGGAGCCCAACAGCGAGGCCAGTCGCCTGTTGGAAGAAACCACGGCCATGATCGAGTCGGCACTGGAGACTCAGGGGGATCCGCAGGCCGACACGCCGTCCGACCCTGCCGACGTGGACATGGACCCCGAGGCTGCCGAAGCGGTGGCCGAGGCCGTCGACGACATGCCTGTCGATCCCCAGACGGCCCCCATCGATGTGGAGGAGGCGACCACGCCCGACATTGAGGGTGTCGAGGAGGCAATCGACGCCGCCACTGAGCAGGCCCAGGAGGCCGCTGAAGACCCCGTGGAGGCTTCCAGCCCCGAGGTGTCTGCCGAGCCCCAGCCCGCCCCAGAAGCCGCGACAGAGACTCCTGTGGAGCCTGAGCAGGCCCAGGCGGGGGATCCTCCAGCAACCGACGGAGAACCCACCACTGAACAGGCTTCTGAGGCCGAGCCCCAGGCCCAGCAGGTTGACGAGTTGCTGGCGACGTTCACGGCCCAGGTCAAGCGGGACTCGCCCGACGCGAATGTCACCGAGGTCGAGGCGACCACCCCGCTTCGGAAGAAGGTCGCCAAGGTCATCGAGTCCCAGGGCCGAAAGGTCCGGTTTGTGGAGACCGATGCCCCCGTGTCTGTGGACGCGATGATCTCACCCGATGGCGGCACCGTCGTCATCCGGGTGCTTCCGGAAGCCAGAGAGAACTCACTGACGACTGATCAGAAGCGGTATCTGCTCCGCTATGGTTATCTACAGGCGGCGCTCCACGAGCTTTTCCACGGCAGCTACCGAGACGACCCGCAGGTCCGTGCGGCGCTGATGCGTCTGTGGAGCAACGACCTGCCCGACATGCTTCGCAGGGCCGAATGGGGTGTCGAGGGAAGCGAGTCTCAGGTTCAAGAGGAGTCCGTGATTCTGGCGGCGGTCAACATGGGAGCCCTGGAGCCGTCGGGCGTGGTGAGTCTGTTGGCAGACACCGGGTTCAAGGACCGCCTGCTCGACATGGCACGCCGTGTGGGGACTCGCCTGTTCGCCAAAAGCACTAGTGCCCGCAAGGTCCTGCTCGATGCCGTCGAGGCCCAGATCAAGTCGTCGCAAAGGAAGGCGAAGGCCCAGCAAGCCAAGGGCAAGAAGGCAGGCAAGTCCAAGCCGGATCCCAAGCCCAAGCTAAAGCCGAGGACCAAGCCGGAGCCCAGTGAGCAGGCCAGCGCCGAGCCGAGGGAGCCCATCAAGCCAGCGGCGTCGGGAAGAGCCAGTCGCATTCGAGTGCCGGAGTATGGCGACCTGAACATCAAGTACGTCGCGGTGGAGGCGGACGACCTGGAGCCAAGCCACATACCGACTCTGGACTATGCCAATGGATTCAAGGTCAACCCGAGGGGAGACGCCAACGAGCGACCGTATGACGACCGAAATGCGGGACGTTCGAGTCGGGAGACAGTGGTCGGCATGGTTGGCAACTGGAGGTCGGATGAGATCTACTCCGACGCCTCCGTCGCGACGGTAGGTCCTCCGATCGTCGATTCCAACGGGGTGGTGCTGGGCGGAAACGCACGGACCATGGGGACCCTGCTTGAATACCAACGGGAGGGCAACGAGGTCAAGGCGGCCACGGTCGAAGCCGCCGAGCGATTCGGTCTGGACCGCGACGCCGTCGCCGGCATGAAGAAGCCGGTCATCGTCCGTGTCGTGGAGGGCGAGTTCAAACGCGGCGAGTTGAGTCGCGCGTTGAACTACGAGGTCACGACCGGCAAGACCAGCGAGGTCGACGCACTGTCGATCGTCAACGCCATGGACGCGGACACGCTGGAGTCTGTTGCGTCTGTTGCCAGCCGGTTCGACACAGTGGCCGAGTTCCTGTCGGACGCTGCCGCGACTACAAGCGCGCTCGGGACCATGCGACAGGCTGGCGCGATCAGCCAGGCCCAATTCGATGCCATCTGGAGTCGAACCGCCCAGAAGCTGACTCCCGAGGGCAAGGCGAAACTGGAGATGATCCTGCTGGCGATGGCGGTTCCCGACATCGAGAACCTCCAGTTCCTGCCGGCGTCGATCAAGGCGAAGATCCTGAAGAGCCTGCCGCACCTGATCCGTGCCCGCAGGTTCATCGGGGACTCATGGCAACAGTCGATGTCCAACGCGATCGAGGGCATCGTCGCCATGGACGCACGGGGCGGCTACAAGGACGTTCGCGAGTTCATCGAGCAGATGTCCCTCGACCCGCTGCCGGTCGCGACCGATCCACACGGCATCCGGATCATGCGAGCACTCCGCGAGGAAGGACCGCGAAAGTTCCTTGGCAAGATGCGTTCGCTGACCGAGGCGATCCTTGGCGACGGCCAGGACAGCTTGATGGGCGAGGACATCTCGCCCGAGGCGGTGTTCCGCGCCGAGTTCCAGTCGGACATCGCCGACGCTGTGGAGTCGAGCACTGGCGAGGTCTCGTTCCAGCAGCGCGGCATGAAGAAGCTGTACGACTCGCTCGCCCAGGAATACCGGAGTGGGCCTGTCCGCAGCACGACGCTCGGAGATCTGCTGGACTTCGTGTCCGCCAACGTCGAGGACTTCAACGACGATGTCGGGTTGGGCTGGGGCGACGCGATTGCCGGGATCAACGCTTCGGGCCTTCCAGAGAAGACAAGACGCAAGAAGGTCCAGGTGTTCCCAAGGCGGATCAGAGAGACGGACTCGACCAGCGCGGTTCAGTTGAACGTGTTTTCAAGTCCGGACACGGTGCTTCACGAGATTGCCCACGCCATCACGACCAACACGACGTATCGATTGTTTTCCAGGGCCGGCATAGACCGGCAAAGCAAGGGTGATAGGTATCTGCAAGCACTTCGTAAACTGAAGACCAATTACGAAAGAATTGCGGGATACGACGAGGAAATCAGATCGAAGGACGGACCAGGTTCCATTGCCCTGCTGTTGGATGTCTACCTTCAGGCTGTTGACCAATACCTGTCCGAGCAGCCGGCAATGAGGAGAAGGCTGTATTGGGCAACGCGGGAGTTCATGGGTGGAAACGGCAATTCGGACGGGTCTTATGTGGATCTGCAATCCGATGACCACAGGCCGAAGGTGTGGCACGACGGCAAAGAAACGATTCCAGTCACAAGGGTCGATGCAAAGCGAGCATCCGGCAAGAGCTTGATCGGACACCGCCAATCCGATCGATCGGAACAATACGAAGGCAGGTTCAACTACGAGATCTCAAACCTCGACGAGTTCATCGCTGGTGCCATGGCGAACACGGCGTTCCGCCAGTGGTTGAACAACATCCCCTACAAGGGCAGCAAGCGATCGCTTTGGAAACGGTTCGTCGAGGCCATCCAGGGCATCATCGGTCTGCCGGTCAAGCAGGGCAGCCTGCTTGAGCAGGCGCTGTCCTCGATCGAGGGCATCGTGTTCGCGGAAGATCGAATTGCCAATGTCCCGCTTGCCGAGGTTGCCAGCCAAAGCCTGAACCCCGGCGAGCAGGGATCGTTGTTCCAGCAGCGCAGACGCGCCGAGTCCGCTGAGTTGGACCGGCGGTTCGCCGAGGCCATGCAACGCGGCGACACAGAAGACGCCGTGGAAGCCATCCACACCTACGGCATGATGCTCAGCATGCTGGACCCTGATCGGTACGGGAGCATGGAGCGCATGGCCGGGGATGTCATCGACGGCATGTCTCGCAACGGCAAGCGTGGATTCAGCGTCGGATACAGCGTCTACACACCTGAGATGTCCCGACCCAACGGTCAGAACTGGCGAGTCAGCCACTTCCGGACCACCGAGGGCGGCGTGATCGCGGTCGGCCACACGGAGTTCGACGATTACGAGTCGGCTCGCAAGACCCTCGTGAGCGAACTGGTTCTGAAGGCGATCCAGCGAAACATCAAGATCCAGGAACGCGACGGCGTGCCCGTTCCGCCTTCGCAGTCTTTCGATCTGGACACGCTGGACTTCTCGGTGGCCCGGCCCGCCTTCCAGTCCCGCCAGCGAATGGAGGAAGCCAACCCGTACCTGCCAATCGTGCGGGACACGACCTTTGTGTCTGCGCTGCGGCAGGCGATCGAGGATGCACCAGCAAAGGCCATGAAGCCTGACGGCTGGCGGCAGTACATCCGGTCGCTTGTGTCCAAGGGCACGGTCAAGGCCGACGAGGTCGAGTGGTCGGGGATCATGGAGGAGATCGACGCCCTTGAGTCACTGTGGAAGCAAATAAGCAAGGGTGGGTACACGTCCCCCGGCGCCCTTGAAGAGTTCCACGACTCCAAAGGCAGGGTTCATGCTTCCGTATTTACAAGCAAGCCCTTTGGTTTTGTCACGCTTTTTGAAACGCAGTACGGCAATGTCGGGACCACAAACGAATACGCCGAAAGGCCACTTCATCTGAAAATAACAAGGTATCACGACCATATCCTTGGCGATACTGACCGGCACGCCGAGGACGGCAGGGTCTTGCGCAAGGACCGTTCGGGCCGCATGAGATATGAGGAGGTGTTGCTGCAAGCTCCCGGCTCAACGACCGAAGACGACAAATACCAGTCTCCCCACTTCAGCGAGAAGAATATTGTGGCCCATGCCCGATATTCGGTCCGCGAAGACGGCGACAGGACCACACTGTTCGTCGACGAGATCCAGAGTGATTGGGCGCAGGGGGGAAGGAAGCTAGGGTTCAGGGATCCAAAGCCAGAACCGTATATCGTCGAACATATCTACAGGGCGGTTGGTGAATCGCACCAAACCCGGGAAGCCTTCCGGAAAACTCCGGAAGCACAAAGGATTATGCAAAATGCCGAAGTCGTCAAGGAGTTGGGGGGTTTGTACTTCCGGGACAGTGGGTTCACAAAAAAGTTCGCCAGCCCCGATGACTTGCTGGCTGAAATCAATGGGCTTATGAAGAAAGCGGGAGTAGACGCAAATCTTGAGTTCGAGCGCGTCAATCCTGGAAGTTGGTTTCGGCAATTTCCGATTCAGGATGTGCAATTCGATGGCGTTGTGTTTATAACCACTGAGAGTGGATTGAGGCATGCTTTGTTTGGTGTCTCTAAGTACGCAGATGATCGCTTCCCTCGCGGCCCGTTCGTCGACTCCACATCGAAGTGGGTCACGCTTGCACTGAAGCGGATTATCGCCCGCGCCGTCGACATCGGTGCCGACAGCATCACGCTGCCCACAGGCAAGGCGGTGAAGGAAAAGGTCGACGGACAGATCGAGGGTCACACCGAGTTCTACGAGAAGATCGTGCCGGCGGCGCTCAAGAAGCTGCTGAAGAAGATGGGCGCCGATGCCCAGATCACCGAGAGCAAGATGGGCATCGGCTCGTACACCGTGGACATCACGCAGGAGATGCGTGAAGCGGTGTACGAGGGTCTGCCGATGTTCCAGCAGCGAATCGGCAACCCGCAGGTGAGCCTGTCGGCGTGGTCGAGGGTCCGGTCGTCGATCGTGTGGGAGTTCACCACGCTGGAGCGTGCCATGCGGCAGCTCGTCGAGCGTGAGGGGTACATCTCCGGCGAGGACGATCCGCTGGCGTTGCTTCAGAATAGCCCAGGCTGGGTCGCCAGAGACAACGACAACTTCGAGCGCCGGGAGATGGCGCCGTTGCAGAGGTCTCTCCGCAAGGCCGCGAAGCGGATCTTCGGCAAGCAGTGGAAGAGCAAGATCGCCGAGTTCGAGATGGACGTGTCTCAGTTGGCGTTCCTGCGGCACCTGCCGTACGTCCTTGCCCAGATCCGTCGTCTCAAGCACGAGGCGATGACCAAGGCCCAGACCAAGAAGGAGATCGCAGCCGCCCTTGCCATGGAGGAGACCGTCTACGGTCTCGACGAGGCCGAGGCATACCGGATGATCGACGCCCTCGATCAGAAGTACGGCAGCGAGATCGGCACGCTGGAGGCACTCGGCGAGCAGGTCCGGAAGATCAACGCCCGCACGCTGGATCTGCTCCACGCAGAGGGCATCGTCAGTGACGAGGTCTACCTCGACCTGAAGACCAAGTACCCCAAGTACGTCCCGGTCCAGGTCGGCTTCATGTCCGAGGACGAGCGTTCGCAGTTCGTCGGGGCGTCCACGATCAGCCAACCTG
>Ga0099850_1001348_pt1 | contig 11399 bp, 10 predicted proteins | sample CB_VirMetaG_5_FD_79182 | JGI IMG/M metagenome (GOLD analysis project Ga0099850, IMG submission 79182) | Freshwater to marine saline gradient viral communities from Chesapeake Bay - CB_1508_1D Viral MetaG | ecosystem: Environmental > Aquatic > Marine > Coastal | place: USA: Chesapeake Bay...
TAAATCTCCTTAACTCAGGGCCAAAAGAAGGCCGATGGAGACTTCCCCATCCAACCCTGCTGGGCCAGTGGCCCCGGTTGCGCCTGTCGCGCCTGTCGCGCCTGTCGCACCAGTTTCGCCTTTGTCGCCAGTGCGCTTGAATTGAACCCGTACCGGGTCGGTGTCGTCGATGGTGCCGTTACTGGCGATATGGCTGACCGCCAATTCCGTCCAGCCGCTGTTGTCCGTCAAGCCAGAGATCGAGAAGATCGCAAAGTTGCCGGGGTTCTGGTCTTCAAAGATATGCAGAAAACCCTTGATTGCGGACGTGCTGTCATCCCATGTCACGATGTACGGAGAGATGTCTGGGTTGTTGGTGTCCGCCGTCAGGTCGTCAATGGCGATGGCCGTGACCGAGGCGTAGGTGGCATTGTTAAACCGTAGGATGCCCGTGCCAGGGTCAGCCATGCTGGTCGTGGTTGAGAAGGTGTATTTGTTGGCGAAGGAAGCCACGCTGTTGGCCACTGCCGTCGCGCTTGCCGCTGCGTTGGTTTCACTTGCCGCTGCGTTGGTTTCACTCGTACTCGCTGCTGCCGCGCTTGCTGCGGCGTTCGTTTGGCTTTCCTCAATAGCCGTCAACGTCAAAGTAGATGCAACAGGATCACCATCGCTGTCAAAGCCGAGGACTTTTGTAGCCCGTGTGACTTTAGCGGGGAGACGGTCGATATCTGCTGTGTCGCCGTCTGGTTGACGCAGAGAACGGTTAATCTGGCTACTGTTCTGCTGCGCCATGACGACAATTTTATCTAACGTCTCTTCGACGCTATCGGATGGGAATGGATCGTTTTCGACCAGATCAAGCCCTTGGGTGTATGGTTGATCCCGTTTAATGACCAGCGTTTCACCCGCCGCAGGAGCGACTACCATGGTCACTGTGCCCCCACTGTCAGATCCAGCGCCGGTAACCGTGTAATCCGTGTCCAACACTTTGGTGCTTTCCGCACCTGTGCTGTCGGTAACAATAATCACGGTCAGGTCTGAATTAGCGTAAAACTTAAATCCAGTGGCAAAATCATCTGTCGTACCATTGCCTGCGAAACTGACTTGGTTGGCGGTTGTGCTAATCGTCATTGCTCTTCGTCCTCATCATAGAGGTTAAAGTAACCGGACGATAGCATATAACTGTGCATTTGTCGCAGCAACTTCACCTGATCCTTCATCTGTTTTGGGGTCTTGAGAAGCATTTCCATAACTTCTGGATTAAGCATGGCATCAGTCAGTAAAGCATGAGCTTTTCCGATAGGTAGCCGCTCAAACAAATCCAGAGCCGCCTGAGAGCCCGCGTGCGCTTGGATTAACCCAGACCCGCTTGTGCTAAGGCCTGCCGCTTTGGCTGCTTTTGTGGTCGCAGCAGAGCCGACCAAACGGGCCAAAAGACTGACCAGTTTGCTGCTTTTGGACAGATCTTTGGTGTCTGCCATAGTTGGTACTTTTTGCGACTTGATGATGGATTCGGCGATCTTCGACATATTATCAATACGGCCGACAATAGATTCATCAAATAGGTCTGCCTCTTCCATCATTTGCCGAACCGAAGGCAGATCAGCTTGCATAGGCTCTTCAAGCGCCATACGAAACTTTTTGAAATCGAACGTACCATCTGCACGCATAGCTTGATTGCGTGCATACTCTAGGACCGCGCTGGTAAACCCGCGGCGAACATTAGGGTCATTGGAGTTTTGCGCGAAAGAGATAAGCTTCTTGAGTTCTGTACGAGGTTTATTTCCGCCAATTGCTGTTGCAATGGCATCGATCGGACTGTCAACTTTAGCCAGCTTACCATACGCCGACTGATCAAGAGCCATTTGGGAATCTTTTAGTCTGGTTTTCAGCGCATCAAATGCTTTTTCAGATTGAATGGCTTCATCGATCTGTTTGGTTAACTCAGGGAACCGCTCTCCCAAGATTTCTCTGTTCGCATTCAATGCCCTGCGAAGCTCAGGCAATTTAACATGCTCTGTATCGGGATTAATCGCACGGCTCATGATCGCCCGCAGATATTCCTCTTGCGCGTCATACATACCCGAAACCAATTCTTGGTTCGCCGCGGCATCGACAATGCTTTGATTGTCGAGAAACTTTGTTGCGTCGGCCAATTGCTTCAGCTTAAGCGCTGACGCCTCGCCACCGCCAGCCATTGCTTGTTTAAGTACGGTTTCCGGCGCGATACGGGACGCCCCGGTTCGATCAGATGCCACCGCGCGGCCCGCAAAGGTACGAGTGAAGCTATCATTCAATGCACGGCTATACCGGCGGGCAATATCATAAGCTTCGTCGCCGCCAAGAACTTGCCCAATAATATCTTCTGCCACCTTGGCTGATTCCGAATAGAAATTAGCCAATTGCAACTTTCCTGCCCCTGCCGCTTCCCGGGAAAGCTCTAACATCTTACCGCGCTGCTTGATCAACTCATTTGCGTTGTTTGTAAGGCCTTCTGGGATAGCTTTAGGCTCTTCGCCACGCATAACAGCTTCCGCGTTGGCTTCTATGATCTGTTGCCGTTTGCGGATATTATTAAAAAACCGCTGTACCGTTCCATCAATACGCTCTGTTTTAGGCAAGAAATCGGGCCGTAGGGCTTCGATTTGGTCGAGCATTTCGATATCCAAATCCTGCACATCCGCCGCGCGATTGATCCGGCCCCAGAGATCACGTTCAATTGCCCTGGCTTCATCTAAAGACTCTTGCAAAATGGCACTGGTGCGAAGGTTAATGTCTGTCATACTTGCACCGGAGCCTTGCAGTTTAGCGGCGTCGGAGACTGCTTTTTGTTGAGCTTCTTTTACGCGGGCAACAAGAAGATCTTCTAGCATACGCTTTTGCAGTTTGGCGGCTTCCGCAACCATTTGCGGATCTCCAGACTGACGCATGGCATCGACAATCAAGCCCAAGCTTTCTAAAGAAGCTTTATTCCGCTCTGTCACCCTTTGTGCAAAGGCAGGGTTCATTTCCATCAGGCGTTTTTGCATAGCGGCAAATGCTGGTGACTCTGAAAGCGCGGCTAGTGTAGGTGACACCACTTCGCCTGTGTCATCTACGAGCCCACGGAACGCGGCATCATTCAGTGCCGCGCCTTCTTTTATTGCACGTAGCAACATCTCAGGATCTTCGCCAAAGGTTTCAACGTACTCTTGCAGAATAAATGCCGCTTGGCTTTTCACACCAACCTTACCGGCAGTAACCGGGGCTGCCATCTGCGAAAGCGAGTTCTTCATCCACGAAAAACTGCCAGCTAAAATTCGCGTAGGAGACAATGCGCCTGCGGATATTTCCGCGCCTAAACGAACGTATTCATTTCCGTCTGTGGCCTCATATGCGGCCGCTCCTGCCCCCGCTGCGGCGGCACCCCCGGCTGTTTCTGCCATAAGAAAAGTGCGAGTTCTTTTCGCCGCAGATTCCAAGATTTTATTAAAAAACAAACCAACACGCCCCGTGCCATAACGAAGACCGGCTTTTGCTAGCCCGACCGTACCAAACCCACCAGCAATAGCCCCACCAAACGTCTCCCCGGCAACACTAGCCGTGGTGTCTGAATCTGTTGTCGTCAGCGTAGTATCGCCGTCCATAAAAGGCATATCGATATTAGATAACGCCTCGCGGGCTTTGCCGCCCGCATAAGCTCCTGCTGCCAAGCCCCCAATACCGCCAATAAGCCCGCCTGCGAGCGTGCCAGGCCCCGGCATAACGGCTGTGCCTGCTAACGCGCCACCTTTTGCTCCCGCAAGCATACCCGTAAATGCAGGCGCGGCTTCGACCGCGCCGCCAAGCATACCTTGACCGAACTTAATAGCCGTGTCCAAATTGAACCCTATATCAGTGTCATTATCCCCAACAACTTCAAAGCCGCGGGCTTTCAACTCATCTTCAAACGATGGTTGACCTTCTTCCGACGGAGCAGGGGCGTCAGCAGGAGCGCCTGCTCCTACGACTTCAAAACCCCGGGCCTGTAGCTGCTCTTCAAAAGACGCCATTAGTTATTCCTACTCGCCTGGCCTGTTTGCTTCTTCTTCTTCTCAGAGCCTTGTATACGGCCAACAGGGTTGGGCCTGATTTGTGTATATTCGCCTTCTGGCGACCGAACGAGGATAACTTCCCCCGGTTCAAAATCATCAGGGCTGAACGAATCTGAAAGAACGTCCGATCCCTCATAGACATCCGGCAAACCCATGATGTCTAAATATTGGTCAATATCGCGGATGATACGGTTCGAATCGGCGATTTTCCTAGGCGATTTTCTACCTGTGGAAGCGAGGTACGAATACTGCTCCGCTTGTCTCGCCATAAGGTTTTCTTTAACCGCAACCATACGAGACAAGAAGCCGCTGACGCTTTGAAACGCCCCCGGGTCCATACCAAACTCGCGTTGAACGGCTTCCATTTCCTTAACAGGAAAGCGATCATTATTAACAAGAGCGGCAATCAGCAAGCGGTTCGACAAAGCGATCCGGCGTTGCGCTTCGATATTCTTCTGGCCTTTAACAAGCTCTCCAACAAAAGCAATGTCTTCAAGTTTGGCCTTTGCAAACGATACGGGGCCGACCGCATCTGCCATCGTACCAAACACAGTTCTATTCCCGGTGACTTTATCAAGCGGCGGCATCTGAATATCCCCGCCTTCTCGCATCGCATCGTATCCGACAGATTGAAGCTGTACATCTTCTCTGGCGTCCAAAGCGGATCGCAAAAATGGCGGAAGCGCAGCGTCAATCCGCATCACTTCTCGGGTAACTGGATCTGTGCGGAACTTAGTGTTTTCGTTTTGCATAGCTTGCGCCAGAGCCAAGAACTTGGCTTCATCTTGCGGAGCCAGTGCTTTGGCAGCAAAGGCATCCGCATTCTCAAGCAGGAAGTTCATCCGGCGTTCATTTTGAGTAGCCGCCATGCCATCGACATCGGCACTGATAATTTGATTAAAGACCTCTGCTGGCATTTCCCTGCCCGGGTTGCGATCTTTCCAGAGGCGCATCCGTAGTTCAATGTTGCTTTCTTGGCGGCTCATGCCCGCAAGACGACGGATCTCATCAGCACGCTCTGGGTTTTCTCTAACCAAAGCATCAACTTCTGCCAATTTTTCCGAAAGACTTTGCTTTTTCTGAATGGACTCAAGACTCGCCATAATGCGGCGATCCCTTGGGCTTATATCTTCTACATCAATCCCCAGTATAGTCGCCGTTTTAATCAACGCCTGCTCTGCCTCAAGACGACCTTTTTGTTTGGTCATGTGCTGCGCCAAAACTTTCATCTTGAGTTCACGCGCTTTTTCAAAACCAACTGTCGGCGCAAAATCATCGCGATTAACAATAGCCATCGCGCCCTCATCATTGAACGTCATCAAAGCTTCTTGAACATGCTCCTGCATGACAAATGATGCGCCCCGCAGATATTCAGCTTCTTCTTCCGATGAAGACATAGTGTTCGCGTATCGATTAACACGGTCCCGCACAAGCTTAAGACCGTCATCAAGATTACCTGTAACCGTGGAATCCGCGGCAATCTCACTGAAATTACGAGTGAGGTGCTGTTTAACAAGAGCCCGTTGTTCAGTATTGATGTCTTCCGCAACAGCACGGGCGTATAGCCCCCGCCGTTTTTCCAAGTCTTCCATCAAAGCGGCTTTACTTTCAGGAAGCTCGAAACTTGTGTTTTCCAACGTCTCTTGCATTTTGGTCGCAAGAAACTCGCCAAACCCTACCTTGGTTTCTTTACTGGCGTACATGGACGGACCCATACCGGGATGCCCGCTATAGCCGCCTTCTTGTTTGATCCGTCGCTGCTCTGCGGCGACTTCGGTTTCAAACTGCTCCAACGCCCGAACCGAAGCTAGGCCGTCCTCGCGCGCGGCTTTACGCCCCGCGGCTTGCATCAGGCGCTCGCCCATTGCCGTAATCTGCTGTCCCGCCTGCTGCGCCCCCGCGCCAGGGTCAGCAAAGTCAGAAGCTTGCAGCGGGCGCGGGCTTTCGGCCGGGGCTAATGCCTGTTGGCTTGAATATTGTCGGAGCTTTGCCATTTCTTAAATCCTATGTAATTTCAGTGCCCAAGCCGAATGCGCCAGTGTCATATGCAGCATATCCTGCTGACCCCAACCCCGATATCAACGTGCCCGCTGCACTGATACGTCCTTGCTTGGCTTTTTGTCGGCCTTTTATCTCCTCAAGCATAGCTTCATATCTCATGCTGTCGGATTGTTTTTTACCGGCGTGAAGGATCAACTCTTCATCCAGTTTATTTTCAATCGCGTTATCTGCCATGAGATCAATAACAGACCCTTCCATCCGCAGTCCTGTTGTTGAGAATGTCGCGATGTTTTCGCCACGAGCTAGCCGCGTTTGGCGCTCCCGCCGATCAGCATCAACTTCAGATTTAGCCAACACATAATCCGCTTCTTTTTTCATACGATCTGCGTTAGCTTTGCCCATTTTCTTGGCAAAATTACCCTGCTGAATCGCGCCCATAGCCGATACAGCAGTGCCAACTACCATTGCTGCAATTGCTACTTCCATCAGTTCAATACCCTCGCATACAGGGCGCACGCGCCGCCGTCAGGCCGGTAAGCTTCCATGCGCTCACACTCCACCTTAAACCCCAACAAGCGAGCCCATCTATGGCCTTCCTCAAAATCGCAGTCTACGGCCATTTCAATACGCTTAATAAAGCACGTATCCAGAAATCGCTTCACAGCCCGATGAACAAACAAAAACTCATGGCGTTCCATCGGGTCCGATAAATAGGCCCATGCAAGTCCTCGCCCATGCCACTGCGGAACAATACCGGCGCACGCAAGGATTTGCTTTCGGGCACCGATGGCTGTGTAACCCCAACCGCTTTGCTCAACTGCATATGTCATGTCGTTTGTCATATACCTACTCAGTGTTTTCTGCCGCTCTTGGATCATCATCAACTGCAAGTGTGCGGCACGAAACTCCTCTACTCTCATCGATCCTGCGTCATCACCCTCGCCACGTACATCAGGAGATTGCACGGCAATGGCTGTGTTTGACGCACGCATATTTGACCTTCCCTTCCGTATTCAGCGCCCCAATCAATAGGCTTATCGCCGGTGAATAGGGGTACCGCAGTGTCCATATTAGCACCACCTTCACGAAAAATCAGCGGTTCATATGTATCGTTGCATTCCGGCGATATTTCAAAGCCGACAGTTTGCCAAAAACGGAAAATAACTTCGTTGATTCGCTTCTTCTTACTCTGCGCCGGGCCATCCCCTGCCGCAGATTCAATGCGAAGCGTTTTCATCGTGCTGCTGTAATTATACCCCACAACAGCGTTTGTCGCGCTTCGATCAAGAGAGATCGCGCCTGAGCTAACAGGTTTATCGGAATGCACAGCCCCGTTGACCAGCAAGCCGACCGTTTCACCTTCAAGATGAAACGCATTCAGCAATGTAGTTGTAGCGTCACCTGAGTACGCCAGATTGCTGTCTAAAAACAGCGCATCAGCAGTTAGTGTGTTGCCATCGCGCCAAATCGGCGTCAGATATTCAACGTAACGAACTATCTGTCCGTTGATATACCGCTTCACCACCATCCAGAGTTCGTCAGAGAAGCCATCGGCCGATGGGATAGATGCAACGCTTTCGACCTGTGCTTGGGTGCCAGCGGCGTCGGATGTACCACCTAGGACGTGTTTATGCCAACCAGTGACGCCTTGAGCGCGGTCATAGCTAAAGCCAAGCAATGTACCATCAGCGCGAACCATCCATATAATCGGTTGAGGCTCTTGCTGAAACGCCATCTCAATGATGCCGCCGAGAGTAATATCATCAGCCAGCAGGGTCATATCTGGCGCACGGAAACCATCATCTTCAAACACATACGCAAGTTCACGGATTTTTTGCTTTGACCTCTGGACAAACAAAACGGCTTTTCCCGCCCTGACCGGCATCTGGTTAGCCGATCCATAAGTCGTAGGGCGGCGCGCTTGAGGCGGGTTTTGAGCAGAAATAGCATCTGTCTGTTGGTCAGATCGGATAACCCACTCACCCCCGACAGTGCCCGCCACAAGGCCTTTCTCGTCATCGATAATCCATCGGATCGCGTTGACATTGTTCGCGCTCAACGTAAACGCCACGCCTTTATCGGCCGTAACAGTCCCATCTGGATCAGAAGGCTCAAAGCTTTCATAATTACCGATGACAGACCCATCAAGCCGCTGGGGCGTATCCGCGCCCCCGCCAAAATACAAACGATCTTCAAAGAATGTGACGCACTCAGGGTAACCTGTAGTGTCAGACCAAATACCCAAGCGCCAATCGGCCGTAGCCGTACCGGCGCTTGGGTTCTGCCCTTGGATGGTGGCAGTCACTTGGGTCGTACTGGTAAATGCTGTGATCTCCAGCCACGTCCATTCGCTGGCGGGGTCAAGCCAACGAATTAATCGGCCCACATCTGTGGACTTGAAACCTTCGTCGTTGTTGATGCCGGTCGTCGCGGATGCTGTCACGGTAACACTGCCCGACGTGCCACTAAGGGTCAGCGTAGTCGTCGTTAGGTTGACTGCGGCATAGGGCCCATCTTGGAAATCAAGCGTGCTGATAGACCAATTAATATTGCTGGTACGAGTTATTTTCCGCGGTGCGTAATCTGGATGCGTGATGTATAGAACATCCGCCGACTGCGCCCATTTTAATTCAAATATATCGGCTTCCAGATAGGGCGTTGTGACAGAAACAGGCGTCTCGGCCTCAAACTCCGCTGAAAACTCGTCTGCAAAGGCACCTGTGGCAATGATGGCATTGTTTCGGTAAATTCTAAAATATTGATCGCCAACCTCAAGGATGTACGATTCAATTGTACTGAACTCAAACTCCAGTAGCCGAGTGGCTTTGCTGCTGTCTTTTACTTCGTGGGCAAACCGGCTCCCTGGGCGGCGTTGCAACCCCCCTTGGATTACCGGAATAAAATTCGTCAGTTCCGCAACACCGTTTTTATATTGATCGATATCCGCGCGAGACTGAACGAGGGCAGATAGCTGCCCTGCGTTGAAATTGTTTTGCATGTAATGCGCTTTGGGCATTCGGATTAATCTCCAGAACGGCCGTGGTTACGCACTGTCACCCATGTATCCGCGGGCGGCTCAAGAGCCACCCGTTCAATCGCATTAACCCGCTTGGCGTGTTTGATCTCCTCTTGGTATTGAAGAATGTACACTTCCATTTGCGTCGAGGTTGGCTGGCGAATCCGCTCTGCCAGTTCAAGCGCGATCTTTGCCGACAAGGCTTCAAAAAACAGCGGATCGAAATTATTAACGTCGGTTTCGCGTTTAACGTAAACGATGTTTAGCGGGGCATCGTCGTCGGTCAAAATCTGACCATCTTCAATCTGCCAATCCGTGACATCATTGAGGGGGTGTAGACGCAAAAAATCCGCGGGGAGCGGAAACGCATTGTTGTAGCCGAAAGGCGGCGCTGTTGAAGACGCCGCTAATTGCGCGCGCGCGCGGGCAAAACTCCATACGTGTTTGCGAAGCTCTGCGTCCCTCGCATATTCGTATACCCTATTGCATTCCCGCGCGCGATTGCTGTCGTCAGTCAGACTAGTAATACTGGCTTCGCCAAGTCGTTGGAGCGCGCGGTTGCACAAGTCAACCGCGGAAGCCATTATTTACCACTCATGTCTTCGATGACGCGCATCTTGATCCGGTCGATAAGGTTGATCAGATCGCCTTTGGATACAGTATCATCCCAAGCGAGACGAACCGCGCCTGTGGTCGTAGCAGATCCGGTAATCGTGAAGTCTTGCTTTGATTCCGTGACCGCTGCATCGATGTGAAATTTAGCCATTTGGCGCTCCTGCTTTAGAAGAGAAGATGGGGGCCGAAGCCCCCACCTTATTAGTCGGCAACGTAGGCGATGTAGCCAACAGCGTCGTTGCCGTCAGCGATCGCAACGTCCTGAGAGGTGAGCCGGATGGTAACACCCGATTGGCTCTCAAAGACCTTCGTGTTGCCCGTAGCCGTCAGAGCAGAACCGAGGGAAATAGAGCCCGCGGTGTCAACGCTGACGCCATCGTCGATACCGTTTGGATCAGCGGCAACTGCCGTGCCGCCGAAGTCGGTGTAGGCATCCCAACCGCAGTCGAGGGTCGCCGAAGCGGTCGTCCAGTTGACGTACACGTTCGACATCGCACCAAGGATGCGAACCCGACCAGCAGGGAGTTTCACAACCGCTACCGAAGACGTAGCGTCTCCCGCACCAGATTGATCGTGGGTGAAGTACGCGATGGCGACTTGCCCGCCCAAGACAGTCTTGTCTTGTTTGACCGGCGGGGTTGCCGTTTGGTTCGTGTACTCAGTTGCTTCTTGCGTGGTTACAGCCATTTGTCAGCGCTCCTATTAGCTTTCGGTGCAAAGGATTTCGACGACTTTCGGCTCTTGGGTGCGAGTAGCCCCCATGGTGCCGCGCATGAAGACTTGCGTGAGGTACTCTTTGTCAGCACGCTCACCGATGCGAGTCTCAAGACGGTTCCAGAAGCCCAGAACGATGCCGCTCTGCGCCCAAGCGAAACAGCGACGGTCGTTAGAACCGTCAACGCCGAGTTCTTCAGTGTGATGGAAACGGAACCCAAGAAAATCTGATACATCCCCTTGGACAAGCGCTTTTACGGTGTTGAAATCCGAACTCGTAACTTCGGTTTGCTCCAACAGATCCGTGTACTGCTTGGCCGTCATGGCGATGTGCATCGGCTCACTCATGTCAACATGAGCAGCTTTCAGCTTTTCGCGGGCGGTACGCAGCTTTGCCACCGTCATACCAGCGGAGCCAGAGGCGATTTGCTGGTTGGCCGTGTCGAAAGCCGTGCTGGTGCCACCATTTTCGCCGGTCTTGGCGGTGCCAAGGGCAGCGTCGATGATGACGTTGGTGGTTTTCCGAGCCCATGCAGCACGCATAGCTTCCGCATACGGGGAAACCGGCGAGTTCAGCATACGAAGCTCGTCTTCTTTGTCTACCGGCAGCGCCAGCGTGTAATCGGTCGGGAAGACCCAACGCTGTTTATGCTCGATTTCCGAAAACAGGGTATCGGAATTCCGAGCCGCTTTGGTCTGGAATTCGACTTCGCCGAATTGTTTGACTACCTGAGCGGCTTCGCCTTGGTAGGATTGGACGACAACACCCGCCTCAAGCGGCGAGGATTTCTCTTGCAACAAGAGTTCGACGTTAGTCGTAAAACTCTCGTTAAAATGCGAGGGGATTTCAAAAGCCATAACGGCCCTCCATCAAGTTGAACAATACACCAATTGCAGTCGGGGTTTGTCCATCTTGCTAAGAGGGCCGCGATGGGTTTATCTCTTAGTCTGGCGATGGGGCCACTTTCTTGCGGCCCCTATTCTGCCGTTTTGCAGGTTCA
>Ga0099850_1001349_pt1 | contig 11396 bp, 5 predicted proteins | sample CB_VirMetaG_5_FD_79182 | JGI IMG/M metagenome (GOLD analysis project Ga0099850, IMG submission 79182) | Freshwater to marine saline gradient viral communities from Chesapeake Bay - CB_1508_1D Viral MetaG | ecosystem: Environmental > Aquatic > Marine > Coastal | place: USA: Chesapeake Bay...
AATTCTCGGTAAGCGTCCTGCTGCCGAATGAACCATTCCGAAAAAGCCTTTGGATCGGTACGAAACACATCAGCGCGTTGAGCATCTGTCAACAGCGGCATGATCATTTCGAAGATTTCGGCCATCGCCATGCTCGTCGTGCCGGAATAAGTCCCGTCTGGATTTCGTTGGCCAAGTTCGATATTGGCAAGTATTTCCCGCACAGTTCCGACGCTTGTTTCGGAACCGGTCATTTGCGTAAGAATCTGCGCAATTCGCTTGTGCGTAGAAAACGCACCAAACAACGCCCGCGTGATCGGGAATCTTGTTTCACGAATCCATTGAGCAGTTGCGTGATGCCTAGCAATGCTCATTCTCGCTGCCGAAGCGGAAACGTCGCTTCTTATGACGACAACCCCGTTCGTGCTGAAATCAATTCTGGGTGTGCCTCGACCCATGCCGTGAGCAATAACAACCGCAAGATTTGCTGCGTTTGCTTGCGGAGCAACAGCGGCCATGAGGTTCGAACCGGGTTCTCCGGTAAATTGAAGTTCCGCACCAGTTGCGCCAAGTTCTTCAATTTTGTTTAGCGCATCAACAAGAGACTCTCTTGTTGTTTTGTTGTTTTCGTTGTTTGGAACTTCGACGATTGGATCAGTCTCGTTCCTGCCTGCTTCAAGCCGCTCTCTGAGTCTTTGGGGAGTTCCCTGTTCTGCTTGAGCGGGGGTTGTGGTTTCGGTTTCGACCTTTTCTCGAACCAGTGCTTTTCCACGTTGCTGCCTAAACAGGTCTTCGGCAGAAACTCCACGTTCGAGAGCCTGACGGGATGTCTCAGTGCTAGTCGCGCGATCGAGCGGTCGACCGTACCCGTCGTTTTCGATTTCGCTGGTAATCCGGCCCGGCTTGTATTCTCCGATCCTTTCGATGCCGAGGGCGCGAGAGGGAAGAAACTTTGGCTTGGGCTGCGCAGCACTCGTCCTCACAACGTCGGTTGGACCAGTCTTGTAGTCAGGCGTGCGAACCTTCGGGCCAGTTGCAGTCTCTTGGAAAACGTGCGCTAGGGCGTCTCCAAGGCGCTGCCGAGCCTCCTTGGTGTTGTTCTTTGCAGGAAGGTCAGGGAACAACCGTTCCATGTGCCTGCGGCTAATAGCGGGGTTTTGTGTGGTGTTTTGTCCACGGTGAACCTTGCCAACCACCCATCGAAGAAGCCCGGGATTTGCTCTAGCAACATTGGTCAAAATGTCCTTGTTGCTTTTGGCTTCCGGCATGAACTGGCGTTCGCTTGCAATCACCCGATCAAGCGACTCTTTGACCGCACGGGATCGCCTTGCAGCGGCAAAGACTCCTTCGACTGTAGTAACGCCCTTTAGGGCGTTGCCTACGGCTCTCGCCGCCTCTGGGTTGGTCGAAAGCCGTGCGTCGCGAATGACCTTGGAAACAAACGATCGCGGCTTGGTCTTAATCTTGTCCTTGTTAAGGCCAATGGTCCTTAGGAAATTAACAATCCCACTAGACCTCTGCTCTGCGGTTCTGCCTTCAACGCTAACCGAACGAATCCCCTTAGGGGATGGCGGGACGTTGATGACTCGGTTGCGTCGCTTGTCGAACTTTTCAACAAACTGCTGGCGCCGTTGCCTGATTGCAGATCGACCCTCATACAAGAAGTTGATTGACCCATCACCAAACTGAGCGACATCGAGCGTCAATCCACGGCGTTGCGCTTCGGCAAGAGCCATGCCTCTAGTAACGCCAACATTGCCTTGAGCATCAGCCAGCCTCGATCGAAGCGCCGAATCGCTGATACGGCCACCTTCGACATTGAAGCGGTAGCCAATGCCGTCAAGGCCACCAGCCATCAAGGCAACGTCGGGCAGTTGCTTGTCACCGAAGAACAGGATTTCTGCCAACTGCGTGTTGGTAATACCCGTCAGCAAGAATTCATTTTGACTAACTGCTTGCCGTTCTCTGTTTAGTTGTTCAAGCATTCCAACGCGGAACGCGTCGGAACGGTTGTCCATGTACGCCTTCTTTTCCGCTTCAGAAAGGCCGGACCATGTTTTCCACGCTTCTGCACCATCTTTTGCATCGCGAATCTTCCGCATTTCCTTGCTGAAGTTCGCAGGCAAATGAAATCCGCCGATTGCACCGCCAATGAGGAAACTGCCAAACAAATGCTTAAGGCTGTCTCCACCGCTGTTCACCCACTTGTCGAGGGTGGCCATTCGATCTTCACTGTCGGTTAGTGAGTAGGCATCCATCAGGATGTCAAACATCACAAAGTCCTTGCCGGACTTTACGCCTCCAACAGCAGTTCTTGCCATTGAGCGACGCAACGCAGCATTCATCGTTGCCGTCGAGTACGGGCCGGAGTTCAAAAGGCCGCGAGAACCAGAGCCGGTTTTCGGGAACCTGTTGATTCCGGGGATGTTTCTTCCGATGAGATGCGCAATTGCCATGTGGGCAATGGCGTCTTGTGCAGCAAAAAACGCGTCGCCAGCATCCGGCTCTCTCCCTTGCATTGCTGCTCGGTCAAGTTGCCTTGCGTACGAGTTTGTAAATGAGTCTGCTCCAACCCGGTACAGGAAGGTGTTGAAAGATGTAACCGGCTTGTTCAAAAACGACTTGCTGGCATCGCCGAGTTCTCTGGCGACGCTGCCTAATTTTGCCGCGCCCGGAATTGCAGGAACGCCAGCCTTGGTTGCTGCACCTGCTGCGGCGGCTGCGCTTGGCCCCTTGCCAAAGAACGCCCTGTTGAAAAACGCCTTGGTGTCCTTGGCCATTTCCCCGGCAGCACGAACGCTTGCTGCACCAGCACGGGTCGCAGCCAACTCTGCACTAGCAACCCTACCGGTTGCACGGAGAAACGGCCCAAGCGGGATTAGCCTTCCAGTAACAAACGATGTGGCCATGTCAAAAGCCAACATCGTTGCAATTTCAACACCGGTGTAAGCGGTATCCGCAAGGAACCCGTCTCCAGCGACCTGCTTGTACGCACCCCTAAAAACGCTGTTTTGAAAGTGACGCGTAGCAATTTCGTCGGATCTTGCGGAGATCCAGTTGTCGAACATCTCAGTGTCTAAACCAAGCGTTCTGCCACCAAGCGCGTACGCCCCAGCACCAAGTTCCGGGAGAAACTCAAGGGTTCTTTGGACAGTTTCTACAGCACTTGTAGCAGCGGCAATTCCAAGACCGTACTGCCAACTGTAGGAATCAATCTTCGATGGGTCGTCAATGTCCGTTGCGTACTCTTGCATACGCACATCGCGAGCCAACTCCGCGTCAATCAGCGCATCAAGATGCCTTCTGTCTCTTGCCTGATCGAGCAGCCTCTTTCTTGTCGCCGTCTCAAATCCAGTTGTGCCGAACGCTCCGAACGAATCAAAGATGTTGCCGAAAAACCCTTGTGGCTTTTCAACTCCAACAGAGGCGTACAAGTCCTCCTTGGCTTTTCGTGCTTCTTCTTCCTCTGCAATCTTTTGGGTTTTTGCATCCTCGGTGAGATCGGTAGTTCCGCGCTGTTCGTTCGTAAAATCAGGTGGAACAAGATCGCGGGATCGCCAAAACGAATTTCGCCATTCGTCGTAATCTTCCCCGACCGCCTCCATTGTTTGGCGAAGGTTCAGGGTGTCTACGTCGTCGCCAAATTGCCGCTGCAAAGACGGCCCGTACATCTCTTTGAGGTTTTTGAGATACGCGGACTCGTCTTCTGCAAGTTGCTTTCCAAGGACCGCATAATCGGATTTTGATCCGAGACGACCCTCGTAGCCAGTGAAGCCTTCAGGGCTACCTTCTGGCTTATAGGAAATGCGAACAGGCTCATCCGGCTTTTGATCGCCGGGTTGGGCTTGTGTGCTTGTTGATTGAGCAGCAGATTGAGACTCAATTTCCTTTCGCTTCTTATCGGTATAGAACGAAAGGAATGGATCAGTCTGGTATTGGGGCCGAGGTTCAGCCGCAGCCTGCGGCGGTTGAGCCTCAGGAGCGGGCTGTGCCTCAGGAGCGGGTGGGGCCGCTTCAACGGGAGCAGCCTTTGGCTCTGGAACTTGAATTGGCTCAGGTGTAACCGGTTGCTCTGCCTGCTGTGGCTGCGGTGTAACCGGGGGCTGCTCGGTAGTTTGCGGGGGAACCGCTTCAGTCTGGATTGGATCTTGTGCCATCAGTCCCGACCTTGGAGTAGATTGATAATTTCTTGTTCCGACCTACGCATATTAAGCATTGTTGCGCGGTCGAACCCAGAATCTGCCATTGCTTCGTCAAATACGCCCAGTTGATCGGCGGCCATTTGTGCCGCCATTTCCATCCTTTGCCTGTATGGAACATCTGGGTTGGTGCGCTCAAGTTCCCCCAGCGCCTTTGTCCTTGCATCTTCCATGAATGATTTTTCAATCATTTGGTAATACGGGCCAGCGCCCATTTCTGCAATCATTTCGTCCCGACTAAACCCGTACTTCTGATCAAAGTTCTTGATGTACTGGCTGGCTGCAATGCTTGGGGATCTATCTTCAAGAGATTCAGCCTGACGAGCGGCACCGTCATACACCTCGCCGAACCCGGCTCCTTCTCGGCGAGACTGCATTTCTTCTTGGGTAAGCGCATTGGTTCTAAAACCAACCGACTCGGCGACTGCCTTGGCGATTGCCGGTCGTTGTTCAATCGGCAGGTCTGGGTATTTCGCCGTAATGAACTCGTCAATCTTTTCCATGACTGACGGATCGGATCCAAGAACAAGAGCCTCTGGGTTTTGTTCTGCAAGCGAGGAAAGGCTGCTCCTCAGTTCTGTGGAGCGCTTGAACGAATCACTGCCGACTACGCCAAGTTCGTCAGAACCCATGGACGCGACCGGAGTGTTTCCTCTTGAGCCGCGCTCCAATGCAACGATTTGTCCGACACTGGTCGGCGATGCTACTGCTGTTTTTCCAACCATCTTTGCAGGAATGTTTTCGTCGCCAATCGAAATAACCGGACCTCCTCCGGTCACGAACACCTGCGATCCTTCCGGCAAAGATTGGGTAGTACGGTCAGCAAAAATTTGCGGATCGCCTTCGTAGAACCGAATGTCTTCGCCAACCTTGGTTGCTTCTCGAAGGGCAGTACGTTCCCCTACAACTCGTTCGCGGACTTCTTCTGGAGTCGGATCTTGAACTTCCGCCTTCCTAAGTTCTTCAAGTTCTGCCTCGCGTCGTTGAAGTTCGGCAATTGCGTTTTCGCGAGCGGTGCCAACCATTCCGACATCAGCCAGTTTGAACTTGATTTGTTCAATCTGATCGACGCGTCCCTTGTACTTGTTTTCAAACGCTTCGTTGCGTTCTTTGACAAGATCCTCGCGGGCGTCAACAAGCCGCTTGCCGATGTCTTCGGACTCGTCTTTCTTGCTGGTTGCTCTGGTGGATGTAGTTCCAGCCGTCCCGCCGTCAGCCGTCGGCCTACCGGATTGCCCACGGCCCGGCTTGAATTGACCGTCGCTGGTTACATATGACTGACCGGCAGGCAAAGCCTTGGCTTGATCATCATTGTCAATGACGGGGATAACAATGCCGCCAGCGGGCGTTGCGTCCGACTCGTAGAGAATGGCCGGAACTGCACGGGGGAGACCCTCCGTCTTGTACTCCAACAATCCATCCTCGCGGATGTATCCGCCTTCCGGCATCGCGCCAGCGGGAACACGGTCTGGCCGCCGAACGCTTTCCGTAATATCAACTCTTGGAGCACGCTCCGTCTGACGCTGTGGGGCTGCTCCTTCTCCACGGAAGAACGCCTCCTCCTGCATCATCAGGTCGTACTCTTCTTCGATAAAAGAATCAAGAGAACGCGCGGTGTTGCCTGACTTGATTGATTCATCAAGCCTCTTCCTTGCCCTGTCCAACACCTTTTCTCTGCGGCCTCGTTCTTCTTCGGCAAACTTTTCCTGTTGCTTTGAAAGTTCTTCCTGTTCTTTCTGGATCGCCCGACTTCCGCTTTCAATTCCCGATGCCATGCCCTGAGCATGATCACGCAACAAAGTTGACGCTCGGCCTGAAAGTTGTTGCGTCAATTGCTCTCTTTGCTGAGCACTCAGATTTACTCCGCCCGTTGCACCGAGATCGCGAAGCAACTTTCTTGCAGCGTTTCCTTGGACTCCGGGTTCTCTTGCCAAACTTTGAATTGCATCAACCGGAGACTTGCCGGGGTTCAACTGCTGAAAAGCAGCGTTGAAATCCTCAGCGGTCATCCCCTGACTGTCGGGAAGCGTGATACCGCCGCCCATGGAGTAAACCGTAGTTGACTCTTGCCCACCCGGGATTCCGGTGAGTTTCACCGTTTCGCCGGTTCTGTATTTTCTTGGCTGTTCCTGTGCAGCAGCGGCTGCGCCAGTAGTACCCGGCCCTTGCCGATACTTTTTCATGGCCTCAGCACCGCCGTCAATCGCAGCGCGTGCATCTTCAAACATTGCCGGAAGACCTCTACGCGACCTTGCGCGTTCGGTCATCAGTTTGTTGAAACGATCTTTTTCGTCTTTAGCCCTTTCTCTGGCAAGATCGTCCGAACTTTGTGGCTGAGGTCCAGCACCGTCTGTTGCTGGCGTGCTTGGAGACGGCGGACCCATTTCAAAGTCGGTTGCCGGTGGCCCCATCGACTCTGCTGGAGTTGGAGGACCGGCCAAATCTTGGCGTTGCCTATTTGGATCATCCGGCCCCATCTGCCCACCAACCCCACCAGTTACATCTGGAGTTGGCAGTTCTGGACCCATCGCTCCCGCAACAGGATCCGGTTGAAACGGGCCTGTCTCTTTAGCGTCATATTGTCCAGTTGGCTGATAATCTCTCCAGCCTTCAGTCCACGACTTGCTTGGTTCCGGCGCAGGCTGCTGACCAAACCCCTCAGGAAGAGAGTTTGGTCCTCCCTGTGGGTTTCCAAACGCTGCACGATCAACGGGAGTCTGGCGCGTTCTTGCAGGTGGCCTTGGAGCCTGCGGGTCAAAGTCTCTCCAGCCTTCAGTCCAAGACTCGTTCGGCTCCGGCGCGGGCTTCTGACCAAACCCCTCAGGAAGCGAGTTTGGCCCCCCCTGTTGGTTTCCGAATGCGTCACGATCAACTGGAGTCGGGCGCGTTCTTGCAGGTGGCCTTGGAGCCTGCGGGTCAAAATCTCTCCAACCCTCGGTCCAATTCGGTTGCGTTTCTTGCTGTGGCTGACCAAACCCCGGAGGCAAAGGCTGCCCCTGCCCGGGGTTATTAAAGGCTGTTGGGTCTACTTGGCTTGGGTCGTTTTGCTGTGCCATTGCTGCCTCAAGAAATCAAGCCGTCGGAGATCGTTTCGCCACCGGCGTAGTTTGAAGGGAGCGCGTAGCCAAGTGTTTGCATGTCGAAGAAGCGATCAAACTCGATCGTGAACTCTCCTTCTGCATTGTTTGTGATTTGGCTGGTGAACTCGTCGTCATATGCAAACCGAGTTGATCCGGGGATGATCTGATAGGCAACCCCACCGGCATCTGCACGGTGCATCTCAGCGAGACAAAGGTGGTCAACGTAAATACTGCAACCAGTGTTGAACGGCGTGTCCGTTTCAATCACGATGTAAGCACCCTTCGGGATGCTTTTTGGCGTCATGCAAACAAGAGTCTTCAGTTGGTAAGAAGTAGTGATTCCACCAATAAGGTTGTACGCGATGCTGATTTCCATCTTGCGATTTGAGTCAGCATTGTTTAGGACGGTAGATCCATCCGTAACGTAGACCTTGAAGTTTCCAGCCGTTGCAGTGCCATTTCGTCGAACTGCAAACGAAAGGCTGTAAACAGTATCCGGCTTAATTCTTCCGAGCGTTCCAGATTGGGTGTTGAACGCCTGCGTTAGTTTTACCGCAGTCGAGCCATCTCCAACAATTTCAAGAGCGCTCGATCCAGTGTAGGCGGTTGCAGTTGAAAGCACCGTTGTTCCGGCACTGCCAGTAGCGATGTTCCAGAAATTCGGCGCGTTAGAAACGAACAACTCGAAGTCCGAGTTTCGAAGCGTGTTTTCGCCGGGGCCAGTTCCGTTCGTGTACGACGGGTTTGCGGCAAACACAACATGACGCAGGCCGCTTCCCTTCGGCCACTCTTCGTCAAGATGCTTTTCTGATCGTTGCCCAAGAACTTCAAACTGCTCGGCCTTTTCGGAAACGCGAGTGGTATTGGCATCGCGAATACACCTAGAACGAATCAGTTCTGTTTTGACGGATGGGTAGTCAACAACGGTTGGCGCGTACGTCTGTGATGCCAATGCCGAAACCAGCATCGTGCCGTTGCCGACGTTTGACCCGCCTGCTGTAACAGTTCCAATAGTGATAGTTGTTCCATCGACGCTAGAACTGTTGGCGTGCATCTGCCTGACAAGTTCACGCAACGCTTGTTGCCTGTTCTTAAATTCGAGGCCGCCTCCGTATGCCGAAACAAGGTCGTCATCAACCATCTCAATGAGCGTGGTTTCAGCATCTTGTTGGATAAGTCTCAACAACCGCTCTGAGTCGTTGATCCGGGCCTCGATTTCCCTAGCCAAGTTCCCGACCATGAACATGTCCGCGTCCGAATACACGCTGACAACATCGGCATATTCGGTGCGAAGATTGTTTTGGTGGGTGCGAATAGTCTCGGCCATACCAAACAACTTGCCGAGCCTAGCAAACAGGGTTGCGTATGTAACTGCCATCAGTCTGTCTTTCTTGGGAAGAACTGGTTAAGGCGTTTTCGGCGTTCGCCGCAGCCGCATGGCTTGCCTGTTTTGTTTTCAATTGCCTTGGCTATTTTATCAGCCTTTATGCCTTTTACCAGCAAGTGGACTAAATCTCCTGCACCCCGGATCTTGCCGCTGTAGTCATTGCATGACGAGCAATAGGCCGCATCTGGCCTGTAACCCATGTGGCCGATCTTGCAATGCACGCCAAATTTGTGCTCGCATTCAGACGCATTCAAGGCCAATGTCCCAATCTGGGCCGGGTTCCGGCAATTGATTTTCTGGGATGAATTGCCACTTGGTGATTACGAGTTCGTGGTCAACCCGTGCTTCATGATCAAGTCTTCGTGCAACCGAAATGCCGGGCAACGGCCCCGGATCTGTACAAGGCCCGCCTCCGTAGCAATCCGTGTCGTAGGTCAAGTTTTCTGTACTGACCGCTCCATAGGACATACCAAACCCGTTCATAGCACAGTTGTCAATTTTTGCCGTGACGGACCAAGTTATTGGAAGAACTCGGATGGAAAACTCGCTACACGGAACTGGTTCTGTCCAGCCCTGTTCGCAAGGCTCGTTGCATTGAACCGGGCAATCGCACTCTCCAATGTTTTTGTTGCAATCTTGAATGCTGTGGTAATTGAAAAAGACAAACTCTCTCGTCTTTTCGCACTGATCCGTTTCTTGAACCGGCCTGAAAAAGGTGGCGTTCCAATAGAGATCAGTCTCTGCCTCTTCAACGGAAGAAGTTGACTCATCTATTTGAACGTCTCCGAATTCAAACAAAAACTCATAGTTGTCTTCTGTGTATTCGCCTAGTCTCCGACCCGCAATGTGAAAATCAAGCCTTTGAAAACAGGTCTCCGCTTCGTAATCCAAAAGAAGACACCTGTTCATGTTGTACGCTTGAGAAAATTCACACGAAAGTTTTTGAGTCCCAAGACTAATAGAAGCGTCGGTAAGAATTGTCGGCTCTTGTTCGGCTGTAGAAAAACTTTTTGATTGAGAACTGTTTCCATACCTAGTTGGCGGAGGATCGTTTGGGCACCCGTACAAATTGTCAAAACTGCTAACAGCGTTGTAGTTGCCGTTTTTGACTAAAAACAACGACCCTTTAAAATAATCATCACCAAGGTACGATCTGTAGCCTTCGAATGGAAAACCGGTCGGTTGGGTTTTGAGGATCGCCTTGAATGTAAAAACAAAATACATGTCAGCGAATTCTGACTCAGACGAATCTGTGGTGCCAAAACCGTGCCCGCAGCATGGCCGCTCTTCAGATGTTTCGCTTGTTTCAACCAGTGCCGAAATTGTGTATGTCCCGCAAATGAACACTCCGCCTCTTTCGCAATCGGCTTCTCCGCACGGCGCTTCGGTGCAGCAACATGCCATGTAAGCATTCACTGCTCAAACACCTCGGCGTAAACAAACATTGCGATATGGCTGGCGGCTGACGCGTAAGCCTCTATTGTGTCCCCGGGTTCCATGTAGAACTCAGTGTCAAAAACCACGGTCGAATGCGAACTGATGTCGCTGTTGTAAACGAGCGAATTGGCAGTAGACGCGACATTGCCGCTCGGAACATGGTTGACGTAGAGCGACACGTTTCCAGAGTGCGTGTTTGCAAACCACATTGATTTCACGGTGATCCGCTGATTTTGTCCGCACGACACAATGGTCGCCGAATTTGTCGTCAGGTTTCCCGGCGCGTATCGCTTTAGCATTGGACTGAAAGCCTCGGCATCACTGATGCAAACATGTACGTTGTAGAGTTCAGTTCTTTTGCAAGAACGACAGTCCCTTGTTCAAGCGGATCTCTGGCAAGCGACAGTCCTGCGGGACGAACCAAAGGGAGGTTGTCAACCACTGACAAGTCGTAGCCATCCACGCCTTCGACTACGTTGAACTTGCTAAACCCGTCCCCATCCTCAAATACATCAAAAACGGATCCTGTGTATTTGATCGCGGGAAGGGTTCCGTATGTTCCAATTACTCCGCCCGAAGAGACCTCGAAAAACTTTGTAGTCACTTCAGAAGCGGACCCGCCAGATCTGTCTACGATCGCACGGAGGCGGTTGAGGTCCGCATACAAATTGGAAAGCCGATTGACTTCGGTGCAAACATCAGCAAACAACTCTTTGAAGTCGTTGGAGAGAACCTTGATGTTTGTCGGTACTTCAATCCCCATCAGAATCCCCAAGGCACGTTTTCTGCGTACCACTCTTGCAACGAGTCGTCATAGTCAACCCGCTGCTTGTAAAAGCCGTTTGGCGAAAATGTGTAGGAGTAAGTGCCGTAGTACCTGATCTGGGCACCGGATGGGACATAGAAGTCATACGACGGTCCGGTAGCCTTCATCTCGGCCCCGTCATATCGGACTGTTCCTGTCGGAGCATTGAAAGTTCCGAAGTCGATGGCGGCGTTGAGATTGATCTTCCCGATGTTGTTCAACGCTTGATCGGGAAATGATGTGCTGCTGAACGGAATCTGGACGTTTACGACTGGCCGGTTGTAAACCCAAGGCTTCGGGGGATCTCTAGGGTCCGTGCTGAAATTGCCGCCGGGATAAGCAAACTTCTTCCCGTTGCCTCCAAAGGGAAGCCCGCCCACAAACTCATCCGGCGTGCAATAAACCTCGATCCCCTCGTACGCCATTCGCAGGTTGACGAGGCCAGTGACCGTGCTTGGAATTGCTCCGTACTTACGACGAAGATATTGAACCGTGACCACCCAGCGACC
>Ga0099850_1001350_pt1 | contig 11396 bp, 5 predicted proteins | sample CB_VirMetaG_5_FD_79182 | JGI IMG/M metagenome (GOLD analysis project Ga0099850, IMG submission 79182) | Freshwater to marine saline gradient viral communities from Chesapeake Bay - CB_1508_1D Viral MetaG | ecosystem: Environmental > Aquatic > Marine > Coastal | place: USA: Chesapeake Bay...
AGCAAGGAATTCAAAAAGCTTCCGAAATTTTTGCACAAGAACAAGTGGTTAAGTCTAATTATGATCTTATTGATGCAGATCAAGAATTAGTAAGAGCTTTACAAGAGCTTGGCAACCAACTTGATGAAGAACGATTTGAAGCTGATAAACAACGACAAATTAGAACTTTAGAATCTCAAAGAGATTCTTTTATGGGTCCTATTCAATTTACTGAGCGCGAAAAAATGGATGCGCAAATTAAAAGCGTTCAATCTGAACCTTATAAGCCAATATATGATATACCTGATCCTAAACAATCTAACTTTATTGCTACACAACAAGAAGCAGAGAAATTAGCAAACGAATTTGAACAAATTTTTAGTAGCACAAAAGATACAGACGAATTATTAAGGCAAATTACTGTTAAACGAATTCAATTAATGGAATTAGATGATGGGCAAAATGCAGCTTTGATTAGGCGTTTAGAACTTCTAGAGCTAGAATTGCAAAATACAGGTGATCGTTTAACTGTAGAAGAAAAAAGAGCAAATTTAAGAGCTGCATTACAAGGGGATATTAATTTAAGAGAAGCAAAAAGAAGCACAAGCTTCATGAGCGGTTTGGAAGAAGGCTTTAATACTATATATACTGAATCAGAAACTATTTTTAACAGATTAGGTAAGCAACTACCAGCCACTTTTAAAGATGGCATGGTGAGTGCCATGGAAGCCGCCATGGACAAAGGAGAAAGCTTTGGAGACGCTATGAGGGGTGTCGCTATTGATATGTTACGCACAATACGTAGAGCTTCTTTAGACTCTGCTATGTCTAATTTGACAGGTTTAATTGGCATGGGTGTTAGCCCCGGATTTCGTAATTCAGGAAATCAATCAGGAGGCATCATAAAAGCTCGTAATGGGATGTATATCTCTGGCAACAGAACTGGAGATAGAAATCCAGCTTTGTTAGAAGATGGAGAGTATGTTTTAAATAAAAGAGCTGTTCAAGCAATGGGCGGTAAGCCGGCTTTAGATAATTTAAATTTTAATATGGCGCCACGTTTTGCTACTGGTGGAGCCATGTCATTAAACGAAGATATTGGCAGCTCTCGTTTAAGTGGATTCTTTTTAGCTTCTGATAATCCTGAATTAGCAGAAGCTAGAGAAAAAGCTCGTGAAGCCTACGAAGAAAAAATGCGCAAAAAAGCAGAAAAAAAAGCTTTGAAGCAACAATTAATGTCAACTCTTGTTAGTAGCGTTGTTAGTCTTGGAGTGTCTCAAGTTGCATCAGGTATAGCTAATAGAGGCGCAACATCTTCTTTGACAGGTGCATCAGTTTCAAGACAAGGCATGAAAAATTTTCAGTCCATGGGTGGCACTAGAAAAGAGGCTATTGGTTTATTGGATGCCGGTGTTAATATTAACGATTCTGGTATACCTGAAATGAGAACAGGTGGTTTTATTAATTCTGGATTCAACAACAAAGATTCAATTCCAGCATTTTTAGCTGGAGGAGAATATGTAATGAACAATAAAGCCGTTCGCAAGTATGGTCTTGGATTTATGGGTCGATTGAATGGAGGATTAATTCCTACAATGCAAGCCGGAGGCGGTGTTGGCGCTGGTCAAACAGTCGCACCATTATCAGGTCAATCAGGATCTACTACAAACAATATATCAATCAATGTTAATACTGGCGGTGGCGGAAGTTCTGCTGGAGACGCGCAAGGAAATGCAAACGCTGACAAGCAATCAGGTGATTCAAGCGGTTCACAAGCTAAAGCTATGTCAGAAAGAATCAAAGCCGCAGTTCTTCAGGTAATTCATGAAGAGCAAAGAGTTGGAGGATCTTTAAGTAAAGATAAAAGGCAAGGTTAATGAGTTATAACGCATCACCAAGTTACGAACAAATTTTTTACCTCGGGGGCACCGGAGTATCGGGTATTCGTGATTTAAGTGCTAGTTATAATGTGGGGCAAAAACAAGTACGTGTTTTGGGTGCAGGATTTGCTCGGGAAGTTATAGCAGAACCTTTGCGAGGCGAGTTTTCGATGACTCGAGATATGTTGTATGCAGATCCAGTTTTAGGTTTAACTGGTGAGCAGCCAATTTCTGGAACGCTTCTTCATGGTGTTGAATTAGATGGAGCAGAAAAAGTTTATGGATTTAATACTGGTTATTTAACCAGCTATACAGTGAATTGTGACGTGCAAGATGTACCTACTATCGAAAGTACATTTGCTGTTTTTGGCCAGATGGGGAGCGGTGTTAGAGAAGGCGAATTAGACTACTCGGGCACCGCTCCTCTTCAAAATTTAGGTTTTGTTAATCATGAAGCTGTATTTTTAACTTATAATGGATCAGGGACAAATAGAGCTGTTTCAGTATCTCAAACTTACAATATAAACAGAGTTCCAATTTATACATTAGATCAAAAAACAGATTTAACAGCTTATGCTCCCTCTGAAGTTATAACAGAATATCCTATCGAAATCACAACTGATTTTACAATTGATATGGATGATTATGAAACTGCTAATATGATCGATAATATTCGCAGCGGTATATATCAAACTATAGGTGTAGAAATTAGATTAGGAAAAAAAGCCGATACATTAGATGATAATAATGATTTATGTTTACAAGATGATAATGGTGATTGTTTAGGAGATGATGGAGAGGGAATTACTAGATACGAATTTTTAAGTACAACGGGTCATTTAGTTTCAGAAAGCATTGAGTCAAGTATAGATGGCGTTTTACGTGTAAATTTACAATTTAAAGACTATTATAACAAAGACTAAAAATGGGCAAAATATTAGAATATACAAGTTTAGGAGCAGCGCCAGCAGATGATGATTTGCTGTTTTTAGGCAATTATAGTGCTAACGCTTCCAATCCAACTACTAAACGTTTACTTATTAGCGATTTAAATAAGAAGCGAAATGTAGATGCTGCCGACGGCAATGGATTAAAGTTACGAGATGATGGTGGTAATTATGGCGTTTTCATAGTAGATGGAGGAAATGTCGGTATGGGTAGCGCAATTGCGCCCGGTGTAACTGATCCAGCATATCCTCTTGATGTAAGATCTACAACTGATTCCACTATTAGAATTGAAGCAGGAACTGCAAATAATGCTGTTTTAAGACTTGATCAGTCAGGTACTGCTCAAGCTTTAGTTGGATATGAGCATGCCTCTTCTTTGATGAAAATCAGTAATTCTGCGACTTTAACAGATAATCATTTAGTTATTGATACAAATGGAAATGTAGGTGTTGGATTAGCTGATCCAGATTACAAGTTGGAAGTTAATGGAAATATCAAAGCCCAAGTTGGGGATCCCGGCGTTGTTCTTATCGCAAACAAAAGAGAAATAAAAGGTGTCGATGGAATAAGTGATAATGAATTACATTTAAATCGGCATAGCGGCGGAAAGATTTGGTTTATGCGTTATACGGATAGCGGGGAACTTACTTCTAACCCTGTTATGTATTTAGATAATGGCAGCGGAAGAAGCGTTCAAATCGGTAATGTTGACACTAGTAGCGCAGGCCAAGCAAAATTATGGATTATTGAATCAGATGCTGCAAAACCTGTTGTTCGTGCAGAAAATTATGTTGCTGGAGGTTCAAATGTAGCAGGTATTAATATAAGAAGAGGCGAGTCAGGAGCTTCAACAAATTTTTATCTAAATGTTGGAAATGATAGTTATTTTAATATAGGTAGTTCATTGGCAAACGCTGGCTTAAATAGTGTTAATATTAATAGTGATGGCAATTTATCTATTGGGTCTACATCATTTACTTACAAATTTAATGTATTATCATCCTCTAATATTGTTGGAAGATTTTTATCTAGTAATACTACTGGGTCTATACTTTTAGTTGAAAGTAATGGAGAAGCGGCAGCAACAGGATCGAGCGTTGTAGCTTTTCCTATTACCGTATCATCAGCTAGACAAACAAATTGGATGTGCGGTTCACTTAGAAATTCTAGTACAAACTATTTTGGAATTTACCATACAATAGCTAACCCCGGCACAGAAAGCAATGTTGCATTTGATAGTACGTTAAAAAATAATCATTTTTATATTAATACGGATGGTGACAGCTATATGATGCGTAACTGTAGAGCTGGTGGATATTTTCATAATTCAGATACAGTTGCGTCAGCAAGTGATCCGGGCGCAGGTAATTATTGTAGAGGAAGATTCATTCAGACTTTTTCTTTTCCAATAACTGTAAATTCTACTAGCGTTTATCCGTTATTATCGGCTGCATATGATATTTCGAATAATAATAGCTCAGTTTATAATAATGCTGCATTTGCATCTATAGCCCCTTCTAGTGGAAGAATTTTAAAGCTTTCTTTATCTGTTGATGCGACTGAAGCAACCAACAGTGTTAAAGCGTATCTTTACGCTGGCAATGCTTTACCGTCTGCCGCATTAGGATCAGCTAATTCTGCGTATATCACGACAGCAACTGATGTAACTTTTATTGCAAGCGTTGGAAATAATGTTTTAACAAGAGGTTATAATAACTTCACAGAAAAAACAAGGTTAGATTTTTCTAAAGACGATTATTTGATGTTAGAACTAGATACGGCCACTGGTCAATTTGTAGGTACAGCTACTATTACAGTAGAATTTTACCATGAAGATTCTATTGATACTTAAAAATGGCAACTAAGTTTATAAAATACGAAAAAGCTTTATTAACAATCGCAGACACAAATATTTTTGCTGAATCTGCTGAGTTGGGAATTGAAGCTTCATTGAGTCCAGTTACTAACATTACTGGCTCTGTACTTCGTTATGCTCCTAATGGTCCAGTTCGTGGCACATTATCTTTTTCACATTATTGCACCGGTTCTTTTCATGACTTTCTTAATCCTTTAACTGCTATTGAGCATACGGGAGAGCCATTGCAAGGAAATTTTGCAGGAGTAAGTTTTACACAAGGTTACATAAAATCTTTAAGTTTTTCTGTAGCCCCTTATTCTCCTATTTTGTTTAAATCTGATATGGATATTTATGGAGAACTAACTGTTTCAGATGAGCTAGATAACGAATATGCAGATAACACATTAAGAAATCAAACAGGTCTTGCTCACGGTCTTAGAACATACTTGGCTGGTACTGACATTAAAATAAATAAAAAAGTTGCTTTCGATTATTCTGTATCTTGTAGTCGCAACCCCGATGTAACTATTGGCAACGAAGTGCCACATCGAGTGACAAAAGAAAATGTTAGAATTAACATGAGTGTGGCCGGTGAAGATTTTGGCGATGCGTTAACAATGACAGGTAATTATGCAGCATTAAAAATTAATGTTTTAGATGTTTATGGTAATAATACAGCTTTGGCTGAATTTGGTTGCACAGGTCAAATTTACAGCCAAAATTTATCAGTAACTGAAGGTGGATATGTAGATGGTACAATATCTGTTTCTCAAGAGTACTTAACAGGAAGGGTATTTTATTAATGGCTAATCAATCATATGTTTTTGGATCTGGTGTTACCAGTATAGAAGGAGTCAATTCTTTTGAAATTGGTAATACTTATTCTCAATATGATATTGTATTTTTTAGCGGCTATACCGAAAGCAATACACAATATTTTCCTGATGTTACAGGTCATTACTATTATATTGGAACATCTTCTCAAGTGTCATCTTCGTCTAACTCTCCAGCAACAAATGGATCTAATTGGACGCAAAAATTATTTACCGAGGCGTCTTATGGTTCAATGATTTCTTATCAGAATATGAGTTATGATATTACATTTGGAGATGGATATTATAACGTGCAAAATAAAAGCGAAAATTCTTTACAAACTAAATTCGACGTTACCTTTAATAAACGCACAGATAAACAAACAAGAGCTTTAATTCATTTATTAGAAGATTCTTTTAACAAAGGTGAAAAACCTAGTGGAGCTTATACTGGAATATATTGGACTCCATTTGCTCCTTACAATAAAGAGCATGAATTTTATATTCAAGAATTTGATAGATCTTTTGATTATCCAAATGTAAACAACACCTCTTTTAGTTTATATAGAGAAGATCAATCTACAATTGATTGGCAAGAATATTTTATACCATTCGATCAAACACGAGGTTTTTTTGAAGAGGGTGCTAAGTACAGTTTGCACGACATTGTTTATTTAAGTGGAGATTATACAGATGAGGAGGGGAACTTTACTCAAAATGGTTTGTATAAAGTACAGCAATCTGGTTGGTACTATTACACCGGAGCGACTGAAACAACAGCTACTTCTGACAATGGCCCAATAGGAGATAATTCTTTGTGGACAAACAATGAATTTTATTTTGATTTAAATCAAGGGTTATCAATTAAACAAGCTCCAAGATATATAAAGCATGCTGTGCAAAATGAATATTTTATAAGAGCAAAAGATGGTTTAAATATTAATTTATTAAACATGACATTCACTTTACAAGGTAGAACTGATAAAGAAGCAAAAGCAATTGTTCATTTTTTAGAGCATAAAAAAGGAAGTAAACAATTTAATTTTACACCTCCAAGACCTTATAATAAAAAAGACTTAGCTTTCTTTTGCCCGAAGTGGAGCCACAAATTAAATTTCAAAGAAAATAATGATGTTGAAGTGAATTTTATACAATTTCCGATTAACTTAACAGCAGACACTGTTTCATTTACTACGTTAGTTACAATTGATCCTTACTTTAGAGGGTCCAATCAAACTCAGGGTTTATAATATGGCAATTCCATCTACAGTTACAAAAAGAGCAGAAAATAATGATTTTGTTGGAGTAACAGGAATGTTGCTTTCAGGCGTTACTGGTTTCAGCTTACGTACAGGTTTCTATTTAACTAACAGTGGAAATTATAGCATTGAAACACAAATTGTATCAAATACAGATGCATATCCTGAATCATATATATTTCCTTCTGGAAAGAAATTTGAAATTTTACCCGGAGAAAATAAATTTATTCCTTTTGATTTTACTTTTGTAGCAAACGAATGGGTTGGAGGATCTGGTCCTGTTAGCGGACCTTACAGAGACGGAACTTTTGTAAATATTTTAAGATTAAAGTCTAAATCTGTTTTTAATGGCAACGAAGATATTAGTGGAAATATTAGAGTTTATGTTACTGGGCAAACCACAGGATTTGGAGTGCCTCCTTACAATGCATCAGGACCTTTAACTGCTAGCGCTCCTTTATATCCATCTGGATTTAGAGTGTTAAGCGACTACGCTTTAAATGGCAAACCAAACGCAACATTAAGGTGGTATCATCCTCACACAGGATATTATTTAACTCAATATCAAATTGAACGAGCGATTAATATAACTGATTCTTCAGTGTCAACTGGAGATTGGTCTGCTCTTGCAACTTTTGAAGTTAATTATGAAGATGTAACTATTCCTGTTTTAAGTTCAACGCCTTCTTCATTTTCATTTAGAAAATACGCAACAAATACTGGTATCAGCCAATTGTATTCACGAGGCACAGCAAATAATAGACCTTCTAATTATGGAGAATATATTGATGAGGGTTTAGTCGCTAGTAAAGATTATTACTACAGAATAAAAAGTCAATTTATTAATGATCATCATCAAATTGAAAGCGCATATGTTTATGGTTATCCTGTTAGCAATTTTGAGTCTCCTATAAATAATACTGACGTTAATAATGGTTTATTAAGTGGCAGTACCACGTTACCAGTTGGCGGTGATCCATCTACAGTTATTAAAAACAGTGCGGGAGGCCCCACTGTTATGTATATAAACATTGGAAACAATGAATCTGATTATGTTGATTTGCATGATACTTTTGTAGCAGAAAGTGGCATTAGAGGTCTAGAAGTTGGAGCTTTTAATAGTGCTGATGAAAACACCTATGTTTTTACAGGTATACATTTTGTTGTCAATGAAAATGAAAAAGTTGGCTCAAAAACTGGGACGCACCCAGCTATTGAAACTGGAGAAATTATTAAACGAGAAGGTAATGTAGAGGTTCCTACATTATTAGATTTAAAACAAAATTCTCGAGTCGTAGGTATGGGGGGGCAAGGTGGTGACGGTGGATTTACATTAACAGCATCTGCAAATAGAGACCCTAATATTTTGCTACTTAAAGGTAACTTTGCAAAAATTGATATACTTGAACAAGTTTCATCTTCAAACGGAAAAAATGCTTCTGCCGCCATTTATATTAATGATACCAATATATCTGAATTTAGAATAAGAAAGGATGCAACTGCTAAAATTTATGGCGGAGGTGGTGGAGGAGGAGGTGGAGACCCTTATTTTGCGCCCAAATCCTTTTTATTGTTAGAGGCGTGGCGTACTCCAGATCTGAAAAAAGAAACTAGCATATCAACTGGTGGTGCTCAATTATCATTAACAGATAATAATACGCTAAATGTACGTTATTTTACATTACGATACATAAATTCGAAGACGACCACTAAAATAATAACCACCGAGATTCAATCTGTTAATTATAAATTTAGTGATTTAGTTGGCAGGTTAAGCGCTGGAGTTGGAGGTGGAGGAAGAGGTAATATTAAAAGTTCTGCAGGAAAGTTTGCGCCTAGCTCACAGGAAAATAGTAATTATGATTATGTGATAAAAGAAGAAAATTCTGGAAATATCAATAAATTTGGACTTGGCACTGTTTTTTCTAGTTCAGGCAAAATATCTAGCGGAGGAAATGGTGGTGATTTTGGTGAAGATGGAGAAACACCTATAGATATAGGTACTGAATCCTTATATTACAGAGGAACTAATCAAGGAAATGTTGGAGCTGGTGGAGTTGGTGGGTATAGCATTCAAATTATAGATGGTAATTCAAATTACACCAACTTAAATAATTTAATTTATTATGGGGCAGGCAAAAGGCCTGACGAGTATACAGATAGTATTATTGCATATTTTACTGTTAACCCAAATAAAATGTATAAAGATAGTAATTACAGCACGAATATTTCGCCTACAGATAATAACGTTCAAGTTTATAAATGGGTATCTGAAAATGATAGCAATATTTACATGAAGAATGTCAATAATTACAATAGGCCGCTATATTACGGTGACTCTTCAGATCCAGATCCGACAGCTAATGATAAAATGTATTACTTTAATGATAATCCTGTTGTTTTTTGGGATGGGCTGCATAATAGAGTTTTACAAATGGAGAATATTGTTGGGGCAAATAAATTAAGACCTTCTATGGAAGGATTTGAGATAGTTTACTTTTTTAGCCCATTTAATAAACGTGATTCTAGCTGGTCTCCATTTTTTCCAGAAACTGACGTGCAGTTGGGAGCTTTCAAAACTGGAGCTTCTTCACGTACAGATTCAGGTAAAAAAGGATGGGGGCTTCATCATTGGTCTAACATAGGTGGTAATCCTAATAATACTAATTTGAGCTTTGAAAATCCAAGTATGATATATACATCAGATGGTACAACCATAGAAAACGCTGGTTTACAAAGAGGTAATTCTGTTGTATTTCAAGATTTTACAAACAGACGAAGTGTCGGCAGAGCTTGGATGTATAGTATTTCTGCTTCTAAAGTTGGTAATTCTATCTTTTATAATATTTATAACGATTTAAATCTTGTTAAAAGCACAGCGTTTTTTAATAATGAGTTTAACTTTTGCCCAAATCCTTTTATCGGACTTACCCCTGCTGGTAGCCTCAAACATGATTTAAGATTTTATGGCAGTATTTCTGATATTGCGATATTTAAAAAAGCTTTACTTCCATCTGAACGTAGAGCCATTTTTAATCATTTTGCAAAAACAAAATTAAGAATTGGTCAAGGCTCTGTCACTCCGATAACTTCAGCTAGCAGGTTATATCCAAAAGGTGCTAATACATCTATAGCAATTAGTGTCAATTTAGATCAATTGACAACAGATTATATAGTTGATGTAGGTAGAGTATTTAAATTTGATGATCCTGAAGGTAAAGGCAATGATATATTTTTTATTTCTAATAGTACATATGGTACTGGTAATAGAAACGAATTTCAAGGTAGGTTGACTAGGGATTTACCACCAAACACAAATGGAGTTTTATATCCGAGTGAAACTCAAAGAAATACTTTTAACAAAGCTGGATTTGCAGGATTTAATATATTCCCGTATTCAGCACCATAAAGTTTATTAAATTATGTCATCTGAACAACATAACGCATCATTATTAGATTTAGAGCCAGATACAATTATTGAATTGTACGAACTAGACTTAGGTGAAGAGCAAGGTATTTACAGATTTCATCCCGGAAAAAATAATTTGAAAGACATATTACTACGAGATGATTTTGGAGTACTTCACACATATTATTCTTTACCTATTGAAGCTACAGATTTTGATATTAAAGGAGATGGTACATTACCAAGGCCTAAATTAATAATAGCAAATCCACAAGGTTTATTATCTGATGCTATAAAAAGAAGAGGAGATTTAGTAGGGAATACTATTGTTAGAAAAAGAATATTTTTGAAGTTTTTAGATCATGAAAATTTTCCTAACAATTTGAATCCATTTGCTATACCTGATCCTGAAGCCAGATTTGATGATGATATATTCAAGGTAAATCGAAAAACTCAAGAAAATAAATTTTATATAGAATTTGAATTAGCTTCACCTTTAGAACTTGAAGATATTAATGTGCCAGCTAGAGTTATGCTCGCTGACTATTGTCCTTGGCAATACCGTGGACAAGGTTGTTTGTATGGCAAAAGAACAGATTTTAATAATCAGTTTTTGAACTTTCCAAATGGTACGTTTAAAAATCCACAATCTTTTTTTGCAAATGAAAATGAGTCAGAACCATCAAATGGGCCTAACTTAGGTATGCCTATAGCTGATGAAAACAACAAATTATTTGTTGATCCTAAAGGTTATAATTTAAATTTAACTTGGCAAAGTGATTATGTGTCAAGCGCAGTTTCCGTAACAGTTAATGGATCTGTTAATCAAGTTGATGTAGTAACTAACACTGAAAACGAAAAATCAATAGTTCAAGTTACAGCTGATTACACTTCGGGAGCTACTACAATCAATGTAATAGCAAAGGTGGATATTGTAGATGGAAAAGTTATTACGTTTAATAATGGAGCTACTTTCACTTTAAATAACTCAGGCGATGTTACGGGTAGCGATTCAGCCCAAGATATAGTTGGTGTTTTAAATGGAGATATTTCTGAAAATACACAAGGAACTGTGGCGCAAACTATCAGTTTATCGAGTAATGTGGGTGTAGCACTATCATCTGGAGATACTATAACATTTCTCAATAATGTATATTTTACTTTAGACGAAGATGCACTAAGTAGTGCGTCTTCATTGTCAGGCATTTTGACCGAAAGTATTCCATCTGGCTCTAATGGGCAAGCAATTCAATC